>Ga0265798_10005217_pt1 | contig 17573 bp, 14 predicted proteins | sample P3T30metagenome_FD_192430 | JGI IMG/M metagenome (GOLD analysis project Ga0265798, IMG submission 192430) | Plant litter microbial communities from East Loma Ridge, Irvine, California - P3 T30 | ecosystem: Environmental > Terrestrial > Plant litter > Unclassified | place: USA: California... | reverse complement strand
GCCGGGCTTGGCGCTGGCCGCTCCTGCCGGTGCAGGACGGAGTGATCCCGGAGATGCTCGCGGCCATGCGCGCGCGCGGTTGGGCCATCGGCACGGTGGCGGCGTTCGAGCGCCCGGTGATGGAGCGCCGGAAGGACCACACCGCCTTCCTGGCCGGGCACCCGAACCGCTCTCGGTTCAAGGATCTGCGTCGCCGCGCTCGTCGGCTCGGCGAGATTGGTAGCCTCGCGCATGTGAGCGCCACGCATGGCCCGGATCTCGCCGCGTTGGTCGCGGCGTTCCTCGCCCTCGAACGCCGGGGCTGGAAGGGCGAGGCCGGGACCGCCATGGCCTGCCGGCCCGAGACCGAAACGCTCGCCCGCGCCCTGTTCACCGATGTGTCCGGCCCGGTCGCGGTCCGGGCGGATGCGTTGACGCTGGATGGTCGGCCGATCGCGGTCAGCCTCGCCCTGATCGCCGGTGGCACCGCGACGCTGCTCAAGACAGCCTACGACGAGGATCTGCGCAACCATGCCCCCGGCCTGCTGCTGGAGGCAGACATCGTGCGCGTCTGCCACGAGACCGGTTTCGCCGACAGGCTCGACTCGGCGACGCTCGATGGCTCGGCCCTGGAAGACCTCTACCGCGAGCGCACGCAGGTGGCCGAACTCATCGCCCTGCCGCCGGGGGATCGGACCCTATCCCTCGAGCGGCGCCTGCGGCTGGCCCGGTTCGAGCACGAGGCGCACGCCGCAGCCAAGAGAGCGTTGCGGCGGCGCTGACGTTCACGCCATATGCGGCGTCATCTATCGGACGCCGGGCGCTTCGGGACGATGCCCTACCGGCTGCGGTATGGACCCTCACCCTGGACCTGGTCGTAGACGCCGTGCCCGGTTCGGGCTCGATAGGCCCGTCCCGCGATCTGGCCGGGCGTCGGCGGCGTGCCGGGCTGGGCGAAGCTGGTCTCGGGCCGGTAGGCCGGCCCCCAACCGATCTCCTCGTCGCCGGCCGGGTCCTTACCCGGAAAGCCGGTGGCGTAGCCGACGCTCTGGGCCAGAGCCGGGGCAGTCGCCAGACCGAGCAGGGCGGAGAGGGTGAGGCGAAGCGTAGTCCTTGAACGCATCGTTGATGTCTCCCGAAGTTCGATCCGGAAAGCGGATCCTTTGCGAGGGAAACGCCGGATCGCGACACGCGTTCTGTGGGGGCGATTCCGTGTCGCGGGCGAGCCCCGGGCCCACCGGCCGGCGACCAACGACGGTTCGCCGCATAGGTTCGGGTCGGCACGGGGAAGTCGCCATGGAGGATTGGAAGGCGGAGTTCCGGGCCGAGCTGCGCGCCATCGAGATCGCCACCGCCGACGCGGCCTCGGCGCTGCTGCCGGACCTGCTGCGGCGCCTGCGCCGTCACGAGGCCGGACTCGGCGGATGGGGATACCTCTCGCCCTATCGCCGCTGGCGGATCCGACGCCTCACACGCGCCGTGGCCGATGCCCGCTGGCAGGTCGAGCAGGGTCGGCTGGCGCGGATGGGCGGCCTCGACACGAGCCGGTGACGCGCCGGCCGGCTCAGGCAGCGGCCGACTTGCGACCGTCATTCCGGGGTGCGGCGACAGCGCGGCCGAGGCGGTCTGTCTGCTCGGGGGCCGGGGCTGGCAGGCGCACCAGGACGACAGTGCCGACCGTCTCCTCGGAGCGGATCCGCAGGGAGCCGCCGTGCAGCTCGACCATGGAGCGGGTGATCGCCAGCCCCAGCCCCGAGCCCTTGTGGCTGCGGGTCATCTGCGCCTCGACCTGGGTGAATGGCCGGCCGAGGCGGGCGAGGTCGGCGCGCGGGATCCCGATGCCGCTATCCTCGACGAACAGGTGAGTGCTGGCCCCCGCGCGGCGGACGCGCACCGCAATGCGGCCCCCGGCCGGTGTGAACTTCACGGCGTTCTGCACGAGGTTGGCCAGGATCTGCTGCATCGCACTCGGATCGGCCAGCAGCTCGATCCCGGGCTGCACGTCGATGCCGACCGCGATCCCCTTTTCCCGGGCGGCCGCCTCGACGAGGCCGAGAACCGATGCGACGGCGGCATCGGCGGGAATCGTCCGCGGGTTCAGCCGCACCCGCCGCGCCTCGAGCCGGGCCATGTTGAGGATGTCGTCGATCATCGAAAGCAGGTGCGAGCCGCTCTCGCGGATGTCGCGGCAATACTCGGTGTAGCGAGGGGTGCCGAGAGGTCCGAGAACCGCGTTCTCCATAACGTCGGCGAAGCCGATGATCGCGTTGAGCGGGGTGCGCAGCTCGTGGCTCATGTTGGCCAGGAACTCGGACTTGGCTTGGCTGGCGGCCTCGGCCGCGGCCTTCTGGTCGAGGTAGCGCTCGGCCAGATCGGCGAGCTGCTGGGTCTGGAGTTCGAGGGTACGGCGGGAGCGTTTGAGGTCCTTGACGGTCTCGATCAGTTCGCGCTCCGAGGCCTGAAGCTGCTCCTGATGGCGCTTCAGGCTGGTGATGTCGGTGCCGACCGAGACATAGCCGCCGTCCTTGGTCCGGCGTTCGCTGATCTGCAGCCAGCGGCCGTCGGTCAGCTCGGCCTCGAAGGTCCGGGCCGCTAGCCCGGTAAGCGCCAGGTTGGCCTCGGGGGATTCGCGTCGGACCTGGGGCAGCACGCCCCGGCCCATCACATCGATGTAGCTCCGGCCCGATTGCGCGTCCTCGGGGCTGAGGGCGTGGAGGTGGCGGAACTTCGAATTGCACAGGACGAGGCGGTTGCCGGTATCCCAGAGCACGAAGGCTTCCGAGATAGCCTCGACGGCGTCACGCAGGCGCATGTCGGAGGCCGCGTTGGTCTCCTCCAACGCCCGCTGCTCGGTGATGTCGGTGGCGATGCCGACGAGGTGGCGGCCACCATCAGTGGCATCCGGCATCACTTCGGCCCGGGCGCGCAGCCAGACATAGGCGCCGTCGGCCCCGCGCATCCGGAAGGCATGATCGACGCAGGTCTGGTTGGCGGCGAGGCCACGGGCCAGGCTGTAGAGGTCGCCGTCGTCGGGATGGACGAGGGCGTTCACGGCCCCGAAGGAGAGATATTCGTGCTGCCGCTGGTAGCCGAGCAGGGCGTACATGGAATCCGACCAGTAGATCCGGCCCCGGGCGATGTCCCAGTCCCACAGCCCGCAGGCGCCGCGGCGCAGGGCGGTCTCCAGGCGGCCGCGGATCTGTTCGCGGGCACGGTCGGCGCGGGTCGCCTGCCGGCTCTGCAACCCATAGGCGAGGCCCACGCCGACGATCACCAGGATCGCGGCGGCGACCAGGACGATCTGGTCCCGGGCCCGCGCGCTCCAGCCGCGCATCAGCGGCTCGATCGGCTGAAGTACGGCGACCTGACCGGCCCCGTCGGGCAGGCTGTGGATGGCCGCCAGCACGCTCTCGCCGCCGGGCAGGTCGAGGGCCATGGCACCGGCGCGCTCGCCCAGGCCCGAGAGCGGCTCGCTCTCACCGAGCACCTCGGCCAGGGTCGTCGAGCTGGCGGGCAGCGGCGGGTGGGCGGCGGCGATGCGGGCATCGGGCCGAAGCAGCAGCAGGCGGCGCCCCGGGTGCCGCTCGCTCTCCGGCAACAGCGCACGCAGATCGCCCGCCCGGCCACCGGCCGACGTGATCGCCCGGGCGGCCAGCCGAGCGAAACCCTCGACCTCGGCCTTGGCGCCGGCCAGGATCTCGGCCTTCTGGCCCTGGATGTGGAGTGCCGCAAGGCCGATCAGGCAAGCGAGGAACACCGCCAGGATGCCCGGCACGGCGTAGCGCAGCCACCGCTCGACCAGACCGAGCCGCGGATCCTGGACGCGCATCGGCCAGGAAACGGCAAGACTCGATTCCGCACGCGCGGAGAAGGAAGCGGAAGCCGCCTCCGGCATGGCCGAACCTCACCCTTGGGAACTGCGATCCGTCCGCGGCGTCTCGCGCGCCCCGAATCTGATTGAATACAACCATCTTCGAGGGGCGCTTGTCCACGGATTTTTTACCATTCGGCCTTGACGCACCCCCTGGGTTCGGACTCGGCCAGAGAATCGTTTTCTACCGCAAGTTCAGTATCTTAGCCGCCTCCGAGGGTGCGCGCGACGATGTCCGCGGAGTCCCGCGAGAGGCCCGGGATGGCCTTGATCCGATTAAGCATTTCGCCGGCTTTGGCAGCCCGCGATTTTTCCAGCCGACGCCAGGATCCGAAGGCCGTCAGGAGCCGCGCAGCAACCTGTGGGTTGGCCGAATCGAGGGCCGCGACCGTATCGGCGACGAGCGAAAAACCGGCGCCATCGGCCCGAGCGAACTGAGTCGGGTTGCCGAAGGCGAAGCTTCCCACCACGGCACGCACCCGATTCGGGTTGGTCATGGTGAAGGCCGGATGGGACTTCAGCCGGGCGATTCGTTCCAAGGTCCCGGATTCGGGGATCTGAGCCTGGATGGCGAACCACTTATCGAGGACGAGCGGCTCGTCGGCGAAGCGCTCCGCGAAGCCCGCCAGCGCGCCCTCCCGGGCCTGACCGGGGATCAGCGCCAGGATCCCGAGCGCTGCCAACCGGTCGGTCATGTTGGTGGCGCGCGCCAGACGGTCCGCGGCGCGCGATGCCCCGGTCTCGGGGTCGCCCGCCGCGATCAGGTCGAGGGCGGCGTTGCGCAGGGACCGGCGCCCGGCCGACGCTGCGTCCGGGCTGTACGCCGCGTCGTCGGCTGCCGCGAGGGCGGCGTCGAGCCGCTCCAGGCGCGGCCGCAGAACTTGGCCAAGATGCGCCCGCAGCGAGAACCGGGCCCCGTGGATCGCATCGGGATCGACGTCCGACAGCAGCGCGTCCGCGGCCTCGCCCTCGCTCGGCAGGGCCAGAACCAGGGCTGCGAAAGCAGGGTCGGACAGCGCCTCGCCGTCCAGGAAGCGCCCGAGCGCCTCCGCGAACGCGTCGGCCCGGGCAGGATCGGGGTTGAGGATGAGTCGGAGGGCGACGTCCTGCGCCGCCTGCCAGCGGTTGAACGGATCGTTGTCCTGCGCGAGCAGGCGCAAGCGCTGGGCGTCGGTCAGCGCGAAATCCAGGCGCACCGGGGCCGAGAAGTCGCGCATCAGCGACGGCACGGGCTCCTCGGTGACCCCGTCGAACACGATCTCGGCCTCTGTCTCGTCGAGGACGAAGATGCCGTCTCGCACATCCGGGCAGGTCGCGCCCGAGAGCGGTCCCGCGGCGCCGACCAGCCCGAGCGCCACCGGGATCACCAGCGGCGGCGTGTCCCGGCCGCCCTCGCCGGGCAGGCTCTGGGTGAACCGCAGGGTGCAGCGGGACGCAGCCGGATCGTACGCCATCGTCGCCGTCAGGCGCGGCGTTCCGGGCCGCTCGTACCAGCGGGCGAAGGCCGAGAGGTCGCGGCCCGTCACGGCCGCGAAGGCGGCCAAGAAGTCCTCGACGGTGGCGGCGCGGCCGTCATTGTCGGCGAAGTAGCGGTCCATGCCGGCCCGGAACGCGTCCGGGCCGATCAGCGTGCGCAGCATCCGGACAATCTCGGCGCCCTTGTCGTAGACGGTGGCCGTGTAAAAGTTGTTGATCTCGGCATAGGCCCGCGGCCGCACGGGGTGGCGGAGGGGGCCGGCATCCTCGGGGAACTGCCGCGCCCGCAGGGACCGGACCTCGGCGATCCGGTGGACCGGCCGGGAGCGCATGTCGGAGGAGAATTCCTGGTCGCGGAAGACCGTCAGCCCCTCCTTGAGGCAGAGCTGGAACCAGTCCCGGCACGTGACCCGGTTGCCCGACCAATTGTGGAAATACTCGTGGGCGATGATCGCCTCGATCGCCGCGTAATCCCCGTCGGTGGCGGTCTCCGGACTCGCTAGAACGTACTTGTCGTTGAAGATGTTGAGGCCCTTGTTCTCCATGGCGCCCATGTTGAAGTCGGACACCGCGACGACGTTGAACACGTCGAGGTCGTAGGGACGGCCGAAGGCGGTCTCGTCCCAGCGCATCGAGCGGACCACCGCGTCGAGGGCGTAGCCGGCGCGGTCCTCCTTGCCGGGCTCGACGTAGACCGCGCAGGTGACGGCGCGCCCCTCCATCGTGGTGAAGCGCGTCTCGACCTGGCCGAGCCGGCCGCCGACCAGGGCGAACAGGTAGGCGGGCTTCGGGTGCGGGTCGTGCCAGATCGCAAAATGCCGATCGGTCCCGGCGGAACCGGATTCGACGAGGTTGCCGTTGCCGAGCAGAACCGGAGCCTCGGCCCGGTCCGCCTCGATCCGAGTGGTGTAGACCGCCATGACGTCGGGGCGGTCGAGGAAGTATATGATCCGCCGGAAGCCGTCGGCCTCGCACTGGGTGCAGTAGACCCCGTTCGACCGGTAGAGGCCCATCAGCTTGGTGTTGGCGGTCGGGTCGATCTCGGTGACGAGGCGTAAGGTAAATGGCTGCCCGGGCGGTGCGTGCAGGCCGAAGCCCGATGGCGTGGCCGTGTAGGCATCCGCGGCGAGCGCCGTACCGTCGAGGGTGACCGAGACCAGCCGGAGGTCGTCACCGTCGAGATGAAGCGGCGCGCCCGCGCGGCCGCCGGGGTTCGGACGCAGGGCCAGGGTCGCGTCGATCCGCGTGGCGTGCTGATCGAGACGGATATCGAGGTCGACGCGGTCGATCAGATAGTCGCTCGGCCGGTATTCCTCCAGGCGGATCAGCGGCGGCGTCTCGGTGCGCATTCGGCTCTCTCCGGATCGGGGGCTGGCCCGTTCTGGTCCCTCGCGCGGCCCGGCGCAACGCGGTCGGGGCGTGAGGGCCCATGATCGGAAACCTCAGCGCGTCGTGCCGCACCCGGGACGATTCTGAGCCGCGCCCTTCAGCCGCCACAGCCCGCCGATCAGGCCGAGGTTGATGGCGGCGAGCAGCGCCAGCAGGCCCCACAGGGCGTCGGGCCCGATCCGCTCCAGCAGGAAGGCGCCGAGCGGCGGCGCAATAGCTTGAGCCACCAGCGCGGGCCGGGCCAGCCGGCCGACGAGCCCGGCATACTGGTCGGGCCCGAACAGCACGAGGGGTACGGTACCGCGCGCGATCGAGTAGACGCCGTTGCCGGCCCCATAGATCATCAGGGCGAGGCCGATCACCGACTCGTGCGACGCCAGCAGCAGCAGCCCGCAGGCGACCAGCGCGAAGGCGGCGGTCAGCGTCCAGAGCGGGTGATGCCGGCCCCGGTTGGCGATCTCGATCAGCCGCGCGGCGACCTGCGACGGCCCGATCAGGCCGCCATACGCGACGGCGGTGGCGAGGGTGACGCCCCGGGCCTGCAGCAGGGTCAGCAGGTGCACCGAGACCAGCGCCATGATGGTGCCGCCGAGCACCAGCACGCCGGCCATCAGCAGGAAGGCCCGGACCTGCCAGTCCGTCAGCGGTACGACGGGCGCCCCTTGCCCGGTCGTCACCACCGCCGGGGGAGGGGCCGGCGGGATCAGCGCGAGGACCAGCGGCAGCGTCACCGTCATGTGCAGGCCGGCATAGGCGAAGCAGGTCCCCCGCCAGCCGACCTGCGCGACCAGGAACGCCGTGAGCGGCCAGCACACGGTGCTGGCGAAGCCGCCCACCAGCGTCAGAGCCGTGATCGCGGACCGCGCCTCGGCGCGGTACAGGCGTCCCAAGGTGGCGTAGGCAGGATCGTACAGGCCACAGCCCATGCCGACGCCGAGGATCAGCCAACCGGCCAGGAAGACCGGCAGGGTCGGGGACAGGCCCAGCACCGTGAGGCCCGCCGCCAGCAGCAGGGCCGCCAGAGCCAGGACCGGCCGCCCCCCGCGCGCCTGGATGACGCTCCCGACGCGCGGCGACACCACCGCCGCAACCAGCAGGCCGAGGGACAGGCCGCCGACGATCCAGGCCAGCGGCCATCCGGTATCCCGGGCGATCGGCTCGGCCATCACGGCCGGGAGGTAGTAGGTCGAGCCCCAGGCGAGGATCTGCACGACGCCCAGCGCGGAGATCACCGGCCAGCGGCGGGTCCGATCTGCCACCGGATCATCCCGTCCCGAGCAGGGGCAGCCACAGGGCCAGGGCCAGCAGGGCGACGAGCAGCACCGGCACGGTGATGACGAGGCCAATCCGCATGTACTGGCCCCAGCCGATCCGCTGTCCCTTGCTCGCCAGAACGTGCAGCCACAGCAGCGTGGCGAGGCTGCCGATCGGGGTGATTTTCGGGCCGAGGTCGCAGCCGATCACGTTGGCGTAAATCATCAGTTCGCGCATCAGCGGCGACAGGTCGGGCGCCTGCTGGATCGCCAGCGCACCGATGAGCACGCTCGGCATGTTGTTCATGACCGAGGACAGGATCGCGGCACCGAAGCCCGCCCCGAGCGTCGCCGCAAGCGGCCCGTAACCGGCGAGCCAAACCAGGCCGCCGGCCAGCGCATCGGTCAGCCCGGCATTCCGGAGCCCGTAGACCACCAGGTACATGCCGAGGCTGAACAGCACGATCTGCCACGGCGCGCCGGCCAGCACCTTGCGGATCGGGATGCGGCCGCCCGTCCGGGCGAGGAGCAGGAGCATGGCCGCGCCCGCGCAGGTGACCACCGAGACCGGCACCCCGAACGGCGCCGTGACGAAGTAGGCCCCGAGCAGCAGGCCGAGCAGCGGGAACGCCGCCCGGAACAGCAGCGGGTCGCGGATCGCGTCGCGGGGCGATTCCAGCTCGTCGACCGGGTAGGTGACCGGCAGCGCGGACCGAAAATACAGCCCCAAAACCAGCAGCGTGGCGGCGAGCGACACCAGATCGACCGGCACCATCACGGCGGCGTAACGCCCGAAGGTGATGGCGAAGAAGTTCGCCGAGACGATGTTGACCAGGTTGGAGATCACCAGCGGCAGGCTGGTGGAATCCGCCACGAATCCGCAGGCGACGATGAAGGCCAGGGCGGCCTGCGGCTTGAACGCGAGCTTCAACAGGATCGCCAGCACGATCGGCGTCAGCAGCAGCGCCGCCCCGTCATTGGCGAACACGGCCGCGATGGCGGCGCCCAGCACCACCACCAGGGGAAACAGACACCGGCCCCGCCCGCCGCCCCATCGGGCGACGTGCAACGCCGCCCAGTGGAAGAAGCCGGCCTCGTCCAGCAGCAGCGAGATGATGATCAGGGCCACGAAGGTGAAGGTCGCGTCCCAGACGATGTGCCAGACCACCGGCACGTCGGCCGGCTGGATCACCCCCGTGGCGAGGGCCACGCCCGCACCGATCAGGGCACTCCAGCCGATCCCGAATCCCCCCGGCTGCCAGATGACGAAAATCAGGGTGACGACGAAGATGACGAGCGCGAGCATGCGGACGGGGATCTTTCCGGCGCCGGGTCAGGCGAGACCGACGCGGCGGCCGACTTCGTCCACCACCGGCTCGCCGCTTTCCTTGACGACCGCGCCCTGCTGCTGCGGCAGCAGCTCGAGCACCCGCTCGGACGGCCGGCACAGCCGGACACCCTTCGGGCTGACCACGAGCGTCCGGTTGAGCAGGATCGGGTGCGCCTGGATGGCATCCAGCAGCTGCGCGTCGGTCAGGGCCGGGTCGGCGAGGCCGAGTTCGGCATAGGGCGTGCCCTTCTCGCGCAGCGCATCCCGAACCGAGAGGCCGGCGCGGGCAAGGAGTTGCTCGAGCAGTGCCCTGGCTGGCGGTGTCTTGAGGTACTCGACGACGTGCGGCTCGATGCCGGCGTTGCGGATCATCGCCAGGGTGTTGCGCGCGGTGCCGCAATCCGGGTTGTGGTAGATCACCACGTCGAAGGCGCAATCAGGCATGGTCCACCTCGTTGGTTCCGGGGCCGCAGGCGGCGAGCGCGGGCGCGCAGATCTCCGGGTGTCCCTGGCAGCAATCCGTCATGAGGAATGCGACCAAACTGGCGAGAACCGGATAGGCGACACTATAGATGATGGAGCGCCCGGCACGGCGCGATCCGATCAGTCCAGCCTGCTGCAACTCCTTCAGGTGGAAGGAGATAGTCGAGGCGGACACGCCGATGGCGCCGGCCAGCGCCCCGGAGGCCATGCCGTCCGGGCCGGCCTTCACCAGCGCCCGCAGCGCCCGCAACCGGTGCTCCTGACCAAGCGCCATGAAGGCCGCGAGGGCTTGCAGTTCGTCCATTTTCGTTTCTACAATCAAACGATCGTACGAACATACGAGAATGCCTGACCGTGGACAAGCCCGCCCAGCCCTTCGACGACAGCCTCCCGAATCTCAGCCGCCCCCATTTCGCGGTGCCGAGCGCGGCGCAGCTTGCAATCGCGCTTCCCTATGCGCACGCGCCGCGCTTCCTGATCCTGTACGGCTCGCTGCGCGAGCGCTCGTTCAGCCGGTTCCTGGCCCAGGAAGCGGCGCGCCTGCTCGAAGCCATGGGAGGCGAGGTCCGGATCTACGATGCGCACGGCCTGCCGCTGCCCGACGATGCCACGGCCGACCACCCGAAGGTGCAGGAACTGCGCGCGCTGTCGCTGTGGTCGGAGGGGCAGGTCTGGGTCTCGCCGGAGCGCCACGGCAATCTCACCGGCGTGATGAAGAGCCAGATCGACTGGCTACCGCTCAGCGAAGGCTCGGTGCGGCCGACGCAGGGGCGCACCTTGGCGGTGATGCAGGTCTCGGGCGGCTCGCAGAGCTTCAACGCGGTGAACAGCCTGCGCCTGCTCGGGCGGTGGATGCGGATGATCACCATCCCCAACCAATCCTCCGTGCCCATGGCCTACCGGGAGTTCGACGCGGCCGGCCGGATGAAGGCGGGGCCGCTGTACGAGCGCGTGGTCGATGTCTGCGAGGAGTTGATGAAGTTCACGCTGCTGACCCGCGAGCGGGCCGACTATCTCGTCGACCGCTACAGCGAGCGTAAGGAGCGGGAGCCGGAGCGGCTGCGGGCGGTGGCAGACGATATCGGCATCGGCAAGCCATGACCGGCCCGGGTGGCCTACTCGGCCGGGGACGCGCGCTCTAGCTAGGACGGAGGCCGGCCCCGCCGGTCATGTTCGTTTCCGCTGAGGGCGTCGTGACGGCCCTCGCTCCGAAAGAGGGATAGCCGCCAGATGGAATACCTGCACACCATGGTCCGGGTGGCCGATCTCGACCGGGCGCTCGCCTTCTACGTCGGCGCGTTCGGGCTTAAGGAAGTCCGCCGCGTCGAGAACGAGAAGGGCCGCTTCACCCTGGTCTTCCTGGCCGCCCCAGGCGATGTCGAGCGGGCACAGGCGACCAAGTCGCCGCTGGTCGAGCTGACCTACAACTGGGACCCGGAGACCTATTCGGGCGGCCGCAACTTCGGGCACCTCGCCTACCAGGTCGACGACATCTACGCCTTCTGCACCCAGCTCCAGGACAAGGGCGTGACCATCAATCGCCCGCCCCGCGACGGCTACATGGCCTTCGTGAAGTCGCCGGACGGCATCTCGATCGAGATCCTGCAGAAGGGCGCCGCCAAGGAGCCGCAGGAGCCCTGGACGTCGATGGAGAACACCGGCAGCTGGTAATCCATCTGCGACTCTTGACCCGGACGGCGGCGCGGGCGCATCTGCCCGCGGATCAGCCGGCCGGGCGGCCGCTCCGGGTGCATCAGCGTCCGGGGAGGAAAGTCCGGGCTCCATGGAGAGACGGTGCCGGATAACGTCCGGCGGGGGCGACCCCAGGGACAGTGCCACAGAGAGCAGACCGCCCCGGACGCGTCCGGGGTCAGGGTGAAAGGGTGCGGTAAGAGCGCACCGCGGACGCGGCAACGCGGACGGCACGGCAAACCCCACCGGGAGCAAGACCGAATAGGGGCGGCGCGCCCTTCGCGAGAAGAGCAGGCCCGCTCTCCAGGCCAGTCGCCCGGGTTGGTTGCTCGAGGCGGTCGGCAACGACCGTCCCAGAGGAATGGCCGCCACGTCGGCGCGCGCGAGCGTTCCGGCCTTACAGAACCCGGCTTATAGGCCGGCTGATCCAACCACCCCCGGACCCCTCCGGCGCGGCGATCGCGGACGAGCTCTACAAGCTCCGCGAGGTGCCAGATTCGCGCCCGGCAAAAACCTTCGGTTAACCGTACCGGGGTCAGATCGGTCGGCTCGCCAGCGCCAGGCTCGCGCGTTGACGATCCTCCGAGGCCCATGATACCCGGCATCCTCCCGTCAACGGCGTGTATCGGATCGCCGGACGTAACCTGCACAGGTGCAGGTCCCGTCCGTGCGCGGCGTTTCGCGCGCTCCGCATCCGGTGCCGTTCCCGTCACGCGCGCCGCGCCCGCGCGGCCCGGCACAGGGCACCATGAGACGCACGAGCCGCATCCGCGCCGGAATCCCCGGATCGCGCCGAACCCCCGATTGTCCCCGCACCGGCCCGGCGAGGCGCGCATGATTCGGCGCCGCCCCCCGGCCGAGACGGCGTCCGCGCACCGCGACGGACCTGCCGCATCCGCCCAGCCTCACGTGCCGGTACTGCTCGGCGAAGTCGTCGAGTCGCTCAAGCTCGAGGGCGGCCTCGCCGTCGACGGCACCTTCGGAGCCGGCGGCTACACCCGCGCGCTGCTGGCGGCCGATCCGACGCTCAAGGTGATCGGCATCGACCGCGACCCGCTGGCGATCGCCGGCGGGCAGGCCCTGGCCTGCGAGGCCGGCGGGCGCCTGCGCCTCGTGCGGGGCCGGTTCGGGGATCTCGACGCGCTGCTCACCGAGGCCGGCGAAAGCCACGTCGACCAAGTCGTACTCGATATCGGCGTCTCGTCGATGCAGCTCGACGTCCCGGAGCGGGGCTTCTCGTTCCGCAACGACGGCCCCCTCGACATGCGGATGGGCAATGACGGCCCCAGCGCCGCGGACCTCGTGAACGAGGCCGACGAGACCGTGCTGGCCGACATCATCTATCATTACGGTGAGGAGCGGCGCTCGCGGGCCGTGGCCCGGACCATCCACGAGGCCCGCCGCCGCGGCCGGATCGAGACCACCGCCCAGCTCGCCGAGCTGGTCGCCAGCGTGGTGTGGGTCGAGCCCGGCAGCCACATCCATCCCGCGACCCGGACCTTCCAGGGCCTCCGGATCGCCGTGAACGACGAACTCGGCGAGTTGGTGCGGGCGCTCCACGCCGCCGAGCGGGTCCTGGCCCCGGGCGGACGGCTCGCGGTGGTGACGTTCCATTCCCTCGAGGATCGGATCGTCAAGCAGTTCTTCGCCGCCCGCAGCGGCCGGGCCGCCCAGGGCTCGCGGCACCTGCCGGTCGGCCAAGCGGAGACGATCCGCAGCTTCCGCCTCGTCACCAAGGGTCCGGTCCTGCCGGGCGAGGCCGAGATCGCCCGCAACCCGCGCGCCCGCTCGGCCAAGCTCCGGGCCGCGGAGCGCACCGAATCCGATCTGCCCGAACCGCTCGCGGCGCTCCACGCGCTCGCGAGCCTGCCAGACGCCGCCCGCGGGGGCCATCGCCGATGATCCGCCTGCTGAACCTCCTGGCGGTCGCCGGCCTCGTGGCCTCGGCGATCTACGCCTACTCGATCAAGTACGACACGCTCTACCAGGGCGGTCAGGTCTCGAAGCTGCAGACCGCCCTGCACAAGGAGCGGCAGGCGATCGCGGTGCTGCGCGCCGAGTGGCAGCTCCTGACCCGGCCGGACCGGCTCCAGGCCGCGGTGGACAAGCACCTCGCGCTGGAGCCGATCGGGACCAGCCACCTGGCCCGCCTGTCGGACCTGCCCGCCCGCCCGGAGCGCGGCGACGAGATCGGCCGGCTGCTCGCCGCGACCGCGACACCCAAGGACAAGGGCGGGATCGAGCCGCGCACCACCGGCTCGATCACCCGCACCGTCACCACGACCCGCACCCCGAATACCGCTTCGAGGTAATCACCCGTGTCCGAAGACGCCGACCAGATCAGAGACGCGGCTGCCGAGGCGCAGATCTCGGAGCACGCTGTGCGGGAGACCGACGCACCGGCCCACGAGGCGGCGCACTACGCCGTGTCGGAGCAGGATGCGTCGGCGCTCGAGGCCGCCGCCCGGGCGCTGCACCCGGACATGCGTGCCGTCCGCGCCAAGGCGTTCGTGCGGAGCATGTTCCGGCTCGCCATCGAGCGCTCGCACATGCGCGTCGCTTTAGTCGGGCTGGTGTTCGTCGGGGTGTTCGGGACGATTTCGGCCAAGCTGCTGATGATGGCCGTGTTCGGCGATCCGCCGAGCCAGGAGCACCGGGTCGCGGCCGCGTCCTCGACGGCGTTCCGGCCCGACATCGTCGACCGCAACGGCGAGATCCTGGCCACCGACATCCGCACCGTCTCGGTCTTCGCCGAGCCCGGAAACATCTACGACAAGGACGAGGCGGTGGAGCTGCTGACCGCGGTCCTGCCGGAACTCAACGCCTCCGAGCTGCGCGCCAAGCTGTCCTCGCGCAAGGACAAGAAGGGCGCGGGCTTCGTCTGGGTGAAGCGCGAGCTCACTCCGAAACAACAAGCCGAGGTCCACCGCCTGGGCATCCCCGGCATCGGCTTTCTGCCGGACCACAAGCGGGTCTACCCGAACGGTGTCGCCGCCGCCCACATCCTGGGCGCGACCAATCTCGACGGCGTCGGCATCGCCGGCATGGAGAAGTACATCGACTCGACCGGCCTCCAGGCGCTCAACAGCTTCGGGCTGGTCAGCAAGCAGGCCGACCTGAAGCCGGTGCAGCTGTCCATCGATCTGCGCGCCCAGTTCGCCGTGCGCGACGAGCTGGCCTGGGGCATCGACCACTTCAAGGCCAAGGCCGGCGCCGCGATGATCCTCGACGTCAAGACCGGCGAGGTCATCGCGTTGGTCTCGATGCCGGACTTTGACCCGAACGACCCGAAGGACGCGCTCTCGCCCGACCGCATCAACCGCATGAATGTCGGCGTCTACGAGATGGGCTCGACCTTCAAGGCGATGACGCTGGCCATGGCCCTCGATTCCGGTAAGTACAACGTCAACTCGACCTTCGACACCCGCGGTGGCGTGCTGAACTGGGGCCGGCAGAAGATCCACGAGTATCACGGCACCAACCGCGTCATCACAATGCCGGAGGTGTTCACGCACTCGTCGAACATCGGCTCGGCCAAGATGGCGCTCGGCGTCGGCGTACCCGGCCACAAGGCCTTCCTGAAGAAGATGGGCCTGCTCGACCGGCTCCGCACCGAGTTGCCCGAGAGCGCCGCCCCGATCGTCCCATCCCGCTGGACCGAGATCAACACGATCACGATCGCATTCGGCCACGGCATCGCGGTGGCACCGATCCAGGCCGCGGCCGCCGTCGCCGCCATCGCCAACGGTGGCGACCTGATCACCCCGACCTTCCTGAAGGCGGCGCCCGAAGACAAGGCCCGCGCCACGCACGTCCTCTCCGGCCAGACCTCCGAGGCGATGCGCTACATCATGCGCCTCAACGCGGCCGAGGGCTCTGCCAAGAAGGCGGCGGTCCCGTACTACTTCGTCGGCGGCAAGACCGGCACGGCCGAGAAGGTGATCGGCGGGCGGTACATCCACAACCGCCTCTTCACCACCTTCATGGCGGCGGCGCCGATGAACGACCCGAAATACCTCTTCATCACCATCATGGACGAGCCGCAGGGCCTGCCGGAATCGGGCGGCTACGCCACCGCGGCGTGGAACTCGGGCGTCGTCACCGGCAAGGTGATCGAGCGGGTCGCCCCGATCCTGGGGTTGCCGCCGCAATTCGAGCCGCCGGTGCGACCGTTCCCCCAAATGGTCAAGCTCAATGCCTACCACATCAACCAGTTGGGCGGCCCATGATGGTGCGGCTATGATCGCCCGGCTTGCGGACCTTTTCCCGGAGATCGACGGCCCATACGCCGACCAGACCGTGTCGGCGTTGACCGCAGATAGCCGGCAGGTCGCGCCGGGCGTCGTGTTCGTCGCGGTGCCCGGCACGAAGGCCGACGGCCGTCTGTTCGCCGCGCAGGCCGCCGCACGCGGCGCCGTCGCGGTGGCCGGGGAGGGGGACCGCCCCGCGGACCTGCCCGAGGCGGTCGCCTGGATCGCCGTCGCGGATGCCCGCCGGGCGCTGGCGCTCGCCGCCGCGCGACTTGCGGGTGCACAGCCCGCCACCGTGCTGGCGGTCACCGGCACCGCGGGGAAAAGTTCGGTTGCCGACTTCGTCCGTCAGATCCTGTCCCGGCTCGGCCGCGACGCCGCGAGCCTCGGCACCGTCGGGATCGTCACCGATCGCGGTGCGGAATACGGCTCGCTGACGACCCCTGACCCGGTGACGCTGCACCAGACCCTGGCCAGGCTCACCCGCGAGGGCGTCACGGACCTCGCCATGGAAGCGTCCTCCCATGGGATCGAGCAACGCCGCCTCGACGGCGTGCGTCTCGCGGCAGCCGGCTTCACCAATCTCGGCCGCGACCACCTCGATTATCACGCCAGCATCGAGGAGTACCTGGCGGCCAAGCTGCACCTGTTCACCGACTTGCTGCCGCAAGGCTGCCCGGCGATCGTCAACGCCGACGGCGCCTATGCCGAGCGGGTGATCGCGGCGGCTGAGGGCGCAGGGCGGTCGGTCCGCACGGTCGGACGGGCGGGAACGGATATCCGCCTCGTCTCAACGGGGACCGACGGCTTCACCCAGGCGATCACGCTTCTGCATGAGGGTGTGACCCGCACGGTGCGCCTTCCTCTCGTCGGCGACTTCCAGGTCGAGAACGCCCTGGTGGCGGCCGGCCTGGCACTCGCGACCCCGGCCGGCGCCGCCGACCCGGACGGCGTGTTCGCGGCCCTCAGCCACCTCACCGGCGTACCCGGCCGGATGGAGCGGATCGGCGAGGCGGGGGGCGGCCTGTGCCTGGTCGACTATGCCCACAAGCCCGAGGCACTAGAGAGCGTGCTGACCGCGTTGCGGCCGTTCGCGTCCGGCCGGCTCATGGTGGTGTTCGGCTGCGGCGGCGACCGCGACCGGGGCAAGCGCCCGCTGATGGGGGCGATCGCAGAGCGCCTGGCGGATGTCGTGATCGTCACCGACGACAATCCCCGCACGGAGGAACCCCACGCGATCCGGCGGGCGATCCTGGCGGCGGCGCCCAATGCGGACGAAATCGGCGACCGGGCCGAGGCGATTGGCTCGGCCGTGCGGCGGCTCGGACCCGGCGACGTGCTGGTCGTCGCCGGCAAAGGCCATGAAACCGGCCAGATCGTGGGAGATCGGACGCTGCCGTTCTCGGACCACGAGGTCCTGCGCGCCGCCATCGCCGAGGCCGCACGCTGATGGCGCGGCCAGATGGTGACCGGGGGCTGACATGACTGCACTCTGGACCCGCGACGAACTCGAAACCGCCACAGGCGGGCGCTTGCTCGGCGAAGGGCGCCCGATCGGCGGCGCGTCGATCGACACCCGCACGCTGCAGCCGGGCGACCTGTTCTTCGCCATCAGGGGCGAAGCGCGCGACGGCCACGACTTCGTCGCGAGCGCCCTCGGGCGCGGCGCCGGCGCCGCCGTGGTCAGCGAGGCCCGCGCCACGGATCTGGCCGCCCACTGCCCGGTGCTGGCGGTCCCGGAATCGGGGGCGGACCCGGTCCTGACCGCCATGACCCGTCTGGGCGAAGCCGCCCGGGCGCGCACAGACGCAAAGGTCGTGGCGGTGACCGGCTCAGTCGGCAAGACCGGG
>Ga0265798_10005216_pt1 | contig 17573 bp, 19 predicted proteins | sample P3T30metagenome_FD_192430 | JGI IMG/M metagenome (GOLD analysis project Ga0265798, IMG submission 192430) | Plant litter microbial communities from East Loma Ridge, Irvine, California - P3 T30 | ecosystem: Environmental > Terrestrial > Plant litter > Unclassified | place: USA: California... | reverse complement strand
AGCACACCTACTCCTTCGTCCAAGTCCTCACCGCCTGCACCGCCTCCTTCGCCCACGGCGCCAACGACATCGGAAACGCCGTCGGCCCCTGGGCCGTCATCTACGGCGCGTGGAACACAGGAAAAGCCTCGCAGTCCAAAGCATCCGTGCCCGTCTGGCAACTCGCCGTCCTCTCCGCTACCCTCTCCCTCGGTCTCGTCACTTACGGCTACAACATCATGAAGGTCATGGGTAACAAGATTACTTATCACTCGCCTAGCAGAGGTTGCTCCATGGAGATGGGTGCCGCGCTTACGGTACTCATCTTCTCGCAGTACTCGCTTCCTGTTTCTACGTCCATGTGTATTACCGGTGCGACGGTTGGTGTGGGTCTTTGCAATGGTACGCTCAAGGCGGTTAACTGGCAGAGAGTGGGTCTGCTGGTGTTTTCTTGGATTATGACTATTCCTATTGCGGGAACTATTGGTGGTGTTTCTTGCGCTATTGTTCTTAACGCTCCTCACTTTGGTTAGATGGGAGTGTTGGGGAAGAAGGAGGATGTGCGGGTGTCTGTGTTTGCTTTACTAAAAGAGGAAGGCGAATTGGATTTTATATCTGCTTGCGTTTTAGTAGCGGCACCTTTGGGTGGTTAGCGTGCGAATCGTCTATTCATGCATGTATCTCATCAACTTCTCTCGTGCTCCCATGTCTTGATTATCATCTGAAGAACTTGCTACAGACCCACTGACCCCTTGACTCGTTTCTACTGCCTTTGATACCCTTGCGCATGTCATGACTTACCATCCAGCATTTTCGACAATACAGTCTGCATAGATGGGTGCAGTGGGTCGCATGTCTTTGCTCTCTACACGACCACGCTGCGACATCTCGTCAAGGTCAATGAATAAAAAACGGGTTGGGAGAGCATTAGAGAAGTTCACTTAAGGCCATTTTAGTGACGAACTAATAACAAAGGCAGAGCTCTAGTAATTTAAAGATCATCGCACCGGGTACTTCCAAACCCGACAACAGTCTTCCTACTTACGGCAGATTCGAGATTCAGAAACTTTGGAAAAATAAAAGAATATACGCGGTATCTAACGGGATAGGCGTCGTGCTGATATCGGGGCACCGGGTTTGATCCACCCGAACTGCCCTGCTCTTGGAACAGAAGAAGAAAGAGTTGAGAAAGGAAACATGCTCCCTGAAAACCTGAAAGATCTAAAACGCATCCCAATCTGTAACAACACCCACTATCTTCGAAGCAAGAGGCATTCCAGCCTACTGACCACGTCCGTTTCCTCGGCCACCTGGTCTACCACCGCGGCCTCCACGACGTTTGCCTGCATTGATGCGGTCAGCATCGGCTCGAGTCAGGCTGTAGCCTCCCTGATTGTAATTCCATGGTGGCTGTACTACTTGACCGGAAGGCTGCGTGGTGCCACGACCCCGTCCCCGTCCAGAGGAGCGGCGGTTGAAAGAAGATCCTCGTCCACGTCCACGTCCACGTCCACGGGGAACTGGTTGCGGTGATGCTGGTGTCGGGTCTTGGACTAAGTTCAAGTTGCGCAACATGGCCGTGAGGGCCGAGATATCGGGAGCTGGCGGGTCAGGCGACGTGGTCTCAAAAGCTCCAAATGGGGAGTAGGAGCTCGAGGCCTGTGGAGGGTTCGACGAGCTGGGGGCGCTGGGAACGGGTGGGTTTAGGACACGGTCCAGGACATCTTGAGTGACATTGTTAAAAGCCTGGAGGACAACCCTCTGGCCTGCAAGTGTTGTGCCATTGAGCTGCTCAACAGCCTGGTCGCGGCCCTCAGCTGTTTGCATCAAGACGATACCAGACAACATGCGATTTCCTCCGACTTCAGCACGATCGATACCTTCGGGGCGAAACGGGTGGAGAAACGCCATGACCACATCGTTATCGAGCTCGGGCGGGATGTCGGTCATGAAGAGTACTCGGTTTCGCGTATCTTCTCGATTATCGAGATCAGGAGAAGGGACGCGATGCGGAGGCAAAACGTCACCCAGATTTTGGAGAACTCGTGGGATCAGGTCAGCAAGAGCGCAAAGTAGTGGGTACAAAGTAAGTGTATTCATCAAAGTAAGTATCAGATAATAGAGTAGAGATGCCTAATTTATAATACTACAAGTCTTGCGAGAAGTTTAGTTATGTTTTAACAAACGCGTGCCTATCTGCGAGGGCTTAATAAACTTCTTAAAGAGAGACTTAGTAGTTTATTAGTGTCCTGTAGTAGTCTAGATTATAACTATAGGCTTATAGATAGATAAAGTTATCTAGGCCTAAAACCTAATCTAGGAGTTGCTAAACCTCACTCTAGGGATCTAGTTTAGGCTTAAAGAGTAGCGGCCCTTTAGTAGAGACAGAATAGTCTATAGGGACGAGACGGGTATTAAGAAGCTCTGCAAGTAACGGTACTCGGTCTTCGAACTATTTGTCTTTACTTCTCCTCTTATTTAACTTATATAACGCGCGCTACTTATTCGTAGAGCTAAGATTGTTAGATAGGATAACGAGGATAGGACTGTAAGTCTTACCGCCTTCTACTCTAAAAAGGTCGAAGAGTAACAAACGATTACGGGAGCTTGTGTTAAGTCGTTGGAATTTAGTCGCCGTAAGCGAAGGACTACGTGAAGTTCCCTCCTGGTTCTTAGCGTATACGATAACAGGAACACCTAGAGTACTTTGAGGTAACTGTGTTATAATACAAGGGACGACTTGCTCTATAAGATAAGCTTGTTGCTACTTAGAAGTCTATCTAAAACGATAGTAGAGGAAGTCTGCTAGCGGATTAGAGCGCGAGAGAACAATAATAAGTCCTAATTAACGTGCTACGCACTAGGCTATGATAGTATAAAAGAGTTTCCTATAAAAGCTTTTGATATAGTTAATTAGCAACTAATAGTCCTGCAATAGAGCTTATATTAGAAGTTTAGGTAGGTTCTAGACTAGTCGACGAGGAATTCTGCTAAATCTGCGTGCTTGTAGGGTCTCTTGTATAATATTATAGACTTGCCGAACCTAGTTATTAGTGGGATCTATATAAAGCTAGTACGGCTGAAACTTAGCTCTATTAAAGTCTGCTTCCTTCGCCTTGGTTACATAAAACTTGTTAGGAATCTTGCACTCTAGGAGAAAGAAGAAGTGCGTCTATAAGCTGCGTTGGTCTTAGTAGTCGAACTGGTAAAAGAGATAGTCGAAACTAGTTGCCTTAGATAATAGTTAAACAGAGTGTACAGGGATATACTGTTCGTGTTCTATAAAGTAGTATCAAAGACCACCCTTGCTATCGCTGCGCGCGATAGCTACTTTAGTCAACGGGGTTCTTAGCGATCTATACACGGCGTCAATCTTGTACTATACGAAAACTTGGCGGCGAGGTAGCAACTTAGGCATACCCGCTAGAGTGTTTGTCGTGTAAGCAGCTACTTGCAAATCTGGCACTAGAAACTTGAAGTCTGCGAGTCGAGGTTGCAAACTAACAAGCTCAAAAGTTATATCAAGGTTTGCTACGCGGACAGCCCTCTAAATCTCTATAATACTCTTAAATAAAGAGTAATACTATGATTCTTCTACTAGCACTAGGCATTCGTTATCGTGCTTAATATATAGCTTCTATCTAGGGAAGTGAGTGCCGGTCCATAGATTAACAAAATCGCCTAGGCCCTAGCCGCAGCGTTGTATCCTCGCGAGCGCCTCTAGAAGAAGAGCGATCGGCATTCGATAGGGACTATTACACAGACTGAGAGATCCATAAGCTGATGGTTAAAGGAAGGATTGTTAAGAGAGGTTGACGGAAATTTTGCGCCTGTTGTCCTCAACATGGCTGATAATGTTGAATTGGTTCGGGAAAACCTCCGCGTAACTGGAATCTGCGGCGCATACGGCGATATAGAACCCTACTTTTGCTTTCTGTTTTACAGTAGTAATGTACAATTGATCTTCTGCGTAGTTTGAGGTGCTACTCTTTACGTCAAAAAGAACTAATGCACGACGCTAATGCTGAGTTGAGTTGCGAAACGTCCGAACTTGCTCGTGGATTTGCCAAAAGCGCTCTGTGTAGTTACTAGACGGAGGGTCGTCATCGATAGTAGCGTAAAGTGCGCCGTTAGCTAGAGCAAACTCGAACGAGCGTAGTACGAACGAACAGACTAGGAGGAATGCGAATACGTTGGCTTCAAAGTGCGTGCCGCGGTTGCGTTTGACAAAGGAGTCGATGTTAGCCAAAAGGCTGTTGTGGTCGCCGTTAAGGGGCATAGCGTAGTAGTCGGGAGAGGAACGGGGTAAGAGAAGAAGAGCGTTAGGGGCGTGCAGTGAAGGTCTACCCCGCCGGGTGAACATTGCGCCGCGTTTACGTTGTGTAACCTAAGAATTCACTAGAAGAACGATTAGATCATACGACTATTTGTTATTGAATTACATCTATATAGTTAAACATAACGTGAAGCCACGCTATTACATGAAAATGCTACAGAAACTACTAACGGCGCGTGTGACTTTGGTAACCCATCCTTCACTACTAACAAGTTCCTAGCATAATGAAATAGGTAGACGCATATTCTGTGCGTCTCGACAGCGGCGCTTGTAAGTGGAGGCACTTTGAGTAATGCTATAACTGCCCTGCCGCTTTCTCGTTATACGGCCCGGCTATGTCGTAGTTGTGGGACTTGGCTGCCGAACAGAGTTGGTGTACACGGTAAGATAATCCTCGTAAGCGCATCAATCATAGTGTGTCGCAGATATGGTGATTTCGAAGCTAAGCTTATTCTCCTTGCCGATTTGAAGTCGCATAGGTGATATGACCTAAACTGGCACGTTATAGCTCCGGACGTGCAAGTCTCCGTGCATACGAGAGAAGATGTATACGCCTTCCGAACAGGTGTTTCGTAGGTAGAGTTAGCGTTTTTAGAGATTAAAGAACAAAAAGAAGTGGTGAGGCGCAACCTAGCTGGATTTTGGGAGCTGGTAGTCGTTCGAGCGTGACGAGCCAAATGACAAGCACTGGCGACTAAGTAGCGCGGCAAATGATAACGAGATGATTTGGTGGTGAATAACGGTAGGGCTGAATGCAGAGACACGGCTTTCAGACACGACATGGCGCATGTTCGACCGTAACAGCATAGTTGAATATGAGGTCCGATTTAAAGGAAGCAATTCTGCAAAAGCCTGCGTTGACTAGTGTCCAGTCGATATTAAAAGCGGCGAAAGATACACCAGAGGCAGAACCGTCGAAATTAGTAGCCTTTTGATAAACAGCACGAGCATAACTGTCTCACGGCGCGGTAAGACACGAACATTGGTCTCTGCGCACGTAGTCAAGGCGGTTAGCGAGCTAGGTCCATTGTATGCACTACAAGACCTGTCTTAATATTCACAGTGCTGTCGGTTCTTCGCTAGATAGTGCTGCTTGCGAGTCTCGATTAATGCGGCCTCCAAGTCGAGACCGTATAGGCAAAGAATTATATCCCAGCGCTGATCCCTGCTCTGGGGAGAAAAAACGCGGAAGAAGGTTCCGCAGTGCATTGCATGTCATGCTTAAAGAATCCCGGGACGGATAGCAACTCTCAGCGATGCGATTGTACAGGTCCTCAAGGCTAACGCAGGAGAACCGTGCGAATCAAGAATCCACTTCATGTCCCTCCCACACGCCTTAAACCTAGTCTAACCTTTGCTTTGGATCCGGGCCCTTTCGTAGACGTTTTGGCCGACCGATAATGTCTATGAGATCGCCGACGCGGCCGAAGTAGAGCGGGTTCGATCGTAGTAGGATATAGGAAGTATGCGGTGTAGAGAAGAGCGGGTAGCGGGCGTCTGATGCGACTTGTATAGAGTATAAGGGTGTGGGCCCCGGAGGAGGGTTAAGTTGAAAATCGGCGGTCATATAACGTGTTCGATGAGGGCTTTTAAAGTAGTTGGCCTATCCTTGCTGGCTCCATGTATGGCGCATGAAAACTACAGACAGTATAACCAACCTATGAAGGAGTAAGCAAGATACTTGTTATGTCTAAGAATAAAAATACCGAAGGTCTTCCAGTCTAGGACCACGGCTTTTGGGCTCGAAGGTCTAGCGACTCCAGCTGTAACAGCTCGGTAAGAACATAAAGAATCCTTGCCCCTGTAACGCTGCAAGTTCGTTCAAAGCCAGAACATCTATCTCGTTGGACAGCAGGAGGCGGTCGTTCGTTCCGTCATAGGTTTTGTCGCGTACCTCTAGCGCAACGTAAGCGCCGAGAGAATAAGTTAAGAAGTAACGATCAGACGTAGGAACATCGCGAAGTTGCGGCTGTGCTTTTAGCTTTAGAGCTAATCTGCCTTATTTAGAGATTTTAGTATTACTAGCGGTTAGGGTTGAGTCTCCCATATTAAGTCTATGCAGTGGGCAAAGTGCGGCAATACAGCTCTACATCGCGCGCGACGTAACGAGGCGTAGCCATAGAGATATGTAGTGAATCGCATCAGGCGCTGGTTTGGTGGCGGCCTTGCGCGCTTGCGCGCTTAGACGCTTAGACGCTTAGACGCTTGGACCCCCGGGCCCGCTTCAGCTTGCCTCCAGGGCTGCTAGTCTTTTCCCGCACTCGCCAAGAGTTTGTGACGGTTCAACTCGAAAAACAGCCCAGGTGCAAAGCGCTTCAAGCGACATAGCGGCCCTACATAATTTTAACAACAGCGCACTCGCACAGCTGCATCAAGAGTTGTGCGACACCAGATATAAAGATCGTAGCGCCAAGTTCTAAGTATTCTGCGAGAGGGTATGGGACCGCCTAGATCACCAACCTCCGCTGTCAGAAGCTATACTAAACGACTTCGTATCCTAGCTATATGACGACGAAAACATACTGCTAGCCCGGCTAGTCATTCCAGAGCTCCGCCCAGCCGCTGTCGCCTCCTCTAATGCTTTGAAGCGCAATGTCCTCAACAGAATACGTATTCGAACACCCTCCTTCGATTTCTTCCAGCAAATAGAACCGACGCACGACACAGAAGCACAGCGCTTGTACGAAGAGAAAAAGAAGATTATGCAGGATGCAGACTAGCATCGAGCATGTCTTCTGCTTTACAGACGCGCCAACCTCAGCGATGCACAAAAAGAGGAACTCTCTCAATAGCTCGCGACAAGCCCAAAGGAGCGACAATAGCCGATCAAGATCCGGAATAGTTATCAGGAGTCTTTCCCACAAATGGCTTCAAGCTAAAACGTTAAAACTTTGTAGTGCGTCTAAATAAGGTAAAGGGCCAGCATTTGTACCCGCTGCCAGTTCATAGACGTAGCCACGCCTTCTCAACACCACACATAATCTCCGACATCCTGACACCACTACATAAGACCAGGAAGCAGGTTCGTATCTATGCCAAGCAGCGAAAGATCAACAACCATATATAACACCTCCCTCCAACAACTTCATTCAACAACATCCCCACCAAAGAGCGCCTCATTCTCCAACAAGAGTCAGAGAGCATAACCTTCATACAGCAACAGTCTCGACAAGGAGTAAGCGCCTCGAATACTGCTAGTCTTGATAGCTACCTAGCCCATCTACAATATCACCGTTCACCGTTCACCGCCCAATTCTGCGAGATCTACAGTATAGACCCTCAGACCCAACAACGCTGCTAGTTAGATCTTATAAACAGTCCTTTTCTCTCTTGCTAACTATTACCTACAGAGCCCGTCCGCAACCGCCGTACAACTATCAGTCGCAGCCTCGAATGTCTCCTACACCGCGTACGAAGTATCATCGCGCCTACAAACAGGCTACCGAACAGAACAGAGAGCTCCGGCCCCGCAGACGGCATATCGCACACAGCATAGCTTTATATAGAACAGAAGAGCCGCGCTATCAGCTCGGTGTAGGGCATGTCTGTACTAGATAGCGTGCTTGATGAAGAGTCTCACAACGACTTGCGAGCCGGACTTAGAGCAAAAGCGACAAAGATCGAGTTAGCAGCAGCAAGTACAAGGGCTATAAGAAGGGCCCTAGAGAATGCGCTTTATAGCTGGTTGAAGTCGTCAAACAATTACAAAGGTAGATTCGGGTGGTTGTAGTAGTTAGGAAGGGTAAGAGGAGCCAAACTCATGCATTCTAACGACTATACAATCGTAGTCCATGCAACGTACTAGCCCCCCAGCTTGCTAATACTATGTAGCCACACACAAGACACTCCTAAATCCCAAGAGGATAGTAGATAAGCAAGCTACCAATAGTACAGACGCAGGCTCAAAGGAAGGATACTATACCAAGTACTCAACCAGAATTAACTCTTGGTCGACGCCCAGTATTCTCGTAAGCGTTCTAAAAAGGCTATATAAGAAGTTTGCGCACTCGTGTAGCCAGCATACCAGCCCCCGTGTTATCGATGCGGCCCTAAAGGCCAAGTCTAGTAAGTCGTTCGACGGCACCTTCAAAGTAAGCCCCTGAGGCAGTGAATCTTCCTTCGAGACTATCATCGTAAGCTAGTGCTAGTGCGAAGAGATACGTAAGAGGTAACTTACAAGCTCCTAGACAGCTGTTTGTGCAGAACCAAGATAACCCCAGGGCCGTAAAGCTTGCAAAGCTTATTGATCTTCAACCCCCGTATACTCCATTCCCCTACGTTCGCTATAACAACATCTTCCTCTAATCCCAACTCCCCAAAGTTCAACAGGGCCAGGAAATCCCGGAGCTCTTTCAGCATCGATTCACCAACACGCCCTGTTCCTCGAGGTCGCAGAATTTACATCATATCAAACCAGAAGAGATCGTTAAAGAGCTGTAGCATCTGTACCTGCTCATCGCGCCGCTCAACTTGCTAGGTCCATGAATAGCGCGCCATAAACGCATTGCCCAGATCGTCCGCGGAGTTATATTCGCCGCACTTGCTAATAAGGCTCAAGGCCCGCAAGAACTTTTCAGCATCCTAAGGATTAGAATGTTTTTGTATAAAGGTACTAGTGTGTTCGGTAAGGATTAGCAGTTATTGCATATTGGTAATTCGCTTCTATAGATCTGCCGAGCTGCCGAGAACAACCGCTTTCTTTCCAGAATTAGCCTTGCGTTTCTTTTGCAGGGGTCTCAGCTCATCTTCTTAAACATCGTCTTCAGCGCTACCCTCGTCGTCGTCGGCGTAGTTCGTGCAATAGCTGTAAAGTTGTTTCACTGTCGCTATCTACTCGTAATCAAGTACATTGCAGAGATCCGGCAAGTTCTAGTAAGAATAGCGATTAGCGAAATGCAGTGTAGCGTAAAAGATCGACGCGAAAAGGTAAAACCCACGTACCTTGGCACGGCTCATCAACGCTTAAGCTTCATCCACCAACACCTTGAATTTTTCTGCAATCTGCACTTCCATCATCTTTTCTACGGATATTTTCCCAGTATCGTTGCTTTTACTGCTTGCTAAGAGGAGCGCGCTGTTATAGCATTATGTTTCTGTCTCAACCTACAACGCGCGCACGCCCGTCTATCGCAGTGGTTCTGTCTTAGACAATACGTGTTGTCTCTAGACTCTAGCATGCATCGACGTGGTCTTCTAACTAACGGTGCCGACACCTGCTCTACTATATGTTGAGTAATTCTGTCTACCTGCGCTGTCGTACTGCTCTCTACCTAGTGCTCTACTTGCTGGTATCTTCCGCTCTACCCACGCACTCGTAAACATTATGATACTACCTCGCCGACAGCCCGACTTAATACATGCAGCGCAGAAGCTATGCGTGCGCAGCTTCCTATGGCAGACCAGAATGGGTCTAAAGGTATCTTGGCTTGAGCTGCTACTCCAGAGGTTATGCTGACTATGCGGAAAAGGAGCTCTGGCTTGTTATCGAAGGCCTGGCAGCTATGGCGGTTTGCTTCCTGCTTTTGTTCGCTCTGAACTGCGTACTAGTTAGCCTAAATACTACACAACCAGAGCGTCTTGAAGAAGTGATGCAATAGAGACGTATAGTGTCCCGTGGCTCTTGGCTGATGCTTCTTCTTGTTTGGTTTCGAGTTCGCATATAGCGGTAAGTAGCCTTCGTGTTTAAACGCTGCTAGACAACTAATAGCTTTTCCCAGGTCTGTGGCAGAGCTCATCTCAGCAGGTCTGTCTACCACGGCCCACTATGCCTTAACCTTTGAGGTCGTCCGTCAAGGTCTCTACGACGCCGATCGCGATTACGAAGACGTGCTATCTGGTCCTGCTGTTGCAAAACCAAAGCCTGGTATTACACTATACGGAATGTTTACGAAAAAGAACCGGATTCCAGAGTGCACCTAGCTTCAAGCGGACTACGTTAGAAGCTACGCAGCCTCGAACTCTTGTCGTATACACCGGCGAATTTTCTATTACGGGGCGCTCTAAGAACACAGATACGCAACGCTTTATCGTTTGTTATTGGACAGACGCGACTAGCTGTTTACAATCACCAAACGGCCGAGCCCGGACCCGATTACCGTTTTCGGTGACGGCTTTTGTGAAGATGGCCAAGATTGGCTCGACGATTCCTCTAGTACAGGGCATAACCAGGACGATATAGTCTTGCATGAGGGTGTGGAAATTTGCGTCGCCTCCGGTATAGATTAGGACCGGCCTCGAGGAGAACAACATTTAGAAGCAGAAGCACCTCCACAAACTGCCGAAGCACAGGAAGCGGCTATCCAGGAGCGATTAAGGCGCGCTGCTGCTGCTAGTCAAAAAAAAGCAGAAGAAGACCGCCTGATGTTTTCCTTCTATTTCAGTCAACGTTTCATATCGTTAGTTAGAACGACGCGGCCAGACCATCCACGCGCCATTATGCATTGCGAGTTTGACACCACTAATCGTCGTCAACTCAAAGCTCGGCCTCGGCCGCATTCGGAAGACAAAGCACCCACACCATGGCACGCGCTCGACTGCTGCTACTCTTATAGCACGACAGCAAGCAACTCCGACGTCTTTCGCATGTTTGAGCCCATTAGTCAAGAGATGAAATTTGCCCAAGGTCGCGTCATATGCGTAGAGGCCGACGGTTTCAGTAAGAGTGGCAAATCGTACACTATAGAGAACTTACTTCTCAAGGTTAGCGCTAACCTGTTCTCCGGAAGCAGCGTCAACACAGACATTACCTTCGAAGCTTTCCAATCGTCGGGCACAGACGTTAACTCTTTCGAGTTCCCCCACAACAAGGATACGCCCAGCGTAGACAAGATAGAGAACAAATTCCTTAGGAAGCTTAATTCCATCATTCCCCCGTCGCGCCCCTGTTACAAAGTAACAACCTTAGAAGCTTTCCAATTGTTGCTAGAGAAGACCCACGAGTTCCGCAAAAGCAGCCCTACCAACAACAATACAACATCGTCTCGCACCCATCTTGTCATTCTTATATACGCTAAAAGGCAGGCTGCAACGAGGACAAATATGTCATTGCTCTGTCTATTTAATATAGCAGGGAATAAGCGTAACAATGCTGTAACTGACATCGAAGGAGACGAGAAGAAGAGACTTCAGCAAACTGCCGTAATCAACAGTAGTCGCATGAACATCCATGCAGCACTCAAAGCTGCATTATTAAGAAAGCCTCTCGTCACCCGAAACACCGCTGTAAGTAGCACATTCTACCATCTCGTTTTCCTTAGCTTACGTTCGCGTAGGTCGGCTCGCTTTTAAAGAATCTCCTAGCCCGAAATCACAGCAATCTTGCGATAATCTATCACCTAAGCGTTTACTCTCCCTAGGGCGCTGTTCATCAAACTATGCAAGACGTGTCTCGCTACTATCCGCGGAAGAAAAGCAGGGAAGGCGCAGAAGTGCTATTAGGGGATAACAGACCGGCAGTTGCAGACGCCGCAGAGAGCATAGAAGCTTACCAAGCGTCTTAAGTAGGACTCATCCGCGTGACGGATCCACTGCATAGCGGGTACGGCTCTTCCTCAGATACCCCACGAGGGGCATTTCGGCGTCCACCGCGGGTCCTCATCTACACGCTGTTCCTCTCGTGCTATACAACGCGGTTCACTATCTACTCACGTGTATATAATTAACGCATGCATACAGCCTAGACCGGACAAAGTTAAGGCATTGCCTAATCACCAGATCCCCCATAAGGGGCGATTCATTGCTTATTGCGCTAGAAGATCTTAGTAGTTGTAGAAGTTGGAGGTTAGTGTTTCTACAGCAAGCAGAAGCTTTTTCGTACAATCTTAACATACTTTAGTCCTCCTTAAGATGCCTTGCAGGCATTACATACTCCTACTCATGCGCGAGGCTTTTCCGCTAACCTCCTCCGCATTACTGTCTAATTCCTCCTTACTTATATCATCCTCTCTAGTCTCTCTAGTCACGGTCTCTTCAACTACATCAGCTAGCTGCTCTCCAGCGCCGTCCTTATTACCATGCTTCTCGAGAAATAGACAGATAAGAAACGCCCTTATTGCTTCCCCAAGACCACGAGCTCCAGTATCTTGCAATATATCTTCAAGTAAAAGTATATTGTCTAGATAGTTCATAGCGGCTTCATAGTGGTCACCGGATCGTAACACATTCGTGAGAAAGTCAGCCGAAAGATGTTTGTAGAGTACTAGAATGCACCCCGGACCGAAACGCGAGACGAAAATGTTAATCTTAGCGCCGTGATTACACTAGTTATAGACGTTTTTAGTAGCCCTCTTTACAGTAACTATAGGATCATTCGCTATAAGTGGCTGTACGAAGGATTGCACCTAGAAAAGCATAGTAATTCCCACGTCTTCTGTCCCAGAGCTAAGAAGCTAACAGAGATCATAGTACTGCAACATGTGGAATAGCCAGACAATCCTGTCAGCCTCCATATTTGCTCTTAGTGCTGTTATACTATAGTAGCAAGAGCTGAACGCCTTTTCGCGCCTCTCGTAGGGGAGGTCACTAATAGCTGACCGCGATCCTTGCCAGGCGAGGAAAGGGGCCGCATCGTTGCCGTGAACTTTCATGTGCTCGATAACAAAGGCTAGGACCTTAAGCTGTTTCAGGCGCATAAAACAGCTCCAAGGATTTGCCTTTTTGCTAACAGTGGTATGCGCTGTTGAATTGTCCGCCACGCGGCGTCTCTTCCGATCATATACACGATCTGGTGCAGATACGGTCTCGATTTCGGCAGCGGCATTAATAGCGGCGTTCTCTGGCCCATAATCCTTAGTAGTGTCATATGTAACGAGCCGCTCGTGAAGGATTCTAATAGACGTTCTGTAGGCATCCGTCACAAGTTCAGCAAAAGCAGATCCTGAAAGCATAGCCGAGACAGCTTATAGGTCATCCAAAAGCTTCAGAAGCTTTATATGTTCGGCGGGGTTGTTTATTAGAGCTTAGTAAGGCAGTAGAGACGCGATTAATAACTATAACGAAGTAGGAGAGAGAAAATAAAGAGGAGGGAAGTTCTTTATAGCGATAAGCGCGACTCATCACAAGTGAGACTTCACACGCCCCGTTCAAGGTCTTTCCAAACCTTTCACTAAGCATTCAGAACTCCCGTAACGCGTCAGGAAGTGCCCAATAACCCCTTACAGGAGCAGACACAAGAACTAACGTCATCTATCGCGATTGCGACGACAAACTTAAGGAGCAGCGACAAATGATCGATTGTCTTCGAACATATACCAAGCTACCGTGACAAACAAGCTAGCATCTGAAAGCATATTCTATAAAGGGTTATATAACACTAAACCGCTATAAACTCCCACACCTTTCACCACACCTTTCACCACACCTTTCACACAAAGAAACACACATGTCACGTATTCCAACTTTGTCCGTTAGAGGCGGCCTAATTCCAAGCGCCCGCGGGCCAGCTACAACCGCTGCATACAACGCATTGTTTCCCCACCAAGGTATACTTCTCCATACTCCATTGTCAGGGGACTCGAAAGTCATTATAATCTGCCCTCAAGCTCTTTCTGCGCTAGTCCATGCTATGCACAGCATTATTCGTCACCACGATGTCGGCACCGGCGGCGGTGTATTCCCTGTGCACATCGATGCCACAACCCTGCCAACGGCAGATGTGATAAACGCCGCAGGTAGTATACCCAGAGGTGTGCAAGTTGATGCGGTCGTAGTATTTGGTTACAAGGACATCCAGAGCGATTTGTCCGAGAGTCGGCTCATGCATTAGGTGGATGAGCTGTACAATCTGGTTAGACCCCTACATACCCGACCGGGTCGTTATAGAGATAAACAGCTTCTAGTAGATAATACACAGACGAGGGGCCTCCTACTATTAGAGCTTGCACCGAACCTAGAAGAGAACTAGGAACAAGTTGCGATGCAGTATCACCGCTTGATCTTTCGAATGGGTATCCGGTTTAATGCTCTAAACTCTGTGCAGGAGTCTAACATAATCGAGCTAAGTTTGCATAAGATAGCTGTGCGTCACATAAATCTAGCTCACAACCTAGCTAGAATTCCATCAGAAAATCATAACATACTCATTAGCTATCTAAGGGTGCATGCAAGTAATTTAAAGAGGACGACATTCTTAGAGAAAAGGCCGGTAGTGAGAGAGGATAGAATGTTCGGGCTGTTAATTCCCAATCTCTCCGTACTAGACGGAGATAGCTAGTGGGACATGTTTAGTTAGCGGCGCGGGAATACTAGAGTGTGAACGGAGATAGCGTCACTAGCATAGGAAGCTTGCAAAAGAGTATGTGATTTGAGACTACATAAAAGAGTACAAAGCTTAGAGAGTGTGCGATAACTTGCAACGAAAACGCCCATTAGTTGCATACAAGTTGCTCAAAACATAGAACAAAGGAATGTTGCCTTCCAGATAGGACTTTCTAGTTACCATCAAAACGCCGAACAAGGTGCCTGTCGCATATTGCTCGTTACCGAAAACATGCTCAACTTCATGAAAAGACTTCAACACTAAGAACAACCACCAAATAGCGAATCGGTCCATTCTTGAAGTCAATCTTGTGCTTGTCGTTGGCGATCATCCTAAGAGCTAGCGCGGGTAGCTCGCGATATAGGTTACGATATACCAGATCGATATTATAATACGCCAGACGACGTTAAAGATAAAGTACACAGCGAAGAAGTATTTGAGGGAGAGAACGAGGTATCCGAGCGAAGACGAGGCCGTAAAAGCATGTACAACAAGAGCAGTGCAGCCAGAGATTACATAATAGGAGGCGACAGCGGTCTCTATAGCATGTAGTATAGTAGAGAAGAAGGCATTAATAACGCTCTGGGCTAGGGTAATAGCAGGGCCTTGAAGCTGTCCGATAGCCATAGCATCGAGTGTTTCCTGCGACGAGTTAGGACAACTGTATAGCAACATGTTTGGTTGTGCTTACCCAGAACGAGCCAAGCGTGAGGAGGCAGTTTCCATGTGCGATGCGCGCGAGCTAGACACAGCGATGGAAAGAGATCATAGCATGCGCTAGAATCGCGGCCAAGTAGTAAGCCAACTCGTCACCAAACTCGTCGATGAAGGCGATTATAGAGATAAGTTGCGGGCTCGCTCGGTAGCTAGCAGCGATAGAGAGCAGCAAGATAGCCTCTTTGCAACAGAGTAGACAAACGATCACTCGTGAGATAAGTAGCGCTAGTCCAGACATAGCTGCGCCGAAGTTTAGAATGTAATTTGACATTTTAAATGTGCTTCAAGCTTGCTTCGGTTGCGGGGATAATAAGATAGGTGTAAGGGCTAGAGCAGAGTAGAATAAAGACAGAGAATGTGTTTAAGAAGAGAATAGGAATCGAGAGTATCTGTTATAAGTCTGCTAAGCGTGTCGATATTGGACGGCGTTTAAAAGACACGTACGGCCTAGTGCAGCAGGGCCAACGTGCAGAGGCCGCCTTTATCCTGTAGTATTCCGTGCAGTAACGCCTCCGCTAGCTTTATACAGTTCGGCGGCTATCCTCGTCTTCACTCTTATCGTAGTCCGCGCCGAACTCATTTAAGCATTTCTCAGCTGCCCTCTTCCACTCTTAGATAAACACCTTATGCGACACACGGGGGTCAGTAATGTAAGCCCCAGCCGCTTGGATAAATCTCGTCACATAGTCCGCGAGGATTCTAGACATACTAATTGCATTCTCAAACTATGCTAGCTCTACAGGTGACTGCTAGGCTAATAAGAGCTAGTCCTAGCTATCGCAAGTCGCAGGCGTTAGCGTAAGAGGCCTAGGCATATTGAATCTTAATATCTCGGACGGCAAACAAAATGAATAGAGTGCGCCTTTAACTTAGACTGCGATACAGTTCTAGTCGATAAACAGGCAGCGGTCAGAGCGCAGACAGCAGATAGTGTACACACAAACGATTGCAAATAAAGGTAGTCTTCTTAAAGATTAACTAGTTAATAGTAGAAAGTGCGAGATACCACTTAGGTATTAGGATCGCGGCGATATCGGACTTAGCAGACAGATTCATTCTCCAGAATAAAGTTAAAGCGCCACCAATAGAGCATCCCCCCCAGAATCTATCGGAGGCTCTAAACACGTCAACGTCCTTACGCAACCATCCGGGGTCTGCCTTTAATACTAGTACCCAACAGCGAAATCTCCCAGCAGGGCTGTTAGAAGACAAACTTACTAATCGACAACTAACGCCGCAATATCCCGTCGCCCACACCACCTCGATCGCCACATATACGGTCAAAACATATCTAAACGAACAACCGTCTATAACAAGCCTAGCTAACGCTACGGACATATCTACGCGTAGACTAGCAGTGCAGCTACCTATTTCGATTGCCCTAAGTTCTACGACGCCTCCTAGGCTAGATTAACACTAGTTTATTAGCCTAACGCCTATTCCCGCACTAGCTGCACGCAATAAAGAGATAGTGTCCGTCCCTACGCATTCTATACCCGTTGCCTCCCTTTCCTAGTCTTAGAAAGCGCGCATTATAGCTATCGGCATAGCCGTCGCTCTTGTCTAGTAGTCCTGGTCGAGTATAGGTCAGCTTAGTCATGCCGCAAATTACGCTAATATTAACGCCTCTATAGAGGACCTACAGAGTGCATCATCTACCCTTAATACGTGTTGCCCTATTATACTAGAGTGCATTATAGATATAAACACTTTACTTAGCTAGTTAGTTATGCTATTAGACTAAGACATCCGCAATACTATAGACGTAGCCGTGCATAGGCTAGGACGAGTCATGCAATCGATTTCAGCCAAAAATATAGATACCTAACACGGCTTTATATGCTTACAAACTAGTTAGCTCGCGGCTAGAGTTCACGACGTGGCTATGTAGTTCCTGCATGTCGCTTCCTAATATAACGAGATCTCGATATATATAGAAAATGCTAGGGACGAATTACATAGAGCGGTTAGCATCGTTACGAATAAGCGGAATATACTGCATGCAAGCTAGAAGAAGAAGTATCGCGGCGCTTTTAAGCACGCTAAGGAGATTATAGGAATTAGTAGCGATAACACGTTTAACAAAACGGTTAACGAATACAGAGATATAGCCGTAGCCCTCAACCTTCTGAATAGAGCTTGGAATAAAACTATCTTAGCCGGTCGTGTTCTGGATAGCGAGCACAGCCTATAGAAAGACACCGAGAAAGAGCTCGAGCTTTTAGCAGTCTATCTGCATAGCAATCCCGACTTAACAACACCTACAGCTGCATATCTAACTTTAAG
>Ga0265798_10005215_pt1 | contig 17575 bp, 19 predicted proteins | sample P3T30metagenome_FD_192430 | JGI IMG/M metagenome (GOLD analysis project Ga0265798, IMG submission 192430) | Plant litter microbial communities from East Loma Ridge, Irvine, California - P3 T30 | ecosystem: Environmental > Terrestrial > Plant litter > Unclassified | place: USA: California... | reverse complement strand
GCGAGTCGCCTCGGCGGTGGCGACGTTGCCGGCGACGACCTGGACCGAGTTGGAGAGCTTCTTCACCCGCTCCACGGCGCGCGCCACGTCGAGGTTGTGGCCGTGTGCGGTGTCGATGACGATGAGATCGCATTCGGCGTCGACCAGCGCCTCGGTACGCGCGAAGCCCTTGTCACCAACGGTGGTGGCGGCGGCGACGCGGAGGCGGCCCGCGGCGTCCTTGGTCGCCTCCGGGTACATCACCGCTTTTTCGATGTCCTTCACGGTGATGAGCCCGACGCAGCGATAGGCGTCGTCGACGACCAGCAATTTCTCGATGCGGCGCTGGTGGAGCAGCCGACGCGCCTCTTCCTTCGCGACGCCGGTCGAGACGGTGACGAGGTTCTCGCGCGTCATCAGCTCGGCGACCAGCTGGTCCGGGTTCTCGGCGAAGCGCACGTCACGGTTGGTGAGGATGCCGACCAGCTTGCCGTCGCGCTCCACCACCGGGATGCCGCTGATCCGGTTGAGCTTCATCAGCGCCTGCGCCTGCGCCAGCGTCGCCTCGGGCGCGATCGTGATCGGGTTGACCACCATCCCGCTCTCGAAGCGCTTGACCTGCCGAACCGCAGCGACCTGCTCGTCGACGGTGAGGTTGCGGTGGAGCACGCCCATGCCGCCCAGCTGCGCCATCACGATCGCCATGTCGGCCTCGGTGACGGTGTCCATCGCCGAGGACAGGATCGGGATGTTGAGCGCGATGTCGCGCGTCAGCTTCGTCCGCGTGTCCGCCTCGCCGGGGAGCACCGCGGACTCGGCGGGCGTTAGCAGCACGTCGTCGAAGGTGAGGCCGAGGCGGATATCCATGGGGCGCCGAATCCTTGGGAGCGAGGAGTGGCGCGCCATGTAACCGCGTTCCCCGCATCTCGCTAGGCCCCCCGCCCCGCACCGGCTATGATCGCGGCGTGGACGTGGTGAGACCGCGGGGGAGAGACACGATGACGGTGACGCTGGCCTTGCTGTTCCTGGCGCTGGTCGTCTTCTACCTGCTGACGAGCATCAAGATCGTCCGCCAGGGCTATCAGTACACGATCGAGCATTTCGGCCGCTACACCGGCACTGCCGCGCCCGGCTTCAACTTCTATCCCGCCTTCTTCTACCGCGTCGGCCGCCGCGTGAACATGATGGAGCAGGTGATCGACATCCCCGGGCAGGAGATCATCACCAAGGACAATGCCATCGTCTCGACCGACGGCGTCGTGTTCTTCCAGGTGCTAGACGCCGCCAAGGCGGCCTATGAGGTCTCCGACCTCTATGTCGCGCTGCTCCAGCTGACGACCACCAACCTGCGCACCGTGATGGGATCGATGGACCTCGACGAGACGCTGTCGAAGCGCGACGAGATCAACGCGCGGCTGCTCTCGGTGGTGGATCACGCCACCGTCCCCTGGGGCGTCAAGATCACGCGCGTCGAGATCAAGGACATCCGCCCGCCCGCCGACATCGTCGCCGCGATGGGCCGGCAGATGAAGGCCGAGCGCGAGAAGCGCGCCAACATCCTCGACGCCGAGGGCGCGCGCGCCTCCGAAATCCTGCGCGCCGAGGGGCAGAAGCAGGCGCGCATCCTCGAGGCCGAGGGCCGGCGCGAGTCGGCCTATCGCGACGCCGAGGCGCGCGAGCGGGCGGCGGAGGCGGAGGCCAAGGCGACGCAGGTGGTGTCGGACGCGATCGCCGCGGGCGGGACGCAGGCGATCAACTATTTTGTCGCGCAGAAATATGTCGAGGCGGTCGGCAAGTTCGCGACCAGTCCCAACGCGAAGACCATCCTTTTCCCGGTCGAGGCGACCCAGCTGATCGGCACGCTGGGCGGGATCGGCGAGCTCACCAAGAGCGTGCTCGCGGCCCAGGATTCGCCCGAACCGCCGCTCGACCTGCCGCGCTCGGCGCTCGATCCGCGGTGATGCGCTGGGATTGGCTGGGGGAACCGGGTGCGGCGTGGCTGGCCGCGGCGCTGCTGCTCGGCATCGCCGAGCTGGCGGTGCCGGGCGTGTTCCTCGTCTTTCTCGCGCTCGCGGCGGCGGTGACCGCGGCGATCAGCTACGCCATCGCGCCGCTGCCGCTCGCAGCGCAGCTGGTCTGCTTCGCGCTGTGGAGCGTGGTCGCGGTGGTGATTGGGGGGCACTGGTACCGCGACTTCCCCGTCGCAGGCGGCGACACGCGGCTCAACGACCCTGCCGCGCGCCTGATCGGCGAGATCTCTCGCCTGGAGAGCGCGATCGTCGATGGGCGCGGCCGCGTCGTGGTGGGAGACGGCAGCTGGCCCGCGCGCGGCCCCGACCTGCCCGCGGGCGCGCGCGTGCGCATCGTCGCGATGCGCGACGGCGTAGTCAGCGTGGAGGAGGCGTGAGGGCGTGAGCGCATCGGCGCGGGGTGTGCGCTATGCTGCGCCGGGTCGCGGTGTTGGCGTGACAACAGCAACCATTCCCGCGTCCGGCGTCATCCTGAGCTTGTCTCAGGATCCACTGCTCCGCGCAGGCCCCGGCCTCTGGATGAGCGGCACGGTGGATCCTGAGACGAGCTCAGGATGACGCCAAGCAGAAGGGCCGCGCTAGACCGCAGCGTCTTCGTTTGCGCCGCTCAGGACCGCGCCCACCTCAGTGCGTCAGCCCGTACCGCGTCACTAGCGCCTCGAAGGTCTCGTCGGTCAGCGGCGAGAGGATCTGGCAGCCCGCCACGAGGTCATCCGCCCAGACGACGATCGCGGCGACCACCCCCAGCCCCGGGATGGTCAGCCAGATCGACTCGTCGCGCGCCATGGCGGAAAAGGTCAGCAGCCGGCAGCCGTGAAGCGACAGGTCCATGACCTTGCACAGGGTGCGCGCCATGCCGCTCTGCTCGACCGGTGCCTGGACGGCGACGGGGGCGCGGCGTCCGCGACGGACGGGGCGCTCGGCGGGAGCATATTCGGCGGCGAACATGGCGGCGATGCTACGCCGCCATGCCTAACAACAGGTTTACTTACGCAGCGTGAGACCGCCACCGAAGCGCTTGTTGAAGCGCGCCACCTGACCACCCTGGTCAAGCATCTGACCCTTGCCGCCGGTCCACGCCGGGTGTGCGAGCGGATCGATCTCGAGCGTCATCACGTCACCTTCCTTGCCCCAGGTGGAGCGAGTCTCGTAGACGGTGCCGTCGGTCATCTGCACCTTGATCATGTGATAGTCGGGGTGGGTATCTTTCTTCACGGTCACGCTCCTGAGCGGCTGGTTCCGACCAGCCTGGGACAGCAAGCCGCGCGCCCTACAGCGCGCGCGCGGCAAAGTCAAAGTGCGGCAGGCCGGGGCTAGGCCGCGGCGGGCGGGTCGGCGATCATCGCGGTGAAGTTCGCCTCGGCGGCGACCGCGCCATCGATCTTGGCGACGCCGGCGAACTTGCACACCGCGCTGCGCTTCTGGATGAACTCGACCTCGAGCGACAGCAGCACGCCGGGCTCCACCGGCTTACGGAACTTCGCGCCCTCGATCGCCATGAAATAGACCAGCTTGCCCGAACCGGCGAGACCGAGGCTCTCGACCGCTAGCACGCCAGCGGCCTGCGCGAGCGCCTCGACGATCAGCACGCCCGGCATGATCGGGCGGCCAGGGAAATGTCCCTGGAAGAAGCTCTCGTTGATCGACACCGCCTTGGTGGCGCGGATCGAGCGGTCACGCACCAGCGCCTCGACGCGATCGACGAGCAGCATCGGGTAGCGATGCGGCAGCAGCGCCATCACGCGGGTGACGTCGAGCGGACCGATCGGCCCGCTCGACTCACCGTCCGCCCCGCCGGGCGACTGACCGAGCGGGGCGTCGCTCATCGGCCGGTCGGCGCGCGATTGTTGGTCGCGGGCGCGGCGGCGGCCGGCGCGGCGGCGGCACCGCCGTCCTGCTGACCCGGCTGCCAATTAGCCGGCGGCGTGATGCCGACGGTCGGCACGGTGCGGTCGAGCTCGGCGGTGATCGCCGAGGTGATGTCCGCGGTCGGATTAGCGAACAGCGCCGCGTTCGGGCGCAGCAGCAGGCTGACGTTCTTGGCGCGCGCCGCGGCGCTCACCGCGTCCTGCAGCTTGGCCGAGATCTGCTCGATCGCGTAGGACTGCGCGCGCGAGGCGGGCGCGGTGAGGCGCTGCAGCTCGGCGTTGGCGGTCTGCTCGCGGGTTTGGATCGCCTGCGCCTGGGTGCGCAGCGAGGCCTCGGTCGCGCCGGGGGCGGCGGCGGCCTTCTGATAGGCGGCGACGAGCGGCTGGAGCTCGGTCTGGATCGCCTGGCGACGCGTGTTCGCCTGGTCGAGCTGCGCCTTGTACTGGGTCTGGATCTGCGTGCGCGCGGTCGCCCAGGCCTTGGAATTGGCGACCGCCGCCTCGGGATCGGCGACGGCGACGCCGCCGACCTGCGCGGTGGCGGCGGGGGCGGACAGCGCCGCCGGCGCGACGAGCGCGGCGGCGAGCAGGAGGTGCTTGAAGGTGGTCATCAGAACTGAGTCCCTACGTTGAAGGTGATGAGCTTTTTGTCGTCGCCGGGTTGGGTCAGCAGTGCCTTGGCGAGATCGATGCGGAGCGGGCCGAACGGCGAGTTCCAGTTGACGCCGATGCCGACCGAGAGGCGCGGCCGCGCCGAGTCGCCGAGGAACGTCTCCTGGAACGGCTGCGACGCGATCTGCGCGGTATTCGGCACCACGCCGTTGCAGCTGCCGTTGGCGCCCGGAATGCCGGCGGCGCAGGTGGTGGAGACGCTGAGACCGTCGGCATTGGTATAATAATAGAGCGGTTGGTTGGCGCTGTTGTACACCGGCAGCGGCAATACCACCGTATTGCCGTTCGCGTCCGTGGTCGTCGGGAACACCGCGGTCGGCAGCGGACGGGTGATGTTGAAGAGGCTGCCGACCTGCGCGTAGATCGACGGACGCAGCCCGAGCTCGCGCGCGCCCGAGCCGAGCGGGATCTCGATCTCGAAGCGGCCGAGATAATAAGCCGTGCCGCCGAGCGCGTCATCGATGATCTGGTCGCGGTCGGTGACGAGCACCTGCGCGCCATTGGCGTCGGTCGTGTAATATTGCCGCTTCACGCGCGGCCCCACGCCGCGGATGTCGAAGCCGCGGAACTGCGGCTCGCCGAGGTAGAAGCGATCGGTGATGCGCACTCGATCGATCCCCTCGCCGCGCGACTTCTCGAGCGAACGGATATAGCCACCCTCGCCGACCACCGAGGCGATGAACCCGCCGCCAATGTTCCAGAATTTGGAGCCCTCGACGCGGCTGCGGACATATCGCACCGAGCCACCCAGCCCGGCGAAGTCCTGGCTGAACACGAAGCGCTGCCCCGCGGTCGGGCGGAGGCGGCTGTTGAGGCTGTCGTAGATCAGCGAGTAACCAACCATCGAGGTGAGCCGGTTGCCCAACGCCTCGCAGAGATAGCGGCCGGCCTTGAGCGGGTCGCACGCCCCGTTGGTGAAGAAGGAGCTCTCGTCGAGCCCCACCTTGTCATAGGAGAAGGTATAGCGGCCGGCGAGCTGCCAATATTCGGTCAGCGGCACGCCGGTGCGGATCTGGAACCCGGTCGACACCTGGCTGTAGGTGGTACGACGGTCAGTACCGTAGAAGTTGAATGAATTGTAGTCGCGGCGGAACAGGTCTACGCCCAGCGCAATATTCTTGTCGAACACATAGGGCTCGGTGAAGCCCAACTCGATCGACTTGGAATAGCTGGAGTAGTTGACGCCGGCGCGGAGCGTCTGCCCCTTACCACGAAAATTGTTCTGGGTGATGTTCGCCTGGATGATGAAGCGCTCGAGGCTCGAGAAGCCCGCGGAAAGCTGGAGCTCGCCGGTGGACTTCTCCTCCACATTCGCCTCAAGGACGACGCGGTCCGTCGAGCTGCCGGGCGTCTGCTTGATCTCGAACTTGTCCTGGAAATAGCCGAGACTATTGATACGATCCTGGGAGCGCTTGACCTGAAAGCTGTTGAAGGCGTCACCCTCGGCGAGACGGACCTCGCGACGGACCACCTTGTCCTGCGTCTGGGTGTTGCCGGTGATGTCGATCCGCTCGACATACGTGCGCTGCGCCTGGCCGATGTGGAAGTTGATCGACATCGTGTGCGCGTCGGAGTCGCGCTGGTACTCCGGCTGCACCTCGGTGAAGGCATAGCCGAACAGGCCCGCGGTCTCGCTGAGATGGTCGAGCGTGTCCTCGACCAGCTTGGCGTTGTACCAATCGCCCTTCTTGATGCCGAGCGTAGTCGCCATCTTCTTGCCGTCGAAGTCGCGGATGTCGCTGTCGACGGTGACGTCGCCGAACTTGTAGCGCTCGCCCTCCTCGACCACATAGGTGATGATGAAGTCCTTGCGGTCGGGCGTCAGCTCCGCCACCGCCGAGGTGACGCGGAAGTCGGCATAGCCCTCGGTGAGGTAGAATTGCCGCAGCTTCTGCTGGTCATAGGCGAGCCTGTCCTGGTCGTAGGACGTGCCCGAGGACAGGATGCGGAAGAAGCGCGCCTCCTTGGTGGCCATCTGCGCGCGCAGCTTACCATCGTCGAACACCTTGTTGCCGATGATGTTGATCTGGCGAACTTTGGACTTCGGCCCCTCGCTCACCTCGAAGATCACGTCGACACGGTTCTGGTCGAGGCTGACCATCTTGGGCTGCACCGTCGCGGCGAAACGGCCTTGGCGGCGATACAGCTCGATGATCCGTGCAACGTCGGCGCGCACCGCCGAGCGGGTGAAGATCTGGCGCGGCTTGAGCCGGACCTCCTTGCCGATCTTGTCTTCCTTGAGGCGCTTGTTGCCCTCGAAGATGACGCGGTTGATGATCGGGTTCTCGCGCACGCGGATCACGATATTGCCGGTCGAGGCGCCGTCGATCGTCACGTCGGCGAACAGGTCGCTGGCGTAGAGATCCTTGATCGCCTGGTCGAGCGTCTCGTTGGTATAGGGCTGGCCCTGACGCAGCTTGGTGTAGCTCAGCGCGGTTTCGGGCTCGATCCGCTGCGTACCCTCGACGCGCAGCGTCGTGATCGTGCGCGCGGGTTGCGCAGCGGGCGCGGTCGTGGTGGCGGGCGCCTGCGCCGGAGAGGCGGCGGGTGCGGGTCGGGTCTGCGCCGCGGCGGCGAGCGGCACGCCGGCCAGCATCGTGCAGCCCAGCAAGGTCGCCGAGGCACGCGCCCGCGAAGTTGAAACGTTCAGCACCGTCACCAAATTCCCACTCGAGAGAAACCGCCGCGCCGGCGGATCGCGCCGCCCTGCCTCACCTTGCTCACCCGATCAAGCCGGCCAACTGCTGCCACAACCCGCGGTTGCCGAGGTCGTTGAAGGTCACCAACAGCATCAGTGCCAGCACCGCCGCCAACCCACCGCGGAACGCCCATTCCACCACATAGGCGGGGGCGGGCTTCCGCCGCACCGCCTCGATCGCGTAGAAGAACAGATGCCCGCCATCGAGCATCGGCACTGGCAAAAGATTGATGAACCCGAGATTGATCGAAACGAGCGCGATCAGGAACACGAACTCGTCCGGCCCCAGCGTGAACTGCTCGCCGGATGCCTTCGCGATTGACAGCGGCCCGCCAAGCTCCTTCACCGAGCGCCGGCCGGTGACGATCTGGCCGATCGTCTCGACCATCATCCCGACGATCTGGCCGGTACGTCGCACCGCGACGACCGGTGCCTCGAACACGCCGACTTCGGTGATAACCGGCTTGGTTGGCGCGATGCCGAGCAGCCCCACGCGATATTCGTTGCCGAAGCGATCGCGCTGTAGCTGCGTGCCGATCGTCGCGTCCACCGCAGCCGCGCGGTCGCCTCGGACATAGTCGACGCGGACGCGCTCGCCCGCGCGGATCTTCACGTAGCGGACCATGTCCTCGAACGTGTCCATCTCGCGCCCGCCGAGCGCGGTGACGCGGTCCCCCGCGCGCAGGCCAGCGGCCGCGGCGGCGGTGCCGGGCAGCGCCTCGCCCACCACCGCTGGCGTGCGCGCGTCGCCATACGCCAGCGCGAAGCCGGCGAGGATCAGCACCGCCAGCACGAAATTGACGACTGGCCCGGCGGCGACGACGATCGCGCGCTGCCACACCGGCTTGGCCTGGAAGGTGCGCGCACGCTCCTCGGCCGGCAAGGCGAGCCACTCGGGACCGGGCTGGCTCGCCGGGTTCATGTCCCCGGCAAAGCGGACGTAACCGCCGAGCGGCAGCCAGGCGAGCTTCCATCGGGTGCCGCGGCGATCGGTCCAGCCCGCGATCTCGCGCCCGAATCCGATCGAGAAGGCCTCGGCATGCACCCCGAACCAGCGTCCGGCGAGATAATGGCCCATTTCGTGGACGAAGACGAGCGGGCCGATCACCAGGACAAAGGCCAGAGCGGTGATCAATACGCCAGGGGTCTGGATCAAGCGACGCAATCCTTCACGCGCTCGCCGGCTCTCCTTCGCGCTTCCGCGTCGATCGCGAGCACCGCGTCGAGCGTCTCCGGCGCGGCCGGGTCGTAGCGTTGTAGCGTATCGTCGACGATTGCGGCGATTTCAAGAAAGCCGATCGCACCGGCCAGGAAAGCGGCCACCGCCACCTCGTTCGCGGCGTTGAGGATCGCGGGCCGCGCCCCCCCCGCCTCCGCGGCGTCGCGCGCCAGCGTCAGCGCGTGGAAGCGCAGCGCGTCGGGCGCCTCGAAGTCGAGCCGGCCGAGCTTGACGAGATCGAGCGGCTCCATCGGCGTCGCCATCCGCTCGGGCCAGGCGAGGCAGTGCGCGATTGGCACGCGCATGTCACTGGGGCCGAGCTGCGCCAGCATCGAGCCGTCGACATAGTCGACCATCGAGTGGATCACCGACTGACGATGGATCACGATCTCGATCCGCTCAGGCGGCACCGGGAACAAGCGTGCCGCCTCGATCAGCTCGAGTCCCTTGTTCATCATCGTCGCGCTGTCGACCGAGATCTTGGCGCCCATCGACCAGTTCGGGTGCGCCACCGCCTGCGCGGGCGTCACCGCCGCCATCTGCTCGAGCGACCAGTCGCGGAACGGCCCGCCGCTTGCGGTCAGGATGATCCGGCGCACGCTCTCGGGGCGGGTCGGGTCGAGGCACTGGAACACCGCGTTGTGCTCGCTGTCGGCGGGCAGCAAGGTGGCGCCATGCGTCGTGGCTGCGGCGGTGATGATGTCGCCGGCCGAGACCAAAGGCTCCTTGTTGGCCAGCACCACCGTGCCGCCGCGCTCGATCGCCGCCAGCGTGGGGCGCAGCCCGGCGCAGCCGACGATCGCGCCCATCGTCCAGTCCGCCCCCGACGCGGCGGCGTCGCACACCGCCTGCGCGCCGCCGGCCACCGCCGTGCGCGTACCCGCGAGCGCCTCGCGCAGCCTTGGCAGGCACGCCTCGTCCGCCACCACGGCGAGCTCGGCGCCCGTGCGGATGGCCGCCGCGGCGAGCCGCTCGACGTCGCCGTTGGCGGTCAGTGCGACGACGCGGAAGCGGTCGCGCTCGCGCTCAATCAGGTCGAGCGTCGAGGTTCCCACCGACCCGGTCGCGCCCAGGACGCTAACCGTCCTCATCCGAACGCGCCCAGCGACACCACCAGCAGCGCGGCGGCCGGCGCCACCGGCACGAGCCCGTCGAGCCGATCGAGCACTCCGCCGTGCCCCGGCAAGATATTGCCCGAGTCCTTCACCCCGGCACGGCGCTTAAGCCAGCTCTCATACAGGTCACCGCCCTGCGCCAGCACCGCGAGCAGCGGCGAGGCCAGCGCCAGCGGCACCGGCAGCCCGGCCGCCGCGTGCAGCAGTGCGCCCAGCGCCGTGGCCGCCGCGGCGCCCCCGATCAGCCCAGCCCAGGTCTTGTTGGGGCTCAGCCGCGGCGCCAGCTTGGGGCCGCCGATCGCGCGCCCCGCGAAATAGGCGCCGATATCGCATGCCCAGACCAGCGACATCGCCCAGAACGTCTCGAGCAGCCCGTCGCCTTGACGACGCAGCACCACCAGCGCGAGCACCGGCAGCGCGCAATACACCACCCCAAGCGCGAGCTGCGGCAGGCGCGTGACGATCACCACGAAGAAGGCAGCACCGGCGATCAGCCCCAGCGTGAAGAAGGGGCGCGGCTCGATGATCAACCACGCCGGCGCCATCGTCGCGAGCGGCACGCTCACCGCGAACTGTGCGAGCCGCTTGGTCTTGGGTGGCACCTTCTGCAGATCGGCCCATTCCGCCATCATGAACAGCGCGATCACCACCGCGAGCAGCCAGAAAACGATGTCGCCGAGTAGCAGCGCGACGCTGGCGACCGCGATCATCGCGACGCTCGCGATCATCCGCAGCCGCAGGTTGGACGGGGTACGCAGCTTGGCGTCGGGCGTCGGTGCGGTCATGAAAGGAGGGTCACAGCCCGCCGTAGCGGCGCTGGCGCTTGCCGAACGCGTCGAGTGCGGCGGCGAGCGCGGCGGCGTCGAAATCGGGCCATAGCGTATCGACGAACAGCAGCTCGGCATAAGCCGCCTGCCACAGCAGGAAATTGGACAGGCGCTGCTCGCCCGAGGTGCGGATCAGCAGGTCGAGCGGCGGCAGGTCGCGCGTCTCCAGCTCGGCCTCGATCGCGGCGGCGTCGATCGTCTCGGGCGCGAGGCCGTCGCGCGCGGCGCGCTCGGCGAGGCGGCGGGCGGCGGTGACCAGCTCCGCCTGCGCGCCATAGTTGAGCGCGATCGCGAGGATCGGTCCGGTGTTGGCGGCGGTGCGCGCGAGCGCGTCGTCGACCAGCTCGACCACGTCGGCGGGGAAGCGGCGATAGTCGCCGAGCACGCGCAGCCGCACATTCTCGCGCACCAGCTCGGCCAGATCGTTGCGGATGAAGAATTTGAGCAGCTTCATCAGCGCGCCGACCTCGTCCTCCGGACGGCGCCAGTTCTCCGAGGAGAAGGCATACAGCGTCAGCGCCTCCAGCCCCATCGCGCGCGCGGCGCGGGTGACCGAGCGCACTGCCTCGACGCCGGCTCGATGGCCCGCGGCGCGCGGCAGGTGGCGCTGCGCCGCCCAGCGGCCGTTGCCGTCCATGATGATGGCGACGTGGCGCGGCAGCACCGCCGGCGCCTCGCGCGGCATCGCGGCGGTCGCCATCAGCCCTCCCCCCCAGGCGCGAGCGACGTCACTTGTTGAGGATTTCCTTTTCCTTCGCGGCCGAGACCGAGTCGATGTCGGCGATCGTCGCGTCGGTGAGCTTCTGCACCTCGGTCTCGAGCCGCTTGCGCTCGTCTTCGGAGATCACGCCCTTCTTCTCGTCGGTCTTGAGCGCGTCCATGCCGTCACGGCGGACGTTGCGCACCGCGATCTTGGCTTTCTCCGAATACTGGCCGGCGAGCTTGGCGAGCTCCTTGCGGCGCTCCTCGGTCAGGTCGGGGATCGGCAGGCGCAGGGTCTGTCCGTCGTTGATCGGGTTGAGCCCGAGCCCGGCGGAGCGGATCGCCTTCTCGACCGGGCCGACATTGGTCTTGTCCCACACCTGCACCGACAGCATGCGCGATTCCGGCACCGACACGGTCGCCACCTGGTTGAGCGGCATGTGCGCGCCATAGACCTCGACCGTCACTGGATCGAGCAGCGAGGTCGAGGCGCGACCGGTGCGAAGCCCGCCGAGATCACCCTTGAGCGACTCCACCGCGCCGTGCATGCGGCGCTCGAGGTCGGCCTTGTCATACGCGGGCATCGGTCGTCTCCATCTGCTTCTGCACCACCGTCGAGACGCCCTCACCGCGCAGCACGGCGGCGAAGTTGCCGTGCTCGCGGATGTTGAACACGACGATGGGAATGTTCGAATCCCGGCACAGCGCCACCGCGCTGGCGTCCATCACCTTGAGGTTCTTGGCCAGCACCATGTCGTAGCTGACCGTCTCGTAGCGGGTCGCCTGCGGGTCCTTCTTCGGATCGGCGTCGTACACGCCGTCGACCGAGGTGCCCTTGAACAGCGCGTCGCAGTTGAGCTCGGCGGCGCGCAGCGCGGCGCCCGAATCGGTGGTGAAGAAGGGCGAGCCCACGCCGGCGGCGAAGATCACGACCCGCCCTTTCTCGAGGTGGCGCTCGGCGCGGCGGCGGATGAAGGGCTCGCACACCGAGTGCATCGGGATGGCCGACTGGACGCGCGTGTCGACACCGATCTGCTCGAGCGCGTTCTGCACCGCGAGCGCGTTCATGACGGTGGCGAGCATCCCCATGTAATCGGCGGTGCCGCGCTCGAAGCCCTTGGCCGCGGCGGCGAGCCCGCGGAAAATATTGCCTCCGCCGACGACGATGCACAGCTCATATCCCTGCGCCTTCACGTCCGCGATCTCCTCCGCGACGCGCGCGGTGACCGCGGGATCGATCGCGAGACCACCCTCGCCCATCAGCACTTCGCCGGAGAGTTTCAGCAGGATGCGTTTGTAACGGGGCTGGGTCATCGGGTCTCGTTGTACAGGGGGCGGAGCGGCGCGGACCCTAGGCGGCGGGTCCGCGGCTGGCAATGGGTTGACACAGTCGGCGAGACGGGAGGGAGAGGCTGTCGAGGCCTGAAGATCCTCCCCGCTCGCGGGGAGGGGGACCATGCGCAGCATGGTGGAGGGGGCTATCCGCGAAGGCCGCGTTGCGTGGAAAACCCCCTCCACCACCCGGCTGCGCCGGGCGGTCCCCCTCCCCGTCCCGGGGAGGAGTTCACCCGCCAAAACGCGAACCGCCGCCCCGGCACATCGGCCAAGGCGGCGGCGCGTGGTCCGAAAGGGACGATCCGACGTCAGACCGGCTGCGGCACGCCCGAGGCCGCGGCGACCTCGGCGGCGAAGTCGGAGACCTCCTTCTCGATGCCCTCGCCGAGCTGGAAGCGGACATAGTCCACCAGCTTGATCTCGGCGCCGGCGTCCTTGCCCGCCTTGGCGACGACGTCGCTGATCTTGGTCTTGCCGTCCATCACGAACAGCTGGCTGACCAGAGCATGCTCCTTGCGGTACTTGGCGATCGAGCCCTCGACCATCTTGGCGATGATGTCGGCCGGCTTGCCCGACTCACCCGCCTTCTCGGCCGCGATCGCGCGCTCGCGCTCGATCTCGGCCTCGTCGAGATCCTCCTCGTTGAGCGCCTTGGGGAAGGCCGCGGCGATGTGCATCGCCAGCTGCTTGCCGAGACCCTGCAGCACCTCGTCCGACGCCGCGCTCTCGAGCGCGACGAGCACGCCGATCTTGCCCAGGCCCGGCGCCTGCTGATTGTGGACATAGGCCACGACCGCGCCCTGGCTCACCGACAGCGAGCGCGCGCGGCGGATCGACTGGTTCTCGCCGATCGTCGCGATGTTGTTGGTCAGCGCCTCGGCGACGGTGGTGCCCGACGGCATCTGCGCCGCCTTGATCGCCTCGACGTCGCCGCCGCTGGCGAGCGCGATCTGGGTGACCTCGCGGACGAAGTTCTGGAACTGCTCGTTCTTGGCGACGAAGTCGGTCTCCGAGTTGACCTCGACCGCGGCGCCCTTGGTGCCGCTCACCGCGACGCCGACCAGGCCCTCGGCCGCGGTACGGCTCGACTTCTTCTGCGCGGCCGCCAAGCCCTTGGTGCGCAGCCAGTCCAGCGCGGCGTCCATGTCGCCCGAGGTCTCGCTGAGCGCCTTCTTGCAGTCCATCATGCCCGCGCCGCTCTTCTCGCGCAGGTCCTTGACCATCGCTGCCGTGATATCGGCCATCGTCTTGTCCTCAGCTGGTTTTTGCATCGACGCGCGACGATCGGTGAATCGCCGCGCGCCGAGGGGAAATGAGGGAGGCCGCGGCTTAGACAGCCTCCGTGACAATCGTGCGTCCGCGCGAGGGCTGCCCGCGCGGACACCCGGGTCAGGCGGCGGCGGGCTCGGCCGCGGGCGTCTCGACCGTGAGCGCCGCCTCGGCGGGCGGCTCGCTCATCGCGCCCAGATCGACGCCGCGGCCGACCTGCTGCTGCTGGTTACCGCGCGTCGCCGCGATGGCGATCGCCTCGCAGTAGAGGCGAATGGCGCGCGCCGCATCGTCATTGGCGGGCACCGGGAAAGCGATGCCGTCGGGCGACACGTTCGAATCGAGGATCGCCACGACCGGGATGCCGAGCGTGTTGGCCTCCTTGATCGCGAGCTCCTCCTTGTTGGCGTCGATCACGAACATGACGTCCGGGATGCCGCCCATGTCGCGGATGCCGCCGAGCGACAGCTCGAGCTTGTCGCGCTCGCGGGTGAGCTGCAGCACTTCCTTCTTGGTGAGACCCGCGGTGTTGCCCGACAGCTGCTCCTCGAGCGCCTTGAGGCGCTTGATCGAGTTGCTGATCGTCTTCCAGTTGGTCAGCATGCCGCCGAGCCAGCGGTGGTTGACGAAGTGCTGGCCGGCGCGGCGCGCGGCGTCAGCGACGGGCTCCTGCGCCTGGCGCTTGGTGCCCACGAACAGCACCTTGCCGCCCGACGCGACCGAGGAGCTGACGAAATCGAGCGCGCGCGCGAACAGCGGCACGGTCTGCGACAGGTCGATGATGTGGACGCCGTTGCGCTCGCCGAAGATGTAGGGCTTCATCTTCGGGTTCCAGCGGTGCGTCTGGTGGCCGAAGTGAGCGCCGGTCTCAATGAGCTGCTGCATCGTGACGACAGGTGCCGCCATAATCAAATTCCTTCCGGTTAAGCCTCTGGGAAGCGAGTGACGCGGCCTGAAAGGCAGCGCACCGGTAGCTGATGCTTCCCATGCGGGGTTGAGGGGCGCGCCTTAGCGGATCAGCCGGCGGATCGCAAGCAGCAGAACAAACGCTTGACATAGGCGAACATAATTGGAACAAGACTGCGGAACACATGGTGAACGGCAGAAGCACGGTAGGATCGTTTCGTAACCGGATCGGACCAGTACCGATTTGGGATTGATCTCGGAACCCTCTGGAGACGCAGAGGTTCTACTGGCCAAGCCGCGGAACGGGAGTCGAACAATGATAACGGTGATGACCCTCGCGATCTTCAGCGGCGCGCTCTCGACCGCGGGCTATGCGCTTTACTCGACGTTGGCGCCCAATCTCGACAAGATCATCGGCGCGCTGCGCGGTGAGATGGCGATGACGCGCCCTGCCCCGCTCGCGACGCTGGTGCGTGCCGAGCGGCGGATCGCGGTCAGGCGCTGGGCGGGTTCGGCGGTGCCGGCAGTGGCGCCGCTCCGCCAGCGCGGAGCCGCCTGACCCGCGCGTAGCTCGCGACGCTGAACGGCATCGCCAGCAGATAGGCGATGCCCGCGGCCGCGGCGGTCTGCCACGGTGCGCTCACCGCCGCCGCCCCCACCGCTACCACGACCGCGATGGCCTCGAAGCGGATGTTGGGACGCAGCCGCAGCGACGACCAAGAGAAGGTCGCGAGGCTGGAGACCATCAGCAGCGCGATGCCGACCGTCCAAGGCGCGACCAGCCGCGGATCGCGCAGCAGCGGCTCCCCGGTGACGAACCACAGGAACAGCGGCAGCATCGCCAGACCGGCCCCCGCCGGTGCGGGCACGCCAGTGAGGAAGCCAGCCGATTTGTGCGGCTGGTCGTCGGCGTCGATATTGGCGTTGAAGCGCGCCAGCCGCAGCGCGCAGAACACCGCGAGCACCAGCGCCGCCATCCAGCCGAACCGCGGCAGCGCGTGGAGCGACCAGAGATACAGGATGAGCGCGGGCGACACGCCGAACGAGATCGCGTCGGAGAGCGAGTCGAGCTCGGCGCCGAAGCGGCTCTCGCCGTGGAGCATGCGCGCGACGCGTCCGTCGAGCCCGTCGAGCACGCCCGCGAGCAGCACCATCGTCACCGCCAGCTCCCAATGGCCCGAGATCGCGAAGCGGATTCCTGAGAGACCGGAGCAGAGCGCCAGCGCGGTGACCGCATTGGGCGCGACCGCGCGCAACGGGAGTCCACCGGGTGGGCGACGCAGCGGGCGGCGTACGGGGCGGCGCATGATTATTGCGCGACGCCGCTGACGCGCTCGGCGCCGAAGCGCGCCAAGACCGTCTCGCCCGCGATCGCGCGCTGGCCCAGCGCCACCTGCGGCGCATAGCCCTCTGGCAGATAGACGTCGACGCGGCTGCCGAAGCGGATCAGACCGACGCGCTGTCCGGCGGCGACGATGTCGCCGATCTTGGCGAAGCCGACGATACGGCGTGCCACGAGGCCCGCGATCTGCGTGAAGCCGACGCGGCGCCCGTCGAAGCCCTCGACCACGAAATGCTGGCGCTCATTTTCCTCGGACGCCTTGTCGAGATCGGCGTTGAGGAACTTACCCGAGATATACACGACCTGGCGGATCGTCCCCGCGATCGGCGAGCGGTTGATGTGAACGTCGAACACCGACATGAACACCGACACCCGCACCATCGGCATCTCGCCGAGGTCGCCGATCAGCTCGCGCGGCACGGGCACGCGCTCGATCATCGTGATCAGCCCGTCCGCGGGCGAGACGATCAGATCGTCGCCGATCGGGGTGGTGCGCACGGGATCGCGGAAGAAAGCGGCGACCCACAGGGTCAGGCCCAGGAACGGCCAGAAGAACACCTTGGACACGATCGTCATCAGCAGCGTGATGCCGAAGGCGATGGCGGTGAATTTCTGTCCCTCGGGGTGGACGGCGGGAAAGCGCCACTTCACGGTCGTGGTGACGACCGGCGGCTTGTCGAGCGAAGTCATCGCTTCGTCCTATCGACCGGCGCGCGCGGTGACAACGCGCTTGCTGGTCGGCGTCACCGTCACAGGTTAGTCGTCCGGCACCAGCGATAATGCGCGCCGGCGCGCAGGTCGGTATAGCTGGTGCGGCTGTCGACGCGGATCTTAAGCCGCTCGGCCGCGCGATACTGGCGCGGACCGCCATATTGCACGCAGCTCTGCCGCAGCGTGTAGCGCTGACCGATGCGGGCGAGGATGCGCGCGTGGCACTGGCCGGCCTTGCTCGAGCCGATCCCGTCGCCCTGATAGTCGCGCAGCGCCACGTTGGGGGCGCCGCGGCACGGCGTTCCAGTCTCGACATAATAGCCGCGCGTGAGCGGCAACGTATCGGCGAGTGCCGGGGCGGGAAGCAGGAAGGCGAGGAGAGCGGGGTAGCGGATCGTTCGCATCGCGACACGAAACGGCGGTGCGCGCGAAAGGGTCCGTGGCATGGTGTGCCTTCCCGCTATGCCCTGGTCGATGCGGGTCGGCGGCACGGAAGAGTGGCTATGTTCTACAGGCTGACCACCTTCCCCGAGCGTCATCCTGAACACGTTTCAGGATCCACTTCCGCAGGCATCGCCGCCGTTGGACGTGCGGCACGGTGGATCCTGACACGAGCTCAGAATGGCGGCGGGCGAGAAGCGACTGGCGAGCTCCCCCGCCCCACCCCCGGTTGATCCCCCGCGCCCTTGCCCCTATCGACCGCGGCAACGCTTCTCAGCAAGGACACCGGCATGGCCAAGATCAAGGTGAAGACGCCCGTCGTGGAGATCGACGGCGACGAGATGACGCGCATCATCTGGGAGTGGATCCGCGAGCGCCTGATCAAGCCCTACCTCGACATCGACCTCGACTATTACGACCTGGGCATCGAGCATCGCGACGCCACCGACGATGCCGTCACG
>Ga0265798_10005214_pt1 | contig 17576 bp, 16 predicted proteins | sample P3T30metagenome_FD_192430 | JGI IMG/M metagenome (GOLD analysis project Ga0265798, IMG submission 192430) | Plant litter microbial communities from East Loma Ridge, Irvine, California - P3 T30 | ecosystem: Environmental > Terrestrial > Plant litter > Unclassified | place: USA: California... | reverse complement strand
CCGGATACCAGAAGCTTCAACCTGGGAAGATACGGCACCGCTTGCAACGTCGTGTCCATCATCTACTGCAGCATCACCACAGTCTTCTTCTTCTTCCCAGGAAACCCGAACCCAGGTACCTCGGACATGAACTGGGCAATCGCCGTCTTCGGCGTAATGCTAGTCATCGCAATTGGATTCTGGGTCGTCCAGGGGAACAGGTCGTATTTGCAGACCGATACTGCGACTTTCGGCGTCGTCACCGGCCAGCACGATACTCTGCCTGCGAGCCCTGTCATCACCAAGGCCGACGAGGACGTAGATCCTTCTCTGAAGAAGATGTTCTCCGGCCGACGTTCATAGTAGCCTAGTCTCATTCACTGTAACTGACTTAGCAAATCAATTCCTTTTGCGCCACTCCATTGCAGAGCCATAGTAGTATCCAAGTAGTCATAAATAGATCACATCGGGCCACCCAGAAACCACAATCAACATCTCGGTGGTTATGCCATGTTGTGCAGAACAAGCCCTAGCATCAGTTAGTCTAGCCGAGCTTCCAGTCGGCTTCTGAGATAAGAATCGCTGACCCCGGAAACACGTAACCCTCTCTCTCCGCCCTATCTTCCACCAAACTATAAAAATCCTATCTAATTCGCCTTCGTCGCAAAAGGAACAATAGAGTACAGAAACAAGCCCAGCTCCCAGGTCACCAGAGCTTGCCTCGGCTGGACGGCCTCAATAAGGCAAGTCTGGTGGCCAGTTTCGAAGTGAAGTGAGTCCTTCCGACTTGACTACAAGGTCCAGGGCTCGCGGCATCGCGGGGCTCGCCTAAGGAAGAAGGAAGAAGGTTTGCGCGTGGAGAAAAAACATGGGGTAAGATGCACGCATGCATATCGTATGCCGCCACCAATAATAGTCCAAACCAACCACCTGAGGAGCCTGGGTGGGTCTCTTCGATAAGAAATCAAGCGTTTTGGCTCGTCCGCCGGCCGCGGATCATGTGCTGCTAGTACTGGAGCTGTGTAACATCGTGTGAGGTTGGTGAGACTGGATGAGGGGTTCGCTCTCGCTGGTGGTGGTGCGTTTTGAGAAAGTCCAGGCTGGGTCGGTTGAGTTGTTCTCTTGGAACGATATCAGGTACGTAACGAATGCATGTCTGCATTGGCTTTGCAGCTCCGTAAGCTCTCACGTGGAGCGTCGATCCTCTCGCTAGCACAGAGTGGGCATGTCCTGGCGAAGGAGGGAACAGCTATCAGGACATTATTCGATGTGCCATGGTGTCTGCATCCGATAGGTAGCCTTGTCAATTCGTTCAGCCGCAGAGGGATCTTTCAGTCTGTTTGTTGAGAAGACCGACTGCATCTCACAGCTGTAGTGGAAAAAATCTCACCAGATACACGGACAACACCTGCCCATCACCATGTCTCTCTTTGAGAAGATTACAACACCCAACGGGCAAGAGTACGAGCAGCCACTAGGCCTGTTCATCAATGGCGAAGTCGTGCCATCTTCGAGTGGCAAGACCATAGCTTCGATTGATCCTGCGTACGAGCTGCCATCATTTACCAGTCGCAGAAAGATTGTCCACTAAACATACACCAGGACCGAGTCAGTGATCGCAGAAGTCCACGCTGCTTCAGCAAAAGATGTCGACATCGCTGTCCAAGCAGCAAAAGCCGCATTAATCCATCCATCATGGAAGCTGCTGCCCGGCACCGAAAGAGGAATTCTAATGAACAAGCTCGCCGACCTCATCGAAGCCAACAAAGAAGTGCTGGCCGCCGTCGACAGTTGGGATAACGGTAAGCTCCTTTGCTCACATCTCAAGTCACTGGGCCAATCTGACAGAAGACCCCCTCAGGTAAACCCTACGCCGTAGCCTTCACCGAAGACCTGCCCGAAACCATCACCACCTTCCGCTACTACGCCGGCTGGGCCGATAAGATCTTCGGTCAAACCATCAGCACAACGCACCAAAAATTCGCCTACACCCTGCGCCAACCCATCGGCGTTGTAGCCCAGATCATCCCCTGGAACTACCCGCTCTCCATGGCCGCCTGGAAACTCGGCCCAGCACTCGCCTGCGGCAACACAATCGTGCTCAAACCCGCCGAGCAAACGCCCCTAAGCGCCCTCATCCTCGCCCGTCTAATAACCCAAGCCGGCTTCCCCCCAGGAGTAGTAAACGTGCTGAACGGCCTCGGCCCCGAAACCGGCACCGCCCTAGTCCAACACCCTCTCGTCGACAAAGTAGCATTCACCGGCTCAACCGCCACCGCCAGGCAGATAATGGGCCTCGCAGCTAAGACGCTCAAGAACATCACCCTCGAAACAGGCGGCAAGTCGCCCCTCCTCGTCTTCGCCGACGCCGACCTCGAGCAAGCGGTCAAATGGGCCCACGCCGGCATCATGTCCAACCAAGGCCAAATCTGCACCGCAACTTCTCGGATCCTCGTCCAACGCTCCATCTACCCGGCCTTCATAGCAGCCTACAAAGAAACCGTCTCCAGCGTCTCCAAAATCGGCTCCCAATGGGACGATGCCACCTTCCAAGGCCCACAAGTCTCCCGCGCCCAGCTCGACCGGATCCTGGCATACGTGCAGACGGGCCAGGACGAAGGCGCGACGCTAGCCATGGGCGGCAAAGCGTGCCCCGTCGACGGCAAGGGCTTCTTCGTCGAGCCCACTGTCTTCACGGACGTGACGGACTCGATGGCGATCTGGCGGGAAGAAGTCTTCGGGCCGTTTGCTGTGATCGGGACGTTCGAGGACGAGGCGGAAGCCGTTGCAAAGGCGAATGCGAGCGAGTATGGGCTGGGGGCGTCGGTTTTCACTAGGGACTTGGAGAAGGCGCATCGCGTTGCGGCGGAGATTGAGGCGGGGATGGTTTGGGTTAATTCGAGCCAGGATAGCGATCCGAGGATTCCGTTTGGGGGTGTCAAGCAGAGTGGTATTGGGCGGGAGCTGGGCGAAGCGGGCTTGGAGGCTTATACACAGATTAAGGCTGTGCATGTTAATTTGGGGTCTAAGCTTTAGGTTTGGTAGCAGGATGTAATGGAAGTAGATTCGAATGTGTTGTCGAATGGTCGGCGAATGAGTGATAGCGTAGGCTGGCGTTTTGAACTTGCCGGTTTTTATGAGTATATGTGATGGATATGAGGTCTACCATGCTTGATTTGATGGTCACACGCCTCCTCCACCAAGATGCCACTACTGATGCACAAATACCTGACCAGACCGATCCGCGCTCAACACCATTCCAAACGGCCGTTCCAATACCGCAACATCCGTGACAGTGTCCAGATGCCCATCCAACAACTGCTGCGCCGACGAGCGAATAGCGTCGTACCTAGACTTTGACGGTGCTGCACGCTTTGCAGAGCCGTTCGGCGAGATCTTACTCGACTCAACGGCATCAGAGGCATGATCGTTGGCCGGTAACTTTTCGCTCAGCACTTTGGTGTCGAGGCCGAGAGCACTGAATGTGTATGTTGGCTTCTCGTCGGCCGCCCCACCACTGATCAAGCGGCATCCGTCGAGCCGCTCGCAATCCCAGAATCTGACTTTGCCGTCTGGTCCGCCGGTGACGGCGAATGCATGTTGTGTCTCGGAGTCGCTGGAGGGCTGCTGTTGGCCGAAGTAGAGAGACGACGACACGGCGGGAGCAGCAGCGGCAGAGTCAGAAATACTGGAGTCCGTGCGAACAGCATCGGCCACTCTGCTGAGTTGACTCTCGTGCTTGTCATCGTCGAGGTTGCGAAGCTCGTAATCGCGGAGGTGCAGTCGGTCTCTGGTGTCCGAGACAGAAGGCCTGTAGATCTCGTGACAGATCACTTTCTCTATATCCCAAACCGTCACTTCCCCTCTGTTCGTCCCACCAGATACGCAGACCCTGTTCCTACGAGCGGTCTTACGACTGGGGTGCAGCTGAAGACGGGTGATAGATGCGGCGCAGGGGAATGTCCACGAGCGAAGCTTCATCTTGAATCGTAGGTCCCAGAGATCAAGCACACCATGCGATGTGCCAGCCAGCAGCCAATCATGACGTCGACTGATGCAGAAACAGGCCAACGCGCCATGCTGGGCTGGGCTGTGGAACTCGAATATCGGTGTCATCGTACGCATGTCGACGGCCAAGATGCGGTTGAGACTGGTCGCGAGGACGAGCGTACTGACCGAGTCTCCCCGGTAATGTTCTGCCCACACAGCATGCTCACCCGCCGGGTTGGATGTGGGAATATGCCATTCACGCAAACAGCGAAGTTTGCCGTAGCGGGTCGAGTTGCTGGCGGAGTCGACGGATATGTCCACTTTGACTGCATGCACGCTACCATCCGATCCAGTGCAGATGAACGAATGCGTGGAATCGATGAAGCACAGGCTGGTGACTTTCGCGTTGGACGCGAGTCGGTACACATTGCGCGACCGATGACTGACGTTGCGCTCGAGACGCTCAGAATCCCATACCCTGACTGTGCCATCGTCGGAAGCTGTAAGGAAGAAAGTGTGGTCCGGTGATACTAGTATGCGCGACACCCGATCGGTATGCTCATTGAGTATCGCCATTAGCCGGCCCTGCGGGCGCCAAGGCGTTTGTGATGGGTGGCTGCTACTACTGGGGATTGGCCCGCGCTTTGGCAGTTGGATGAGCGGTCCAAACTCAGCCACGTCCACGGGAAAGTTATCCACGTACAGCGTATCCAGCAATTTCAATACAGCGGGATCATTGCCTTCGTAGTTGTGGAAAGACTTGCTGCTTTGCATTCGTTCGAGGCCTTGTCGTTGTTGTCTTGCAACTCCTGCGGGTGATACACGCCTGCTAGGGCTCCTGACAGGCGCTTGTAGCTTGCCCGCCGCTGTAGCGTCATCGGTAGATACTTCTGGAGCTGCCTTGCTACGTGGCGTGTGTCCAGGCAGCAGACCGACACCACTGCCACGGTGGCGCGAACCACGGTCACTGTCCTTGGAAAGCAAGTCGAGGCCGGAGCTTGGCGATGAGGATAGACTTCCTGAAGTCTGCTTCCTGAGGGATGCAATCTTGATGGGTTGGAAACCCAAGTAATCTGGGCCCTTCTTGCCACTCACACTTGTTGTTTCATCGTCTTCGCCGGCCGCAGGATCCTCAAGTCCACCTTGCTTGACCGCAGTGGCTGCCTCCTGTAAAGCTTCTGCAATGGACTTCTCGTGGTCCTGGCCTTGCACGTGTTGCTCGTAGGTGTCCACGTCATTCTCGAAAAGAACCGTGTGTGGTCTGATCTTGTGCCTCGCCAGCGACACTACTTCTTCATATGCAGTGCCCGGTTCTGTCGTATCGCTGTTTCGACCCCGGTGTGCGGCCTTCCAAAGATATTCTCGGAAGGCAAAAATTTTCATTTCGTCTTCGCTGTGCATTCCAGCGTTCCGTAAACGACCAAGCCACTGCTCATCTTCGTCCAGTTTTGGTAGCTTGCTGACATATTTTGGTCCAAATTCTGCGACTGATGATACGGGCGGCATGTATGAAGCCGTGCGTCCAGACAATTGCCTGGCTTCTTTTGCTGGCTTCCAGAAGACGCCCTTTTCTGCTCGATTCGCCCACTGAAGAGCCATATCCAGGACGGCGCGTGGCAGAGGCTTCTTCAAGGCGTCAAGAAACTCCACCTCGTTCATACTCGCCACTGGTGTCTTTAGATAGGGAGAGACCAGAGGTGTTACCAAGATGCGAACATCAGCGACTGACAGGAATGTGGTAGATGCAGAAATGAAGTGCGAGGCGGCTTCTCGTATCCAGAGATTGGGGTGCATCGAGAACCGCGCGATGGTATCGATCAGTTCCCAAGTCTTGGCCCGCTGGAGCAACCCAAGCTCAGCCATGCTGGCCAACGAACGCAGCACTTGCTCGACGACAGATTCTTGGGGATCTGACAGCGCCTGCAGCATCAGAGGTAGGATGAACTCCTCAAGGCTCGCTCCGCCAATGTAAACGGCAACACCGACAATTGTTTTGAAGAAAGCGCACTTCAAAGTCCAATCTGGGTCGTTGAGATATGTGTTCAGATGGCTGAGAATCACATCGCTAGCCTTTGACTCTCCGAAGAACACACATAGGCTGATGACAGAGGACAGGAAGGCTCTCCTCACGGAGTTGTCTGGATCGACCAAGAAGATCTTGGTCTGACCTTCAAACTGCTCGATGAGCTCAAGTCTCGTGGCATCGAATGCGTCAAGAGCGAAAGGCCCTGAACCGTCGTCTTCCGTTCCCGCATCCGCGGAAGGCAGGGAACCGTCGGCTCGAAGGGCTTGGATCATGTCTAGGAATCGAGTAGCTGTTTCGGACAAGCTGGCCAAGCATGCTGCGTATGTCGCACGGACGATGTTGTTGTTGCGAAAGCTGGGAGTCTTCGTGAGAGTAAGCAGCCGAGGAAAGATGTATTGAGTGAACAGCAGCGAGTTGACCGGCGAAGCGACCGTAACCAACGCCAGCAACTGCGTCATAGTCCTTAGTGCCGCGACTAAGACCATCTCATTTGTGTCCTCCAGCAGCGGCATGATGTAGGGTACAACGCGATCGAGCTTGGCCTCGTCCGGGAGGCGTTCGGCAAATGCAAGCAATAGCTCACAGGCGCGTATCCGAGACGTGGCCCTCGCAGTACTGCGCAGCGAGGCAGTGACAACGTTCAAGAGGATAAAAGTACCATCTTCAATCTGTGATTGCGATGCTGCGGTTGCCAGATGCCTCGAGTTGGGTAGATCGACTTGCAAAGGGAAAAGTGATTGGACTTGATTGTGATCGCTTCGTGGGGCTGGCAACGCTTCGTAGCCAAGTGACACTGACAGCATCTCGAAGTCGTGGTAGATGCGGTCGATTCGATCATCTGCCTCGCCATTGTTGCTGTCAGGTGCGATTGTGGCCTTCCGTCCCGAGCTCGTCTCGGTGACCTCTTGCGTGAGGGTGTGCAGGTGCTGATAGAAGTAGAGAGGAAATGCCTTGTTCTTGTACTCATCAAGATAATCCTGGGCATGCCAACGCTCCTCGGGATCCAGACGGATCATACTGCTTATCAAAGCGCGAACGTGGCTGTCATCAATCTTACTGAGTAGTGCAATCGCCGGGTCGTACTCCTTCTTCCGGTACTTAAACAGTTGACTGAGCGTGAAAGTTGGTGATTCCGTGAACAGCTCCGCAAGAACGCAGCCCAAACTGAAGATGTCCATGTTCCACTGCACAACATCAGGATCGCTGGACTGACGACCTGATGCAACGAAACGCTCCGGCGCTAGATAGCAGGTGCGCCGTGATGTTGTATCGAAGTAGAAGGTGAAGTCGGCGGGATTGTCTTCTGGGAGATATACCGGCTTGAACGCCGAAGAGAAATCGGTCAGGTACACCCATCCCCATGAAGTCACCAGTACATTCTCCGTCTTGATGTCACCGTGGAAGACGCCACGGGAGTGGCAATCGCGGACAGCACACAACAATTGAAAAGCTATCCACTTCTTCTCGATGCCTTCCAGAAAAGGGCGGATGCTCATGCGATCGTAAAGTGAGCTATGGATATACTGTCGGACCAGAATGCCAAAGTTGCCCGTCTCGATCACTCTCGAGTAGGTCATGACATTGGGCACTCCTTCCAGTGTCTTCCGCTCCTTGCGCATTGCGGTGGCATATTTGGTGAAGGAGACTTTGGCGCTTGACTTCATACATACTTTGGCCACCACGATGCCGTTTTTATGCTGGGCTCGCACTGTTCTGAGAAATCGAGGGCCACCGAGGGCCTTTTCAAAGGTGAGATCCGAGAGCTCTGGTGTTTCGATGGCGCTGGGACCCGCAGGCAATGTGGTGAGGGAGTAGCCTTGGCCCATCTTTGGTATATGTCAGGCAGCAAAACAGGGTGAGTAAGCACGCGATCAGCCTCAAGTGCGAGGTTGTGGAAGGGAGGGCGACAACATCTGCTCAACTAGTGGAGGCGTCTTCCAGTAATTGCGTGCAGTGAAAATTGTTGGAGAATGGTGAGGTCGTCTGGCAGTACATGTAAATGTATGGTGATTGTAAGGAGCACGCGCTCAGGCCGACGAGAGGCGCGGCCCGAACAAGCCACAGCAGCCGGGATCTAGTGTGGATCCACGCCTCACTTCGGCTGTGAAGCCACATCTCGAATCGTCCGTGCTCCAACGACGACCCAACGACCATCATCGTGACGACACAACCACCAAATTTCGATATTGTTGTGCACTCGAATTAAAGATTCATTTTGGTATCTAGTTTAACCCCCAATGCCTCGTACGCAAGTGTAATTCGTAAAAATCATGCAGGAGCTTTGCTTTTCATCAGGAAAAACCAAGCACTCTACTGGGGACCGAAGGCACCCTTCTTCTTGAGCTCGGCCTCCTCCTCTTCCCTAAGCTCCTGGTCGATCTTGGCGCCCTTGCTGGGCTCGTTGCCGTGGTTCTTGGCCTGGAGTATTGTTAGTAAGTTGTATGATGACAACTTCAATGGGGGGGAGTGATGAAACATACGGGAAGGGTAGCGTCCTTCTTGCTCTCGGTGACCTCCTTGGGCTCGGGGGAAGGCTCCTTCTCGCGCTTCTCCTCACGCTCGAGCTGGTTGGCAATGGTGCGCTCGTCCTCTGTATCCGGTATCAGCATTTTGTTTCTGGCCATGTGGATCAAGGATCGCGCGTGAACGTACTGGAGTCGTTGGCCTTGTGAGAGTTCTCCTTGCCCTCGTGGAAGCGGTTGGCCTCCTGCTGGGCCTTGACCTCGGCGTCGCTGACGGTGCGCTGTGGATTGTTAGTTGATTGAGTCATTGCATGTTTCTCGTGTGATGGTCGGTCGTACCTGGTCACCAGCCTCGTAGGTGCTGCGGGATCCGACGTTAGACATGTTGATTGATGTGGAGGGTTTGGTTGTTGGTTTGAGTTGTTGTGTTTGAGGAGCTTGGTAAGGCGATTGAGATGATGTTGACAGATGATAGAGGGGAAGAGAAAGGCACAAGACCACGAAGGACAGAAACCTTTTGATAGCGGGGTGATTGAGACTGGTTTGACTGATGTCATAACCGCGATGATCGAATTTCCGATTTATTATGGGGAGCTCCGCGGTTGTTCCGCCGGTGTGAGGGCCGAGCGCGTTTTCGTGCCCAATGCGAAAGGCCGCAAAGGCGTGACATCGCGACAAACCCACTCAACCGATACATGGGCAATTCTAGAAACCTCCACCATCGCGATGTCCTGCGCCCGTCATGTCACAACATCCTCCGTGTCATCATCAGCATATCCACTCAGCTCTGCCCCTTCGCTTATTCCTTGCACCGGATGACTACAGTACGAGGCTGCTGCCTTGGTTTCAACGCTTGACTATTTCATGGACGTGTTTCAAGTATACTCTCGCGTCGACTCACAACTCACAATTGTGTCTGCAGCGGAGAGATTGTCTTGATCGAAGCTGTAATTGCCTCGATATTGCTTTCGACATTACTATCTACGTCTCAGCGAAACGGTTTCTCTGAAGAGGTGCCAGAACCGCTGAAGGTAGATTTGAGGCACCGCTCACAAGGACCTCATTTCACAATGGAACGATCTTCCAGACGACATGCTGGAGCCGCCGATACCAGGACACAACACCAGCGATGAACTCGATGAACACAAACCTCATTGACCGAATCTTGATGCCAGTCCAGTCCGCAGATCAAGACGGTCTCATCGAGCATCGTCAGCGCCACGCTGCACATTACGGCCTTTTGTCATCTCGGCAACCGCGACTGAAGATGTCGAAACCACCCCGGACGTGTTCGCTCGTAGAGGTCTCGACGATTGCCCCAACCTTCACTTGCTCGTGTTGGACGACCCGCTGCTACTTGCCGGATTGCCGGCATTGGAAGACGCATTGGAAGACGAGGCGAGAGGTGCAAGTCTCTTCTGGGCGGCTTCTCTAGCCTCCTTGGCCTCCTGGTCCCTCTGTGCCTTGTTCGCCTTCTCCTTTGCCTTGGTTCGCTCATCCTGCTTCTTCGCCTCGTCTTCGCTCGTGTCAGCCGGGCTTTCGAAAGACGCAGCGACTCATGAATCTTACCTTTCGACAGCTTCTTCATGCTCATAACATACAGCTCTGGCAAGTTTTTGAACTCATCTGGGAGGCCGAGTGAACACAGCTCTGGGTTGTCCATGAGAAGACCGTAATCAAAGATAACGTCTCGGCAGATGACTACGTCGTGAGCAAGATTCGGGACCACGTAAAACAAATGCGTGTAGACCCTTGCCTTCCTTGGAAAACGCCACCTGCCTTTTACCACGAGGGTTACCGTTATTTCGCCATCAGCTGCTCTGATCTTGGTCGGTGGGGAGAGCCTTCTCGTTGCAGTCCCTAATCTCAGCGATGCGAACTTCGCCTCCGAGATACAATTACAATTGGCCCCGGTGTCGAGTAAAGCGGATAGCATCTGGCACTCGTCATGATCATCTGTCAGATGCACTTCCTTCTTCACTTTGTCTGCATGGCGGTCTTTCGAAAGACCATCGACGTCTGCCGCGAAGGAAGTTGTGATACTCAAGACCTCCGCGCTTCCAGAGCTAGACGGTGTCGCAATGTGCTCTTCCGAGCTCTCAGACTGTATCGATGTTGTTGAGCTAGGTTGCTGCTCTTCCATCGAAATCTCTTGGTGTGGATCGTTCGCTTCTGCGCCCCCTGCATCCGCCCTCGAGTATGCGAGCGATTCCCGCAATACGCCATCGAATGCATAATCTTGCAACGTGCTGCTTTGAAATCAGCCATAGGATTAGATTGGTGGATTATGGGTATTTGATACTCTTCCAGCCTTTTACACTCATCTTTGATGTGACGTGTCAAGTCAGCGGTGTACTTGATGAGACTTCCTGCCAATGAAGTGTTGGGCTTCCGCTTCCAATCGGCCTTTTTGATCTCAGCAAAGATCGTGCTGCTCAGCACAAGGGAGCTTTTGCATAAGATGTCAATTCTTGCGAGGTCCGCTTGTGACAGTCGGTTCTTGATATCCGTGGTGAGGAGGTATTGAAGTGTGTTCGCAGCTGCGTTGTGTTCCAACAGCAGCATCTGCAGTTTGAGTGTCGTGAGATTTACCCCATTTTGGTCTGACTCGGGGATAGCATTGATGCGTTCAAGGGCAAATACCGCAGATGAAAAGATGCTGGTGACCCCGACGACAAGACCCGCAAGCTCCGCCATGGTGGTGTAATGATGAACATCAGAACTTGGAGCAGCACCGTGGCCGAGAGACCATCCAAAGTTGCCAAGTAACGGCCTTGCGATGGTGGAGGCTGTGTAGCTAGAGCTACACCCCACCAACTTCTGACAACAAGGAGATAGTAACTGGCATCGTATAACATGCATGCACACAGATCTGAACCAAAATCAGTGGACTGACTCTCATGGCAAGTTTACATTCACAAGGCGCCGACCGCCTGTCGGGTTATCCAGCATTGGCCAATTTGATGGGCCAGCATGGAAGCATGGCTTTGTACAAGCAATTCGCCGACTTGAGCGCCCACAGCCTGCTGATGCAGCAAGTCGAGCTTCTGGATCTGCAGCGCGAGCTCGACAACCAGCAAGGTCTCGGTCTAGATGAGAAGGCGACGGCATCGATGCATTCACAGCCGCCAAATGATGGGCATTGGCAGCTGGTCTTAACCATTCGCCAGCGCCTGAAAGAATATCGTAGGTATGTTGCGACAAGCAATTCGAGCACTGCTGACCCTCGCAACGAACAGACGAAGCCGTGTTACGGCAAGCCGCAATCAAGAACCTACCAAAGCCGAACGAGTACGATACGAAGGTCCTGCGGGACTGGCTCGGCAGAGAAAAAGGCGGCAATAACTTCCTCTCCGGTGTAGAGGATCTGCCCTGGCTTGAAAGCGAAACCTCAGACCTGGTTGCTGTGTCTAGCCGCGACTTCGACTCTATCACCCGCTGGACAGCGGAGACGCTGGTTCCTTGGCTGTATCGCTCAAAGATCCTCAAAAGGGCCCCCATCAGTGGTCAAGAAGAGCTCGGTTTGGTGGAATGGAATGAGGCAACATACCTACGCACTGCCCGTGGGGTGAGCGTCGTCGTGTCGAGCTTGATCCCATCGCTTGCAATAGTGATACTTTACTTCATCCACAACCTCATAGCACGGATCTTGACGGCGATGGGGCTCTCCTTCGTTTTCTCCATTGCGCTGGCACTGTCGACACCAGCGCGACCAGCGGAGATCTTTGCGGCGAGCGCTGCGTAAGTGCTTGGTCGAAATGCAGTTCCGGTTGCGCAAGATTGAGCGATGCTGACTTCGATTAGTTTCGCTGCCGTGCAGGTCGTCTTCATCGGAAGTACAAGCTTATCGGCTGAAAAGAGCTCGTGACGTGCAAATAGGATCGCTCAACCTCATGAGTACGAGACCAACGTGTATTTTCCGGGAAAGACAAAATGACACTGTCGCTTCGCTTTTACTGGCCTGCACTGAGCAGAAAAGCGCCACCGGAAGGTGTGGTCCAACCCTTGGCCTTTAGAACACCTTCACGACTGACCTACTACCGAAGTCTGCATCGTCATCGGAATGCAACGTGAACGTGCGGCGATGGCTGCGAGTCGACAGCCATTCGGCTCCCAGCATACCATAGCTCTCAGCAATATGGTGTCCGTTACTCAAGACGTTCGTTGTGTCTGAACACAAGAGCAAAGTTGTGGATCATATCCGCAGCAAAGATGATGTTCTGATCGCGAACAATTCTTTTGAACCTGGGCGTTGCATCTGTGCGATCATTCACATGTACCTACCTGACACCTTGTGGGCCGACTGTTTAATCCCGGAGTGCGCACCAGGTCCTTAGCGGTAACATAGCACGGCAATAAGATCGACGAGTGGCTCTCAGCCCATCACCAGTCATCTACTCCGTCTTTGCAGCGCCTATCGATCCTAGTTGCGCCATACTTGGCCTGATTCATCTGCGTTGACGCCGCCGTTACCACTGCAGGATGGCGGAATCTAGCACCCCGGCTATAACAAGAAGATTCTCTACGCACTTAGAAAACGAAGTCAGAGCAACAGAGGTATGTCAACAAGCGCTACCGGCTTTACTGCTCTGTGTTGGCGTGTTGCTCAGGTACCTTCGCGAATTACTCTAGCGCCAGCGCCTCAATGATGAACTGGCTTACTTTGGAACAAGACGATTGGTAGTCCGACGTAGCCCGACAACCTAGTGTTCTGTACTGTAATGGTCACGCTGCAGGTTACACAGCGCCTTGGCGAGCCTACCCGTCACTCTCGACCATTTCAGGCGTCCGAGGTCTTCTTCTAGTCTCTCTAGGGTACGTGGTAGCTATGTGGGTTTACCACGAGACGAGCGTAGTCTTTGACAAATGGCCAAAGATGCATGACCGACAGCAGGTGCAGGAGACGATCTGCAGCTTTTGTGTCACGGTCAAGAGGTTGGGGTGTGTCCCGGGTGCCAGCCCCAACAGAGCGACTTGCATAATCTACGAACCCCGATTCACCGGGATACGAAAGCCACCCAGGAACCCGTTTGCAGTATCCAAAACTCGCAATACAAAATCGGTCTGGACATCAGTACCGACCATTTGACTTCGATGGCGCCAAAGTGGAGCGGGGAAACCGTTTAGAGCCACCTACCAGTATGTATAATGCCTATTACAGGGTCCGGCTCTCCAGGACTCGCCAGCTAATGCACCTCACGCAGGTGATCATGTACGACTGAGGTACGATACTCCTGCTAAAGACTTGCTAGCAAGATGTGATTCCAGGCTGCAGACAGAACGTCTGGATCCCAACTTTATTGCCATCTTGTTTCCGCCAATCCACGGACTGGGTGCATCTCACTCTTCTTGAGCCAAGCATACGCCAATGCAGGAAATACAACAATTGGCAATTGCTCGAAGACGATTGGGTGTTTGACAAGAAGATCAACGCGCCTCCGAATAACGAAAGGCAGCAAGATCATTATATATAGCACTCAAGGAATCGCCCACCCGTTCCGTTGAGCATCACCTCACCAACTCACCAACTCTCATCAATCTTTCTCTCCAACTCACCAATTCACAATCGCAACAACCTTTCTCAACCACAGTCCCCAATTAAATCACACTTGCCTTTCACAACCGCCACTATGGTCAAATCACAAGCCCTCGCTCTGCTCGCTGCAGTTTCCTCAAGTGTGGCATTCCCACAGCTCATGGAGTTGGACCACTCGTTGGGTGAAAAGCTCTCCAAGTTGGACAAGCGTGCCGTCGAGCCACCATACCGGGCACCAGCAGCCCCAATCAACCGCCCGAACACTGGCCTACCGCCGCTTGGATTCGATGCTGCCGACCAATACGTCGACACATCCGACAGTGGCCCACACCCTTTCAAGGCACCAGTTGCTGGAGACCGAAGAGGGCAATGCCCAGGGTATGATCTCTTAATGATCATGCTTGAGATCGGATTGCTAATACGTTCCTGATAGTCTCAATGCTGCCAGCAACCATGGCTTCTTCCCACGTAACGGCCTGCCAACCATCGAAGACAGTACGTGTGACTTCCAGTTGTTTTGAGCGGGCACGGGCTCTTCTCACTGTCGAGCGAATGCAATTGACTTACTGACCAATCACACAGCTGTCAGAGGAATGGCTGAGTTGTACAACATGGCTCCCGATCTATCCTTCTTCCTTGCTGTCGTTTCCGTGGGCCTCAGCGGCGATCCTGTGACCGGCACTTGGTCGATCGGCTCTGGTTTCACACCAGCACTGCCTCTAACCTCGGCCGGCGGCCTTGTGTCCACTCACAACAAGTACGAAGGCGACGCGTCCTTCGGTCGAGTAAGTCCTCCGCCTCTCGACCTTACTGCCTGCAACAGTCGTAGCTAACCAACCAACAGGGTGATGCTTACCTCAACGGCGGACGAGTGGGCGTCTTCGAATCTCGCAGGTTCGAGGACTTCTACGCCAGAGGCGAGACTTATGGATTCGACGATGCTGCTGCCCACTCCGACTACAACACTAGGTGGTCAATCCTGAACAATCCTTACTACTTCAGTGGTCCGTTTTCAGGACTCGTTGCGCCTGCGGCACACAACTTCGTCATCAACTTCATGTCCAACCACAGCGCTGAAACGCCCGGCGGAACTTTGGACCGCGAGACGCTGAAGTCCTTCTTTGCCGTCTCCGGCGAGCCAGGCAGCTTCACTGTCAACCGCGGCCACGAACGCGTCCCACTCAACTGGTACCGCCGCCCGTCTACGTCCCAGCACACCATTCCCGAAGTTTTCATCGTAAGTTAAACACTGGAGTTGTCATCATCTGATCCTTCCCAATTGACTCGGCGCAACAGGACCTCGGGGTCAACAACCAAGCCTTCCCCGGCATCGTTCGCTTTGGAGGAAACACCGGCACTACAAACTCCTTCACTGGTGTCGATCCCACCGACATCACCGGCGGCGTCTTCAACGGCGCTTCGCTTCTCGAAGGAAATAATGGAGCTTGTTTCCTCTACCAGGCCGCTCTCGCCGGTATGCCCAGCGCCGCTGCTCCCGCGCTCGGCGAGCTCGGTTCCGTCCTCGGCTGGGCAATCAACCAGTTCGCCCCGGCCATGAAGGCGCTCGAGTGCCCTCAGCTGGCAACATTCGACAACACTCTTTTCAATAACTTCCCGGGTGCAAAGTACCAGACCGGAACCAGCTCGCTCAAGAAGTAAACGCCAGCAGATCAGACGGGTCAACCAGAAGACATCGAAGAAGCGTTCAGAGCGGATGATCATGCATCCCAATCTCAAGTGACTGTCGCTCGCTTGGTTCCAGTCAATCAGGTCCAAATTAGCCATAGTACGTACGCTATATGAAGTTATCAACATGAACGAAAGCATGTCCCTCTCTTTCCAAAAGTACTCTTTCCGGACGTTTTTGAATCGAAGATAACACACCGCTGCCGATCCATTGACCGATGTCTCCGGCCGAGTCTATCACATGCCAACGTTTCTTGTCGCAACAGAGCGGCACCCAACGAAGCTGCCTGCCGCCTGTATGCGATATCCCAGATCACCCGTCCCGCGGTCCCACAGCATCATGCAAACTTCAAGAAGCACCTGGTCATGTCGGCGGATGCGGGCCTGCTTCATCGCTGTGTACTGGACTATACTGTACTGTATTGTACTGTACGACACTGAACATTGATAGAGGTGCAAAATGGTCTGTCTCCATCCGGATCTCGCGGACTTACATATCCAGATTCCCAAAAATCTGGCTGTTGGAGTTGATAAATTCAGGGATGCACCGCTCCACCCTCTCCATGTGAAAGCCAAGCGAGCGGAGTCAAATCGACAAACAGTGCGCAAAAATTTCCGTTCCGAAGGATAGCACGCAGTAGTTGGTACGCTCGTAAGAACCTTCGGTCCGATGAAGCCGTTCTAGGATGTGCACACCCGCAACACGACCAGCTGCCAGATCAGAGCTCCCGGACGGCTCAAGACGAACGCGACGAACGCAAACGCGATGTCACGATTTTGGCAGCGGAGGGATATCTTGCCGATCTTCGATGACAGGATAATACATGTCGTCGTCTTTTACTTCTCTCAACACTCACCACATTCCATCACATTTCAACCTCCATCACTATACTCGTAACTCCGCTTCGTCAACATGCCTGTCATTCATTCTGCAGATGTGAACGCACTGTAAAACAGTCTGCCAATACCGTAAATGCTTGATCAACACTGACAACTTCTCCGTCCAGGAATCGTGCCATCGAGACGCAGATCAAGGAGGCTGTATCGATCTCCCCAAAAGACATGGAGCATGCCTTCTCCATCAAGTATGTCTGATTGCTCCGCAACTACGATGTCGACTAACGAAGGATGGCAGTCTCGACTACGCCTTGAGAAGAACAGTCACACGCTCGAGGAGATCTCGTCATACCAGGCCGTGGACGCATTCGAGTCCACCTTCAGCACACTCACCACTGACAATGCCTTCAGTCGCTGTTCGTATGGGTCCAGCCCGTCGATTTACAGTGGTCTGACTTTGGATGGCTCCGACACCGACCGTCGCTCTGACTACGACTCGCCTCAATCCATTGCGCTTCTGCCCTGTAACGGTTGTACCTCTGATGGTGACAGCAACGATGGGAGTCCTGTTCGCTCCAGCTTTGACAAGGTGGACTCTCACACGACGGCCGAGAAAAATCAAAGGACTGACTCGCTGTGACAGTGGATTGGGCATCAATGAGCTAGTCTGAGATGACAAGGTGGCCTGCGATGATGATGTCTTCGGCATCGAGGCATGTGATGGTGTCCTTGAGGTAACCTGGGAAGATGGTTTCTTCGGCATTAAGGAAGTGACCTGGGAGGATGGTGTCTTCACCCTTGAGAAGGTGACTTGGGAAGACGGTGCCTTCGCCATTGAGGAAATCGTGTGATGACTGACATAATTCAATAAAGTCTCGTTGCCGGTTGTGTGCGAATTGATCGAGTCAAGATATACACTTTTGCTGCAGTATATCACTTTGCTATGGTATGATCAGAAAGTGGAACAATACATTATTCTGGCGCCCTGTACCAAACCTCATCAATCACCGAGCTTCGTCTCACCCTAAGAGATGAAGACGGAGTTTCCCTTCATGTTCTT
>Ga0265798_10005212_pt1 | contig 17578 bp, 10 predicted proteins | sample P3T30metagenome_FD_192430 | JGI IMG/M metagenome (GOLD analysis project Ga0265798, IMG submission 192430) | Plant litter microbial communities from East Loma Ridge, Irvine, California - P3 T30 | ecosystem: Environmental > Terrestrial > Plant litter > Unclassified | place: USA: California... | reverse complement strand
GAAAATCTTTAGTATATCCGTAGCCGCCATGTATCTGTACAGCTTCATTAGCCACCCTTACACATACCTCGCTAGAATACATTTTAGCCATAGCACCCGCAGTAGTCATAGGCTTATGAGCATTTTTTAGGAAAGCTGCCTTATGCAACAACAACTCAGACGCCTCAATTTCTGTAGCCATATCAGCCAGTTTAAAGGCAATACCCTGAAAGCTGCTGATAGGCTGGCCAAACTGATGGCGCTCCTTACTATATTTAAGTGCCGCTTCATAAGCGCCTTTAGCAATGCCAAGAGATAGCGCACCTATAGAAATACGGCCGCCATCTAGTATTTTCATCGCCTGTATAAAGCCCTCGCCAACCTCTCCAAGACGGTTAGCATCGGGTATACGGCAGTTATCAAACACAAGTTCAGCGGTTTCGCTGGCCCTCATGCCCAGTTTATTTTCTTTTTTACCACTACTAAAGCCATCCATGCCTTTCTCAAATACAAAGGCAGTCATGCCACGAGAATCGCCTTTTTCGCCGGTACGGACTATAACAACGGCCACATCGCCTGATTTTGCGTGGGTTATAAAGTTTTTTGCTCCATTAACCACCCAATGCTCACCATCTTTTACAGCTGTAGTATTCATGCCTCCAGCATCGCTACCGGTGTTGTGCTCGGTTAAGCCCCATGCACCAATATGCTCGGCAGTAGCCAGTTTTGGCAACCACCTGCGCTTTTGTTCTTCATTACCAAATGTAAGAATGTGGTTAGTACACAACGAGTTATGTGCAGCAACCGAAAGTCCTATAGACGGATCTACTTTAGATATCTCTTCAACGATAGTTATATATTCGTGATAACCCAATCCGGAACCTCCGTATTCTTCGGGCACCAATACGCCCATGTACCCCATTTCGCCAAGTTGCTTAAAAAGTTCAACAGGAAAATGTTGTGCCTCATCCCATTCCATAATATTAGGACGAATATAAAACTCAGCAAAATCCCTGATTGATGCGGCAATCATGTCCTGCGTATTGGTATTCTCAAAAACCATATAATTAGTTATTATTTTTAGTATTCCAAATATAAACTAATTATTTTTGACTTTAATATAAAAATATCATTAATTTTTGACAATTCATCAAAATTTGAAATTTTGCCTTTGCCCGTGCGATAATTAATTATTGCTGTGGCTATCTCTTTGTTAAAGTACGGAAAACGAGACAACTGCTCTAACGAGGCGGTATTTATGTTAACCCTGTTAACATCCGGATTAGCGCCTACCTTAAAACCTTTTTGCAAACCGGCAACAGCTTTAGCCGAAAACTCTTTAAAATCAGCCATTTGCTCCATACTTACAAAAGCGCCCAATACTGCCCGACGGCGCATTATCTTCTTTGCTGAAGTAGGTCCCACACCATATATCTCTGTTAGATCTTCCTCAAGCGCGGCATTTATATCCTTGGGCTGGCCGCTTGGCACAGCCTGCTTTTTACCTGTCTGAACCCCGCCCTGCTGGTACTTTCTTATTACCCAATCCGGAAACTTAAAGTAAGGAGAAATTTTATTTAAAACCTCGTCTGATATCCCCGTAACATTCTTAAAATCAGCGGGCGAATTAATCCATTTACCCGATCCTCTATAAGCCTTTAAACGGTCAATCTGTTGGCTTGTCATGCCCAGCCCCCGGCCGAAGTTGTCGCTAATAAAGTTTGGGTTAAATGGCTGAATGTTATCGATATCCAGGGGCTTTTTATAACCACCATTATCTGTTTGCGCCACGCCTTGTCCGTTTTTTTCAGCTACCCAGTCCGGAAATTTAAAATACGGAGAAATTTTATTCAAGAGGCTATCCGGCACACCGGTAACCTGCTTAAAATCAGAGGCGGAATTTATCCATTTACCGGATTTTCTAAAAGCCAGCAACTTGTCAATCTCACCATTGCTCATACCCAGTACATAGCCCTTATAATCAGTTATGTAGTTAGGATTAAACGGGTAAATAGTATCTTTTTTATCCGATTTTTTAGCTTTCAACGCATTGATTTCAGTCTGGTGGGCAAGCCATTGTGTCTCGGCTTCAGACATCTTTTTTTCAGAAGAAAATCCAACTATATTAAAAACATAATACGCTGCCTGAATGACAATTATAACAGCAAACAGAGCGATGATACCGTTACGCTGGGTTTTTGAATAGCGGTAAAAAGGAGTATTTTTCATGAGGTGAAAATAACTACAGATCAAATACCGAACTGCGTTTGGTGTATACCATATCCTTGATTCTCAACCAAAAAGCAAGGGTAAGGTATATTGCAAACCAAAGACCGGCCGTTACAAAGGAGATGTAAATAAAGAACAGGCGTACGTTTGTGGCACGCATCCCCAGTTTATCTGCCACACGCGATGCTACTGCAAACCCATGGCGTTCAGCAAAATGCCTTATATTAGTTACTATCGACATGCTAAAAATGTTATTATTTCAGTTCAATATTGCATTCAATACCTGAAAACCAAAGATATAACAAAAGATCATCGCTTCAAAATTTCAAGGCCAAAAGCACACTGCATGCAGCGTTTATGGTTACAGTACTCATTCTTAAGCTGTAAGAGCGATTGCGTATCATAAGCTGACTGCGGCATCATTTTAAACTGTCTGAATTTATCCATAACTGCATTGTTTTCAGGTGCTAACTGCTGCATCAGCACAATAAGCTCTTCACTGTTTTCTTTTCCGTTGCCCTGGGCATAAGCAAACTTAAAGGGAACTATTGTATTGATAATCAACAATTCAATAAACGATTTTGACAGTTGTTTACGCTTTTTAGGACTCTCTTTATCAAAGCGGTAATGAGTATCCCAATAAGGTGAAGCCTGAATCTCAAAAGCCTCATAAATGTCTTGTAACGTACTGGCTACTATAAGCTTAGAAAAAAGATTTTGATGGGTATGGTACAACTGCCCCAACTGGCTCAGGCGTATGGTAGGGAAGTTATCAGGACGGTGTTTAAAAAATTCAGGTACAGGTACATAGGCTGGCTTTAGCTGGTGCTTATGGCTTATATAAGCGTAACGTTGCTGTAAGTCTTTGGCATAGAGGTCTTCAAAGTCGCCGGTAAGGAATCCAACCCTCCCAAATAAAAGTGCCTCAATATTTTGGGGCTCAAAGCTTTCTTTACGCAATATGCTAAATGTCAATGATTTAGCTAGCTCAAAAAAGGAGTGTCCATTAGTATTTAATCCAAAGTTTTTGGCCAAAAAACAAAACAATACCGCCTCCCAATCCCCGCCAAGTTCTTTAGCTAACGCAATTATTGGCAGTGCTTTACGCTCTAATCGGTCAAAAAACAAGCGCTCCTTCCAGTTTTCAACTATAAAGCTATCCAGTGTTGCTAATTCCTTTTCGCAAAATATCCAGGTTTTTGCGGCTCCTAAGGCGTTATAGCGCCCTATTAAACCGCTATCTATGTGGTGCTTAAGCTCCAAAACAGGAATTTCAGAACCATCTTTTCGCAGTACTTCGGTATCATGCTCCCACACCACATGTAAGATTACACTGTCATAATTAGCATCTTTTTCATGATGGTGCAAATACCAGTCAGATGACTTTATGTGTATCTCAACGTTACCGGCCCATTTTTGGTTTCCTACAATTATTTGAGCATTAAAAAAATCAGGCCCGGCAAGCTGAAGGTATTGCCCCGCGTTAACAATTTGCAATGCTTCGCCCTGTACCGTACTGAGGCTATGCTGATTAAATTTTTTAAATTGCCATACATGGTGCAAAAAGTCTTCTTTCATAAACCCAATTAGGCCACTAAAATAGTCAAAAAGCAATAATTATTCGCAGAAATATTTCACACCGGGAAACTGTAGGAAAAGATAAAAATCCCAAAAACACGCCTAAAATATAAAGCGCTAAAATTTAGATACTTAAAAAATTGAAAAGTTTTAATATTTCACTTTCGGAGTTTGAGTTACGCTATTTTTTCAATTTGAAATTTCAATAAAAATAAGCGACGATTTTTTATCGTTTGCGTCTGTTTTTATTTTTTTTCCATAATCGAAAAGCTAAAATCTACAACCGTTATATTTGTAGAATGAAAAGTATTTATTACCTGTTTATATTGCTGCCAATTTTTGCAGTTGCACAAAAACATCCTAAAGCGGTTAAAGTAACCTACCAAAAATCATATCTGGGCACCGTGCAGGATGCCGATAACCCCATCATCATCTATAGCGATGCTAAACAAACGCTGGTCACCTCTAAAAAGGCAGGTGTGCGCCCTATGCCCAGCCCTACCGAAGCTGTATTAGTAAACCACACTGACAGCACTTATATTCAGCTGGCCGTGCTGCATAACTATTATACACTGGCTACAAAAGACTCGCTTTCGTTAAAGCGCCAAACCTTTGAGTTGCCGCCTGACACAAAAAAGATACTGGGCTATACCTGCCACAAGGCCAAAACCATCATCAACAGCAATACTATAGAGATTTGGTATACAACAGAGTTGGGCCTTAAAGGCGCCCCGTCCGTGCTGGGGCAGGAACTGGGCTTGGTGCTGCAAACCGTGCGCAACGGCAATTTTGAAGTTTTGGCTACTGAGGTAAAAAAACAAAAAGATGTCTCGGCCTACCTTGATGTGCTGCTGCCCAACCAGCCCATGCTGAACATGCTTACCTACCGCGACATCATTTGGAAATCGCGATTCACCACACTGCCGGTATTTAAAGATGAGTTTATCAACTTTAATGATCAGGCAAAATCTAACGATAGCATACTGCGTTTTGGCAACGGCACCATAGCCTTGCGTAAGGTGAAATTTCCGGTTATTAAACCCGGCAGCCAGGTGTTTATTGACCTTACAGAGCAATCATCCGGCGATGCTTACGACCGAACCGGGTCGGTTTTCCTGATACCCCAGGACCAGAAGCAATCATTTTTAGACGGCCTTAAGAATGGCGCGACTACCCTGCCAATATATGATAACGGCAATGGCACTACGTATTTAGGCATGGTGCGGACTACCGGTTTTAGCCCGCTGCTGGAACTTATGCGCTTTTTTACCCCGTTTGGCGTAAAGCAGTACAACCACATTCAGCTAAAAGATAAAGCATGGCATGAAGCCGTACCTTACCGCCAGGATATATCTGAGCTTGCCCCTGCCTTTAGCGGGAAAGAAGCCTGGGTAGGTGTATTTATAGGGAACTATGATAAGGGTGGCCATAAGGTTAGCCTGAATATTACCGTGCACAATGATGAAATTCAATACAACAAAGCCAGCCTGGTGCTGCCGCTGTTCAACACCGTAAACGTAATGGAAATGGCAGGCCAGGGCTACAGCACCATGTTTAGCTCGCCAAAGGGGCTTGCAGTAACATTTACCCTCGAGAGGGATGTAAAAAACGCGCGCCTTCGCTATATAACCACAGGCCATGGCGGTTGGGAAAACGGCGATGAATTTATCCCGAAGAAAAATACCATAAGTCTTGATGGCAAACAGGTTTTTAGCTTTATACCCTGGAGGCAGGATTGCGGCTCTTACCGCCTGTTTAATCCTGCGAGCGGCAATTTTGAAAACGGTCTTTCCTCGTCAGATTACAGCCGCTCTAACTGGTGTCCGGGTATGCTTACCAACCCTGAGTTTATTGAACTGGGCGACCTTAAAGCCGGTACACATACTATAACCATCGCCATACCGCAGGGTGCGCCCGAAGGCACCAATTTTAGCGCATGGAACGTATCAGGTGTGTTGCTGGGGGAATAGTTTTTTTAAATTATTGGATTGTTGGATAATTCGATCGTTCGACTTTCGAATTATTCGACAATCGAAAAGTCCGGACTAGATCTTCATCCTAACCTGCCCATCATGCAGCAGGTATAATTTTGCACAGGCTCGGGCATCGCTAAGGGCTTCGTGGTGGTTAAGGGCTATACCGTTTCGGTCGCTGCAGTATTTAAGGTTGGCTTTGGGGTAGCCTTTGGCACGGTAAATTTTCACGGTGCACTCCCAGCGGTCAGCAATTTCAAGCTCATCACAATACAGGCCATACCAGCGCATTGTTTTTGCCAGCACATTACGGTCAAAGGATTCATTATGTGCCACAATCTTGCGGCCAAACAACCGCTTGTGTATCTCCGGAAACAAAGTATCAAAGGTGGGCACCTGTAGTGTATCAACCGGCTTAATGCCATGCACCATGATGTTACGGTACCAATATTCGTTATCCGGCGGCTGAATCAGCGTATGGTATTCTTCTACAATCAGGCCATCCTCTACTGTAATAATGCCTACGGCGCAGGCGCTGTGCGGATGGCCGGTGGCGGTTTCAAAATCTATGGCAGTAAAGGTCATGTAGTACAATTTTTACTGAACAAAGATACTAAATCTTTATATGGTAATTTTTGTATGCGCTTTTGAGTTAACTAAAAGCAACACATAAAAAAACCCCTCATTGCTGAAGGGCTCTAAACTATTTTATAGAACTGATGATATCGTGCTTGGTAATAATGTGGTGTTTTCCGTTGCCCAGCTCTACCAGTACTGCCTGGTTGTCTTTACTGAACAGCTTAGAAATCTCATCTACCGATGTGGCTGCTTTAACTACCGGATATGGCTTACCCATTACATCTTTAACAGGCTTATCGGCAATATCCTTATCCTCTACATAACTACGGAAGAGGTCGGTCTCGTCTAAACTGCCCACAAAACCATCTACATCTACCACAGGTATCTGAGATATTTTATACTTTTTGAGGCGGTCTATAGCATGGCTCACAAGTTCCTCAGTACGTACAGTTATAAGCGGTTTATCGCTATGGTCTTTAATCAGGTCTTCGGCTTTGGTAATTTCGTCGTCAAGGTAACCGCGCTCGCGCATCCAGTCGTCGTTAAACATTTTGCCCACGTAGCGGCTGCCACTGTCATGAAACAATACCACCACTACATCTTCCGGTTTAAAATGCTCTTTTAACTGCAACAAGCCCTTAATAGCCGCACCGGCAGAGTTACCCACAAAAATACCCTCTTCAAGCGCAAGCCTGCGGGTATATACAGCAGCGTCTTTATCGGTTACTTTAGTAAAGCCATCAATCAGGCTAAAGTCCACGTTTTTAGGAAGAATGTCTTCGCCAATGCCTTCGGTAACATAGGTATAAATTTCGTTCTCGTCAAAAATACCCGTTTCGTGGTATTTCTTAAATACCGACCCATAGGTATCTATACCCCAAATTTTTACATTAGGGTTTTGTTCTTTTAAATATTTTGCTACACCACTAATAGTGCCACCGGTGCCCACACCCACTACAAAGTGCGTGATTTTACCTTCAGTCTGTTCCCATATTTCAGGGCCGGTCTGCTCATAATGGGCAGCGGTATTGCTCAGGTTGTCATACTGGTTAACATACCATGAGTTCGGCGTTTCCTCGGCCAGGCGCTTAGATACGCTGTAGTAACTACGCGGATCGGTAGGTTCTACATCGGTAGGGCACACCACCACCTTAGCTCCTACGGCACGCAGTATATCCATCTTTTCTTTACTCTGCTTGTCACTAATAACGCAAATTAGCTTGTAGCCTTTTACAATAGCGCCAAGCGCGAGGCCCATACCGGTGTTGCCGCTGGTACCTTCTATAATGGTTCCGCCGGGTTTAAGGCGGCCATCAGCCTCTGCATCTTCAATCATTTTTACAGCCATACGGTCTTTAACCGAGTTGCCGGGGTTAAACGTTTCTACCTTGGCAAGTACCAGGGCCTCTATATCTGTTGTAAGCTTGTTTAGCTTAACCATGGGCGTGTTGCCAATGGTTTCGAGTATGTTGTTAGCGTATTTCATGTAATATATTTTTGGCTGAGCCAATAACTGCTGCAAAGATAAGAGTATCCTGCAAATAAAAAGTTAAGAAAAGAAATCCCACACGATGCCAAAGCGCACCGTAAAATCGCGGTACGGATAATTAGGCGCCGAATAATAATCATATCCTGTAAAGCCGGAATTAAAGTGTTCAGCCTTTAAAAACAGCCTGAACTCCTGTATCTTTAGGTTTACAAAGAAATCAATCATCGGGAAACCGCCTATCTTACGCCTGTCCTGCACGTAAAACTCACTCAGTAACGGGTTATAATCGTTGGCATAATATTTTGTAAAGTAGTTTAATGTAAAGCCACTTTGAATTTGCAGTGCATCCTGAAACCACCTGTCGGTATAATAAAATGTATTACGAGTAACCAGCTGCGGCACATTAAGTATCTTGTCACTTTGCTGTACCTGCTGATACAGTACCGTATTATCAAGGCCAAAGTAGGTAAGGAATTTTATATCCTTGCCCGCCTTTACCGAAAAATAATTAATAGTACCTGTATATTGCTTCGGCTTTACTAAAAGCGAATCGAACTGTGCCAAGCCGGGGGTATTATTGCTGTTGTAAAAATACAAATGGTCATTTAGAACAGTATACTGTGCAGAAAGGTCGGCCCACTGGGTTTTTACATCCAACTGAAGGCTGTTAATTTTTTCGTTTTTAAAGTTGTTACTCCAGTTATAAAAAACGTAATCACTTTGATACAGCTGATAGTTTAAATCCGGTAGCTTGTTCATTTTCTGAAAACGTGCCGAAACAGTATTGCGCTCATCAAACTTATAGCGCAACTGGAGGTCTATATTAGTAAGGCTTTGGCTGGTTATAGAATTACTTACTAAAGCCGTACCCTTCCATTTATCTTTTTGATAGGTATATCTTGCACCATAGGTATCTATGCGGTCATTGATGGCATTGGGCACCTTAATGCTGCCGTCAGGGTTTAAAATTACACTGTAATAAAAATAATTATAGGTGTAGTCTTCTAAATAAAATTCAATAGTACCTATTGTTTCATTAGCATAGGCCGCACCCACAAGATTGTACATGCGGTTATAGCGTGTTTTTTTATCTATCGATGATTTCGAAGCATCTCCAAAACGGTCGCTGAGTGTTTTTTGCCGAAAATTAAAAAACTTGTTTTCATAGTTAAACTGGTGGTGAAACAACAGGCTGTTGGGGTTTGTTTTGTTGAGCCTGAAATAGTGGTCTACAAAATAACGGTTACCCTTCATAACAGATGTGGCATCCCTAAAATAAACGTCGAGCCTTTCACGCTCGGTATAGGGGTCTTCGCCGCCCTCAAAATCGGTAATGGTGGTAATACCACCATTTTCCTGGTTGCTAAAATCCTGGCCGGTAAAATGGAGCTTAAGCAAATAACGCTTATCGGTAGTATTATAACTGGCACCCACCCTAAAATTACCATTACTGGAAATTGAGTTGATGTATTTGCCTATAGAGCGTAAGCCCTTATATCCTATAAAAAGGTTAAGATTGGGCGATGTGTTTACGGTAAAAAGTGCATCTAATATCTGGCCCTGCTGCAAAACAGAGCGGTACATTATCTCTGTAAAAGGCGTGGCAACATTATAATAGTTAATATCATCTACTTCCTGATATGCAAAGTGCTTTGCCTTGAAGCCAAACCCAGGAAAGGGGTCATAGGTAGTAAGGCCATAAAAAAGCGTATTGTAAGTTTGCCCCTCATTAGGAAACTGTAACAAGCCAAAATTATCTTTCCGCAGGTAATTTGTGGCATAATCACGTTTTATGGTAAGGGTTGTATCTACAAGAATAGTATCCCGCTGAAGGGTAATAATCTTGTACATATCTATTGTAGCCACAGTATCTGTAGGTACAGGCGCTGCGGGTGTATCAATAGTATTTTTTGATGCCGGTGTTTGTGCAGCGGTGCCCTGCCGGTTATCTGCCTGCTGCCTTTTACCTCTTACCTGCCCAGAAACAACACAGGGCAGTATAACAAATAACAGAATTACAATTTTCTTTAACATAATACCTTATAACTGTTAGCAAAGATAAATTTTAAAAAATTATTATTCATAAAAAAACCCGCTTATAAAGCGGGTTTTAAACAAATTGAAATATATTCCTATTGTTTTGTCAGTTTGTAAACTATCTGATTTGCAGGACCACAGTTAGCGGTAACGTCGTTAGTAAATGATATGTACATAACAGCATCGCTCGCAGTATCATATGTTTCATTTACAGTAGCCGGGCCAAAAGTATATGGCTGACCTTGTGTACATATACAGTTACTTGTATTTGCGGCATCTACTATTATCTGACCACAATTAAGTAAAAACTTAAATGGATTTCTCGCAGTACTACAGAAGTTAGGGAAATTGTAGCTTGTAAATACCCTGCTTTTAGGATCGGCCGGATCTACAGATATCGTACGCACTACACCACTTTCCAACACTGGGCCATCAGCACCTTGCTCAGTTACCTGCTCAAGAAGATAGTCACCTGTAAAATAACCTGTTGGTACAGGGCACGACCTAAAAATAGTAACTGTATTAACATCTTTATCTATAGTATATCCACCATCTGTAGTGATGTTAAGTACAAGCGTTTTATTTTCGCCTTCAGTCAGTTCATCAAAGTTACCTGTAACTTTGATTTTGCCGGAATACTCACCTGCCGGAATAAAAAATGAGGCTTGGTCAAGAGTATATTCAGTATTTACTTCTGCTGTCGAAGCCGGATCTACTACTACTGTAAACGGCCTGTCCTGATTTGACACAGTAGTTGCAGTAACCGTTATATAACCAATATTCTCCCCTTCATCAGGGCCAATACCTACGTTTTGAGAGTTAGTGACAAATGATAGCATAGTCTGCCCATTAACGTTGTCAAAAACCACTTTATCTTCTTCACAACTGGTTAGCAAAGACAACCCCAGCATGCTAAGAACGCCGAATTTATATATTTTATTCATCATTATTCGCGTTTAAAAATTAATAATTAGGGTTTTGCTGAATGCTAGGATTAGCTGCAAGCTCAGGCTGTGGTATAGGTAATGTAAACCTGTAGTCACTTCCTGGTAGCGTACAAAAACCATTGAATGCACAATCCCTTGGATCTCTAAACACACCTTGACCGGCTTTAACACCCAGACGTTTAATGTCAATGTACCTGTGTCCTTCAAAAGCAAGTTCAGCTCTTCTCTCATTCATAATGGCAAGCCATCCTGCCTGACCAGTCAGGTTGGTATTAAGAGCCGTAGCTCCGCGGGCAGCCCTTACTTGGTTAACCCATCCTATCGCGTTAACCCAATCATTAGCGTTAGCAAAACATTCAGCCTTTATAAGGTACATTTCTGAAAGACGGAAAACTTTAACGTCATTAAGAAGGTTTTGAGTACCATTACCCGGATATTTACCTACAGGCAATACATCGTTCTGCTTGTAATCCGCAGCGGTAACAGATGGCGCATCATAATTTTCAAGTACAAGTTGAGTAGCATCGGCTACAATTGTCTTTCTAATATCTCCACTTGTGTTAACAAGGTTAAATAAAGCCCTGTTAACTTCAAAGAATGGAGAACCTGAAACAGTGCTGTTAACAGAAGACCACAATTGGTAAAAGTTACCATTTCCGCCGTCAGGATCTGCAACTTTATCTAAGTAAAATATAACCTCACTGTTTGCTGCATAGGTGTCAGAAACCCATATACCTCTGTATGAGGCGGCGTTACTAAGGTTAAGTGTTGCGTCAAGTTCAGTAACCATTTGGTTGGCAAGATCATAATTACCTCTATAAAGCGCCATACGGGCTTTTAATGCTTTTATAAAATCCTGCGTAACATAAAACCTGTTTGGGTTACTTACCGTCTGCAAATTACTGGCAAGATTGCCTACAGAAAAAGCAAGGTCGCTATCAATAAGTGCAAATACCTCCCCATTAGTATTCCTTGGTAACTTATCTGTAATGTTAGGAGTAGAGGCAATGGCAACTACACCAAGTGCGCTATCGTCAGTAAGATCTGGAGAAAAATAGGTTAACAATTGAAAGTGACAAAAGGCTCTTAAGGCATATGCCTGAGCTAAAACGCTTTTTTTAGCAGCTTCATCTTCGGTACCAGGCTCTACCACCACAAATTCCGAAGCTTCAATAAGCCTTGTAGCAAGGTTTATAGCATAGTAGTTAGAAGACCATATACCAGCAGCATCGCCGCTAAGAGGAGTAAGGTTAAAGGCAAGTTCTCCACCTAAACCCTGTCCACCATTAGAACGGCCTATAGCTACCTCATCTGTAAATATTGAGGTAAAATAAATTCCATTTTCATAAGGCACGGAAGAATAGATAGCATTTAAACCAAGTTGCATATCTACAACTGTCTCGAATGTGTCTTCCGGAGCTAGTTCACCCGGTTGTATGATATCAATAGCATCATCACAAGAGGCAAATAACAGCCCTGTGATAGCAAATAAATAAATTCTTAAATTTTTCATGTTCTTTTTCAATTTTTAAAAGTTTACTTCTAAACCTAGTGATAATATCTTCGGCGTAGGATACTGATACTGGTCAGCGCCACGGTTACTTTCTGCATCCCATCCTCTCCATTTGCTCATTGTAAATAAGTTTTCTGCCTGGAAGTATGCCCTAAGACCGCTAAAAGGGGTATCTTGTAAAAGCTCTTTAGAGAAGCTGTAACCTACACTCGCATAACGTAGCCTTACATACGAAGCATCTCTAAGATACCTGTCTGAATTGTCTGCTGCATCGCCATTTGTTAGTGTAAGCGAAGGTATATCAGTAATCCTGTTATCTACAGTCCAAGCCCTTAAAATGTCAGTTGATTTATTGTTAACACCTATACTTTCAGGATTTTGAAGTCCTGCAAGGTCATAATCAAACCTGTACACATCAGCAACATATGTAAACTGTGTAGTAAGGAAGAAGCCTTTGTAAGAAACATCAAAACCAAAACCACCCTGGAACGTAGGAATAGATGATTTTCCTGTATATTTCCTGTCATCAACAGATGGATTCTCAGTTAGGTTATTGTTTGCATCATAAAATAAAAGATTACCGTTTGCAGGGTTAACACCCGCGTACTTAACAAGGTAAAACTCATCAATTTTATGACCCTCAGAAAGTACAGTAAGTGTATTATCAACCATACCGTCCGGCTCAGCAATGTCAGTAATCTTATTTTGATTATAAGAACCGTTAAAGTTTAACGTTAGTTTAAAGTCATTCTTGTTTATAACATCATAACCTAAAAGCAACTCAACACCACGGTTCCTTAATGTGCCATAATTGGCACGCAATTGGTATGTACCGTTTACACCAGATATAGGCGTATCAATAAATAAGTCATCTGTAGTTTTTTGATAAACATCCAGGTTACCTCTTAACCTTGCATTCCAAACTTCAAAGTCAACACCTACGTTAGCCTGTGTAATAACCTCCCATTTAAGAGCATTATTTCCATATTGGCTGGTAAAATAACCAGGCAGGTTGCCATAAGCAGTATCTGAATTATACAATGTCCTTGTAAGGTTAGGTGCAGAAAAAATACTCTGACCAGCAATATTTTGGTTACCCGCAGTACCGTAAGACGCCCTAAGCTTTAACATGCTAAATGCAGATCCTTGTAAAAATTCTTCTTTATCAAGGTTCCATCTTGCAGATGCAGACCAGAAAGTACCCCAACGGTTAGACTCGCTAAAACGATAAGAAGCATCCCTACGTACTGTAGCAGATACGCCATATTTTTGGTCGTAGTCATAGTCAAGAGAGCCAAAATATGAAAACAAACCAGCTGTACTTTTTCCTGAATTAACAATCGGCACATAAAAAGTAGGTGTTGCTGGATTAAAAGGCACAAAACCTGCACCGTTGCCCGGCTGGAATAATTTTGGATCCAAACCATTCTGCACACCTGAAAACGATTTTAAATGCGCTTTGTAGTACTCTGAAAACACAGAAGCATCAATAGTATGCTTACCAAAAGTATGGTTGTAGTTAAGGCTTGTATTGAAATTAAATGCAGCTTCATACACAAGGCTTTCAGTCTGGAAACCTAAATAATCTTCTAAAACCTCACCTGTTTGGTTGTCTATAGTCTGGAACAAATATGAATTGAATGATTCCGGATCCTGAACCCTAAGTCCGATAGCCTGAGTATAGTCAGTACCAAAAGCTGTACCTAAAGTAAAATCGTCATTAAGCTGGTAGCTTGCCTGTATATTACCAATCATTTTCAACTCATCAGTCTGATTTGTAAATGTTTTAAGCTGGTCAAGCAAGAAAAGTGGTGTATACAAAAGAGTACCGTCAGCCAGCCTAAGTTCATTAAGCTGTTTACCGTTGATATACTCGCTTGGAGAAATGTAAGGCGCACCGTTTTGAGCACCAATTACAGGGTTTATGTTAACCGATCCTTCTCCAAGACTACTAGCTTCAGTCCTGCGTGAATAGTTTAAAGTAAGCGCTGTCTGGTAGTTAAATTTACCATCGCTGCTTCTACCCGTCAGGTTATTCCTAAAGTTAAACCTTTTTAGACCTGTTTTTCCAACAATACCTTCCTGGTCAAAATATCCAAAAGATGTAAATGATGATAAATTAGCACCACCACTAGAAAGGTTTAAAACGTGGTTTTTAGTAATACCAGTCCTGAAAATTTCGTTTTTCCAGTTAGTATCAACATTATAAGCAGCAATTTGCTCTGGAGTCATTGTTGCACCCCTGCCACGGCCTAAGCCATTCTCAAGAGTAAGCAACTGCTTAGCATTCATAAGGTTATACTTATTCCTTTGCATGCTTTGAAAGCTTGTTATACCTGTATAAGAAACTTTAAGAGGGCTTTCAAATCCTCCTCTTTTAGTTTTAACAACTATAACACCATTTGCACCCCTATTACCATAAATTGAAGTAGCACCGGCATCTTTAAGTACAGACACTGATTCAATATCATTAGGGTTGATACTCCTGAAGTTATCAGAGTTTAATGGCACACCATCAATAACGTAAAGTGGCTCAATATTACCATTTACAGAGCCAACACCCCTAAGGATAACAGTACTGTTAGCACCCGGCTGACCTGAACCTGTAAGAATATTAAGACCCGGAACCTGACCCTGAAGCGTTTGGATAAACGAAGCATTTGGCCTGCCCTCAATAGTTTTAGAAGTTATTGTAGTTACAGCTGTATTATTAAGTGGACGCGTTGTAGTCCTGTACTGGTCAATAATAAGCTCCTCAATCTCCTCTACCATTTCTACATCAATAGTATTTTGATTAGCTGCAACCTTGTATTCTTTGTTGCCCATACCTACGTATTGAAAAACAAGGGTTTGACCCACAGAAGCACTGATGGAATATCTACCATCAACATCAGTTGTAACCGCTGACGCAGGATTACCTTTAACCATTACGGTAACACCGGGAATTGCGCCCGTAGGATCGCTCACCACACCGGTAATAGTCTTTTCCTGCGCAAAGGAAAACTGAATAAAAAACGCAAGTAAAAGCGTAAAAATCCAAGTAAACTTTGATTTCATATTAAATTAATTTGAGTTAGTTAAGTTGCAAATCTATTAATTTATTTTAAAATAACAAACTTTTAACAATGCAACGAAGATTAAAATTTCAATAATTTTTAATGTAAATGATAAAACCACAAAAGATTAATAACAATTGACCACATATTCCGCATTTTTTTAATTTAATAATAAACGCCAACAGATGTGTTGACGTTTATTAAGAGATGCGAATATGTATTTAAGGTTGCGTTATAATCTCAACTTTTTAATTAAAAAAACAATAATTATTCAATAACCACTTTTTTAACCTGATTTTTACCACCATTAAGCACATCTACAAAGTAAACCCCTGAAGATAGCGATTGTGTGTTAACAATAGTTTCCATACCTGTTAGAGACTGTTGCAGCATCACCCTGCCCTGTATATCATACATTTTTACCGAAGCCCCGTTTTCAAAACCTGCAGTTAACCTAACATTAAGAACATCTGCAGCAGGATTTGGCCAAATACTAAATAATTCAGCAGCAACTTCATCTACACCAACCGGCTCTCCAACACCTGTTATAACAAGAGAGTATTGCTGAGACGGTGTTCCGTTAGGGTTAACAAGCGTTGTACCTTTATGAGAAACTGTAATTGTATAAGCGCCAGATGCTTCTGTAATCTCTACTTTTTCAATATTATCAACATTATTATCCCCTTGTACTGCCGCTGCACTATTAGATGCACCCAGTTTCCATGGACGGAAAGTTGTACTTCCTTTAGTAACTTTAATATCAAGGTTATTTATAAGCCTTGAGCTCGTAGTAGAGTTAGACACCGCAACACCTGCAGGATCTGTCCATGCAAGAGTAGCAATAACAGGCTGATTACCAATAGCAGTAACGTTAATTGTATAGGTTTGGCCTGGTAAAAGAACATTTTCTTCAATCATAGAAGAAACACCCTCATTAGTTATAGTTTCGGCGCATTTTTTAGCATTCATCAGTCCCCATCCAAATCTGGCATCCGGACCGGCATCTGTACCACATTCGTCCGCTGTATGAGCCATAAGCGCCCTTAACGTTGCACTTCTCATAAATGTACCTTCATGCTGTTCTGCATAATACTGCTGTATTAATGCAAACGCACCTGTTATACCAGGAGCAGCCATAGAGGTTCCTTGCAATGTGGCATGAGCAGATGTACTAACATGCGATGTAGAATAAACGTTAGTGCCTTTAGATGAAATATCCGGCTTTATCCTGTTGTCGTCTGTTGGACCCCAGTTACTAAAATTTGCAATAGTAACGCTTGTAGGTGTTCCATCTGCATTAAATGTGTTAACTTCATTTACAGCCGCAACAACTACAGCATTTTTAGAAGTACCCATACTGGTAAGCATACCGTAGGTAGCGCCATTATTATCATTACCCGCTGCAATTACGGGTTGATAGTACGGATAGTCAAAAAGCATTTCATCAAGATCTCTGGATTGTGCAATATACGCACCAAAATAATATGTTGGCACTAACTCAGCCCTGAGCCCATATGAATGGTTACTAACAATCATCCCTACAAATTCATTCTGGTTTCCCATTTCGGCAAGGTCGTTATCATAATTGGAAGCAATGCCGTAAGCCTGATAAGCTATACCTTTAGAGGTGGCTGCTGTAGCACCAGATCCTATCATAGTACCCATAACATGCGTAGGGTGCAACTCTATGGGGTTCGGGATACTTACATCCGCCGCTTCAATCCTTCCAACAAAATCCTGATGTGTTATCAAAGGATATTCTCCATCCCACATACCCACATACATTTGACCAACAGCAGCATTACTGCTCAATCCTGTAAGGCTAAGCCCTAGGCCACCACCGGGGTGCAGCCAGTTAGATCTGCTGGTTATAGCAGAGCCAACATTAGATGTACCATAGTATATAGGTGCACCTTCTTCAGAAACATACATCAAATCTGCTCTTCCATTTTCGTTTTTAATAGTAAGAGGCCAGCCATTTACTTCAGCCAACTTAAGTGCTTCAGCATGCTTTTCTTTAAATTCAGCATCCAAACGCTGCGTTAGTTTAGCGCCCGCCTCAACATAAGAATTTGCAAGAATTTTTTTCTTTGCTTCCGCAGATTGGGCAAATAAAGTAAAACTGCTGCCCAGTAAGGACATTAGGAGCATTACTTTAACAGTATTTTTTTTCATAACTGTAGGTAAAAAATAGTTAA
>Ga0265798_10005209_pt1 | contig 17588 bp, 29 predicted proteins | sample P3T30metagenome_FD_192430 | JGI IMG/M metagenome (GOLD analysis project Ga0265798, IMG submission 192430) | Plant litter microbial communities from East Loma Ridge, Irvine, California - P3 T30 | ecosystem: Environmental > Terrestrial > Plant litter > Unclassified | place: USA: California... | reverse complement strand
ATGTCGGCACCTGATATAATCTTCATGACCCCGAACGGACGATTTGAGCTGGGCAAGAAGGTACGTCACGTATTTCCGCCGCGAGTTTGAAAGACTAGGCTGACGGATAGATATGTATAGATGGCCTAACTTCCTTTCACGCTGGATCGTGGCAACCAGCATGGGGCGTCAGGACTGGTATGTCATCGCCCCGTTCTTTCCGGTCCGCGCCTGGACCATAATCAGGGAAGTCCACTGACGGATAGCGGTCCTAGGTCTACGATCATTCTGGATGCAAGGCGGTGAAGCCCTATCAGCGATCGGCGCACTGGATCAATCAAAGGAAGAACGAAGGAGATTAGCTAAATTGTACGTCGTCTCCCCACATTCTGTTATCTCATGATTACTGTCATGTCATACAGAAATAGTATTTGAGCTAATGATTAGATCAAAAGATTGGGAGTGTCCTCAGTGTGGAAAGATGGCGGATCAAATCCCGGAATCTGCCTCGGCGCCTGTCGAGAGTGTGGATTCTTTTGAACATCAAGACACACTCCCCGTTAGCGGAGCCATTTCGTCGATATCTGAGGCCGAAGTCAGTCTCCCCGAGGGTACTCGTATACCCGAAACACCTTGTCCCGCAACACCACCGCTTGATACCGCCCCCGTCAATGAAGCTCAACCAGTCCCCACTCCGACTATACCTCTGCCACAAATGCAAATCCGCCAACCGATACCACCTGATGCGGCACGACAAGCACCATTGTGGATTGACGGGTTGATCGTAGCTGGCATTTGTATTCTCGTGACGATGCTGTATCGCAAGATTGGAAACTCGTCTAATTTGATAGAAACTGTTTCTTTGTGACCAGCTCAGGTTTTTGCGGAACAATATTGTTGTAGTATCTTGTACCACCGTCGTTGTGAAACAGGTATGTCTATATCGCAGATGCATCAGATAGCAAGACCCTATCATCAAAGAGAAGCAAAATTCCTGATCTACAACATTACTATTCTGGAGACATTCAATCCATCTATCGCGGCAGCAACACTAGATCGAGAAGAAAGGCTGATCGCTTTTTCCCTGTTGCTGCTGCTGCTGCTGTTGCTGACCTTGTTGAGGTCGACCAAATGGATTGTTTGCTCCAAATCCTATTCATCAGTTACGTCTCCGTTTTTAAGATAAAGAAAGGACATACGCAAATTACCCAAATTACCAAACGTATCCATTCCATCTTCTCTACCTCTAGCGAGGAATCCTGCCAATTCACCATGTTGAGTGTCTGCCTTTCGTGGTGGAGGATTGAAAGCAGGTTTAGGAGCCTGAGCAGGCGACGGCGGACGAATAGGTTGGGCCTCGCTGATGGAAGACATGTTTGGTACAGGCAAGAATGAAGTGCTTGGCTGAGGCGTGGGTTGAGATGGTTGATTACCGAGTAATGACTGACCGCCAACGGGTGCGAAGGGGTTGTTGGATCCGTAGCCTGTAGGTTGAGCTTGCATTGCTTGTTGCTGCTGTTGCTGTTGCCATTGTTGTTGCTGCTGTTGACGCATCCATTCTTCCTGTTGACGCTGTTGTTCCTGCTGCATCATTTGTTGGCGCATGTATTCTTCCTGCTGTTGCTGCTGCATCATCTGAGCGTGGAATGGCTGTCTATAAATATTTCTCCTCGAGCATGAGACCCTGATCTACTCACATTGTACGAGGTATATTGAGGCTGGAGCTGCTGTTGGTACATGCCCGTTTGCTGGCTGAATAGATCCACCTGAGGTTGCTGAGAGTACTGATTGTTGGAGGACCTGAATTAATTAGCATATCACTCGACGTACTGAATGATACAAACGCACAGATTCAGGTTATCATCAAACAAGGCAGTCTCATTCGCCTTGTCCTGCTCCCGCTTACGTCTCGCCTCTTCCTCTTCCGATTCCCTCATTGCGCGCTTCAGGTCGTCTTCCTCTTTATCGACCTGACTTCTCCTGATAGCTTCATCCTCCGTCATCCTCCTGGATTCTTCAATTGCTTTCTGCAGATCATCGTCTTCATTGTTGTTTCGTCGTCTGCAGCGTTAGCGCCCAAGATCCGAAGAGCAAATCAACTACTGACCTAGCAGGTGGAGGAGACCTTGGGGCTTCGAAACTACTTCTGCCCCCTCCTCCGCCACTGTCTCCATGGTCCCCTTCTCCTCGTAGACCGGAATCGGCGATATTTCCAAGCATCCTATCCCTCATCGCCCCCCTCGCTCTCCTTTCTGCTCGAAGTCGATCTTCATCCTGGAGCAGATTCGTGATATCCTTTGCCTTTTGACGGACATTGGCACCGACATCTTTACCATCATCGTCGACATATACGAATTCTTTCAGTGTTCTGTCTGTCAGATTGGACCTTATCTGGGAGAAATGAGCGTACTTGACAATGTATATGTTGTCCTTGAAATAGACAACGACGTTCTCGGATCCAGCATGGAGACAATAATCCAGCAATGTCAACGCCTACCACGTCAGCCCAGTGTTGCGGGATGACTAGCAAATAACAGGCATACCTTGAACACATGCCTCCAATTCTTTCCCTTGTCATTCAGCCTCTTGTCCATCATTTCCATGATTTCGACAAAGTCGCTCCTGACTCATCAGTCATGTCATATTTGAAAGCCAATTACGAATGCGCACTGGTTGTAGGTCATCTGAGCAACCTCATTCATCTGAGTACCGGAAGGACCCCATGGATCGTTGGACGTTGCATCTCGAACCTTTGTCTAACTTATCAGCTGGTTGATTGACAATTGAAGGAGCTGGTGCTGACCTGAGTATCCGTGTATCCCTTGGTGTAGGCCTTGGCTACTCGTAGAGCTGGATGTCAGTATGCGCTGTAGTCCCGTCGGGGACTGGAACTGACCTCCACGACCGCTGCGTTGTCAGCAGAGCATTGACGATCAAGATAATCGTAGTTACTCACAAATGCTGTAGTGATGCACCTGCCATTGTGTATCGAGATCAGTGAGTGTGTAGTATACTACAACGATCGCAGTATGCAGTATGCAGGTATACTATAGTGAATCACCACCCCGTACTCTAATGGTCTCAGATAGCTATGACGCTGCGGAGAGTAACGTTAAATGTGCCACACTCGGGATTTAAAAACAGGACAATGAATTATCATAGATGTAGTCATTTTGGCTGGTATAGAACCTATAATCTACTATATACCCCTTCACCTCATCACCTCAGATACTGTGTCGATAAACCTGCGAAATAGCACAGGGGAAGACTACGTTCTGATCATCCTCGACACTCGAATTATCGATTGAAAGTACATATCCGAAATAAAGCAACCAAAAATCCATTCATAATGGCCAGTTACGCCAAACCAGAAAACGCGCTCAAGGTAAGTCAAGCTGTCCGCCTCTTGTGTACGAATTGAACTTACTAGTAGCGTGCCGAAGAGCTTATCTCTATCGGAAACAAGGAACAAGCATTTGAACACCTTGTCGAGGTCATCTCTCAGTACGTCTTTCTTAACTCGACGTATCGCGTCGCGTGTGACCAAATTAACGATTTCAGAAAACGATTCCGATACACTCCTATTCCCGTCCTCGAGCCTATCATTATCAAGTTTATCGATATCTGTGTCGACACTCAGAACAAGAGGGATGCTCGACAGGCATTGCTTCAATACAAGATTGCCGCTCAAAACACTTCAATCCCCTCTATCGAGAAAGTCTTGAACCACCTCATCGCCGCTGCCGAGTCCAAGTTGGCCGAAGCTACTCAACAGGCTCAGCAGGAAGTCTCTGCTTTACCCGAAACACCTGTTGTCGATGATGATATGCCATTACAACCCCACGACATGCTCTACGATGCATTCATCGATACCGCTGGAGATAGGGAGAGGATTGAGAGGAGGTTGATTACTCCTGCTCAGCGATTCACTTTTGATTCGTACGACATCGCACTTGATATCTCGAAAGGATCCGACAGGCTTGAAGCTATCTACCAATCTATCGCCCACCGAGCAATCAACTTCTGTAAGGTTCACGAAAGGAAGTCTGATTTCCGACGACTGTGTGATCAGCGACTACGAAAAGATTTGGCAAATGCTACCAAGTACGCTCATCAGCAACACTCTATCAACCTTGCCGATACCGAGACTTTGAACCGTCATTTGGACACTCGATTCTTGCAACTCGAGACCGCCGTCGAGCTCGAATTGTGGCAAGAGGCTTTCCGATCAGTAGAAGATGTGCACGGACTTGTTGCCGGCAAGAAGTCCGCCAAGCCATCCATGATGGCTACCTATTACGAAAAGTTGACCGAGATCTTCAAGGCTGAAGGAGGAAAGCAAACTGCCGTTTTCCACGCTGCCGCCTGGGCCAGGTACTATCAGTACGCCGAACGAGCTGGTTCCGTCACCGACCGAGCACCCGGTTGTGTCCTACTCTCTGCTTTGGCTGTACCTCTCGGTGAAGTCGAGCAGAAGCAACGATTGGTCGCTCTTCTCAACTTACCAAAGATGCCTTCTCGAGACGCACTCGTCAAGGATGCCGCTGCTAAACATCTCAAGCGAGTTCCCGGACCAATCCAGGAAATGTACAAGATCATCGAGCTTGATTTCCAGCCATTGAAGGCCTGTGCCGCCCTCAAACCCATCATCACCTCTCTCGGACCCGAGTACCAGCCATACCTCCCCGCTCTTCGAGAGGTCGTCTTGTCTCGACTTCTACAGGAGCTGTCCCAGGTCTACGACAGCGTCGCCCTTTCCCACGTCCTCGACCTCGTCAAGGCTTTCCAGGGTACCTCATGGGAAACCGACATGCCCGCTCTCGAGCAATTCATCATGAACGCCAGTCGACGAGGTGATGTCGCCGCTACCATCGACCACACTTCCAAGGCCATCTCATTTGCCGCCCCCGCTGCTCCCGCCGACCGACTTTCTCAACTCGCCATCTGTCTCCACAACACTATCCAGTACCTCAACCCAAAGCCTGTCGCGTCTCGAGCCGAGAAATTCGCTTACGCCATCGCACAAGCTGAAGAGGAACGAAAAGTCACTGCTCAGCGACGACAGATTGTCGTCAAGCGACGAGAACTCATGGAGGAGGCCAACCTACGACGAGAAAAGGAGGAGTCTACCGCCAAAGCCGAGCGAGCCAAGGTATTGGCTGAAGAGACCCAAAGACAACAAAAGCAAGCTGCTGCTGCTGCCGAGCGAGATCAGATTCAGCGACAGATTGATCAAGCTAAAAAGGAGGAAGCTAGGAAACTTGCCGAACAACTTTCTTCTCAGGGTGGATTCAAGGTTGACATGACCAAGATTGATGAGCTCGATTCCGATAAGTTGCTCAATCTACATATTGAACAATTGGCCAAGGAGAAGAAGGATCTCGGCGAGAAACTTCGATTAGTCGGTAAGCGAGTGGATCACCTTGAACGAGCATACCGAAAGGAAGAACGAGAATTACTTGCGGACGATTACGAGAAGCAAAAGACTCAGGACAAGGAATCTCACGAGGCTTTGATCAAGAGTAGTCGAGAAGATGCTATCACCCACCACAAGTACGAGCAGGATCTAAAGGCTCGATTGGCAAGGATGATGCCCGATTACCTTGTTTCCAGGCAAGCTGTCGCTTCTCAACACGAAAAAGAGTTCCAAGAGTCCAAGGCTCATGCTCAAAAGATGATCAAGGAGGAGAAGGAAAAGTTCAGGCAACAGCTTTTGGCAAGGAAGGTGGCCGAGAAGCAAAAGAGGGAGAAGGAGGAGGAGCAGCAAAGGCAAAGGCAGGAGGAGGAAGACAGATCCCGTGCCGGTAAGTTTCTCTTATCTCTTTCGAGGCCTCGCTGACAATCGCAGAGGAGGAAGCTCGATACGCTGCCGAGGAGGCTGCAGCGGCAGAGCAAGAGGCAAAGAAGAGAGAAGAGGCCGAAGCTCGAGAACGTGCAACAAAGGCCAAGGCCGCCGAACGAGCAGCTGAAAGAGCAGCCGATGCCGAAAAGATACGAAAACAGATGGAGCGAGAGGAAGAAGCAGCCAACAGGAGAAAGCAGGGATCAAGTGGAGCTGGTGTTCGCAGACCGGAACCAGTCTCATCGACGACCTCGACGCCGACTGCTGCAAGTGGAGCTCGACCATCTATCCTACCCGCCAAAGCTGGTGGATGGAGAGATAAGCTGGCCGCCAAGGAAGCTGCTGAAGCAAGTGGCACTGCACCCGCTCCTGCTTCTGCTCCCGTCAGCGCTCCTCCAGCTCGAGACTCGCCAACTGCCAGGCCATCTGATTCGCCCGTGACTAGGGAGGAGTCTGTTCCAGGACAAGAGCGAGGTCAGAGATGGCAGAGGGGAATGGGAGGAAGGGGTCGTGGAGGCGGAGGACCACCTCCTAGTACGAGGGGTGGTGCTACTGGAGGTAGCAGGTGGTAGATGTTGTAGTTTACGACGCCCATGCATATGGTTTCAAGTACTGCATTATCTCTATATTCGAGTACACAGAGCCTTGAGGAGATCGATCTCATTTGGTGTGATGCCCCCCTGGCCGCAGATCCCGCCTCCACTTGACGAGTCCGCCTGAAATTGCAGATCTGCCCATATTTCGATCAGTCCCTACTAAACTGCCCAAGAGCATCGAGAATGTTAGCGCCCATTACACGCCATCTGCGCCGAGGTGTCCGCGCTCCGTCACAGACACGCCAGCAACATACAGCCCACACTCTGTTGCATCCAACCGCATCATCCTTAACATCCCACCTCGCTGCCCATCCCCCAACCCCGACTGCTCCCCTACTGTACCTCCTCTCAACTTCAATCCCCCCCTCGAACCTCTCATCTCTAATTCCAGCCCTCCAATCGATCCCAAATTCGATAGGATCATTCCAAACTTCTCCACCAGGTAGTCCGCCTAGTCTATCAATAGCGACTTTCGAAAATGGTAAAATCGTTCAAACGGGAATGACGGGTCGACCAATGGCTGAAGTTGGGAAATGGCAGAGACTTCGACCTGAGGGAGTAGGGAAGTGGGGCGAAGATCTGAAAGGGTGGGAGGAAGGGGATTTGGCTGAACGGAGGGGAAGTGGGGGGTGGGAAGAAGTTTGGAGAGCGGAGTTGAAAGTTGATCGAATCCTTGAATTGGAGGGTCTGAAGTGAGTTACAAACCGGGCTTCTGGCCTACTATCTATTGAAATCTGTTACCGATGACTGATGATAGTCCCGAGAGTATGCTTCTAGTGACTGATGGTACACCAAATCCCTTACTAAGGAGCTTGCAAGCCATGTACCCAAAATCATCAAGGGTTCGTCTAGCATGAAATGGGGTGGGTAAATGCAAGGCTGATATTCAGATCGGCATGGTCTCAGCTCCTACACCATTCATTACAGGTCGTCCGCATACTTTGTTCCACAACACTAAGACCTATTCCGCAGGAGCAGTCGGTATTTCCCTCCCAACCCGCTTCGACACCAAGATCAACTATCCCCTCAAACCCCTGACTGAGCGTATGAAAATCACTTCGTATGTCACTTACTTGAATCAACGTGAGCCATTGTAATTGATGGTAGTGCACGAGGTAATATGCTTTTGAAGGTCGACGGGAAAAATGATAATCCCACCCAAACCCTCATTCTAGCCCTTCAGGCAAGAGGATCGAAAATGACGAAAGACGAGGATTTCTACCTCGCTTTCATGAATGGTGATGTGAGCTACGTGTCGCTTACGGTCGTACATGAGCTGACATATTAGGAGATTCGAAAGGTGGTCAAGATCCTCTCGGGCGATCCTAGTCGTGGAGCATTAGCCCTAGAGACAGAGGAGCCCTTGACAGAAGGACAAGAAATTCAGGTGAGTCTTATCTTCATTTGAAGTAAGTTGAGAGAGAAAGCTGAGTGGCAGTACATGTACAGAGACGAGTCTATCTCACTGCCCGCCCCTATGCCCTCTGCTCTTACTTTCTCGACATTGAGTCGGAATGAGGATTCTGATCTTGATGTTGCCGATGGTGAATCGCACACTGAGGATGGATTCATGGGTTTCAGTGAGGATGGATTCGTTATTGGGGATGGAGTCTGTAATGTTCCATTCGCTACTGCTTCTTGGACATAGACATAGAAGAATAGATACATAGCAATACAAATAATCAAACCTGGACAACAGAGCCAATGATGTCTACAGACACTCTTTCCTCCTGTAGTCCCAATACGACGCTCTAATCCTGTCCACCTCATTCCCAAGTTGAGCAAACACTTCGGCAGCTTCATCCTTCTTGTTCTGCTCAAGAAGGCATTCAGCGTAGAACTCGAGTGCGTATGAGATAGGGAGGGGTGTATCCTTGGGCAATGGGTCACATGGCAACGGTAGGGATGTGGAGTCGGAGGGGATATCTTTACCCGTGTAAATCGCTATTGCTGGTAGGAGGGGTGTGTAGGGTTTCTTGAGGTGTTTCAACAAGCTACTAATCAATTCACGGATCAACCCCGTGGTCGGGAAAGACATACCCCCGAAGATAATTCCACGCAGAGACATTGTGCGGGATTCGATGGATCTGTTTTAGCGTATATCTGTCATTAGTGCTCAGCCGTAATCGAGGCAACTAGCAGACTCACTCAATCTCGTCGTCTCCGCCCGTCGCCCCAGGTCTCGCTAATCTGAGAAACCATCTCCAACCCCAAGCGGAATTATTCCTCCCGTCGACTCTCAACATCTCATCACACCATTCCTGCTCTCTTTTCCAGTCGTCATCTGATATACGACCAAGTGTCGAGAAATGGGAATACAGCCAATGTAGGTATGCCCAAGTATGATAGTTCTTGGGATCGGGAAGGAGTGATGTGTGGATGTACTCAATCTCCTTGATCGGAGATTTGGGAGATATATGAGTTAGGAGAAGGAGTCGATGGTGCCTGGCTGTCAGCTCTAGAGCCAGTCTCGTGGAACACCAGCTTACCAGACTTGATATGATTTCAGGTTCTCTCGAGCGAACTCATTCATCAATTCCAGCTCTACCTCCAAGTCCTGCTTCAGCTCGAGCAAAATCTGCATCCTGTAGTTCCTATCTGTCAGTCTCACACACCTGCTATGGACAGATTTAGGAGGGGCTAACCAGACGGTGTAATGAGCTGGATTCAGCCTAATGATAGTCTCGGTGAGCTCGAGTCCTCTTTCCGATTTCTCCCCAGCAGCGGACAGAGCGCGGAAGTGGTCCATCGCGTCGCGGTCTTTATATATCAGCCTCGACCGTCATAGATGACTCCGATACGGAGCGAACATACATTCCTCCGAGTACATGATGGGGACCAAGGGAGTTGGACCGTCATCCTGCTCGATTGGAGTAAGGTCTGACCATTGATCACGTTCTTGCAACGGGATGTAGCTTGATGAGCCCTTTGAATCAGTCATACTTCTGCCACAGTATCATAACGTACCATGTTTCTTATTGATGCTTTTGATGGCATGATGATCCCCTCTATCCCAATCTATATCACCTAATTATCGAGAACAATAAGCTCATCAACCTTGGCATAAGCGGACATCACCGCCAGGAACAGGCTGACACGTGGATGTAGAGACTCTTCCCTGGAATAGGCACGGACCACGTCACTAGAATATGCATTCGTCACCAGGATTATACGAGTAGCGTACGTGAACAGGTAAATATATACCTATACCTTCCCATCCCCCTGGTCTTTTCTCACCACCACCTTTCAGTCAAACAAGATGGCTGCTACTACTGGCTTGGCTTCTTCAGCTGCATCCAAGTTTGACGCTACTACTCCCACCAGAGCATCTCTCCTCAACCCCGAGATTGCTGGCAAGTTACTCGTCAACCTTGATGATAGAATTCAAGCACTTCGAGCAAAGGATAGTGGACTAGACCTTGAAGGTCTGCTCGCTTTCCAACATGTCGCCAACTACCTGTGAGTCTTCTCTTTTCTGTTTTGACTGATGCTGATGATAGCGCCGCTGCTCAGGTTTGTCACCCTCACCTCTTTGGGTTCGTGCGCTAATCCCAGATCTTCTTGAGGAGCAATGCTCTCTTGACTCGACCACTCGAGCAGAAGGATATCAAGAAGAGGCTTCTCGGTCACTGGGTAAGTTATTCATCATAGAGCGATCAGGCAGTGCTGATCAACAGGGAACCTGTCCTGGATTGAACTTTGCTTATGCACACACCAATCAGCTTATTTCCAAGTACGAGTCTCAGGAGGATTGCCCTCAATTCGTCTTCCTCACTGGTGTATGTCATTTTCGGTGGTAAATCCCTCGTAAAGCTAACAATCAGCCCGGTCATGGTGCCCCTGCTCTCCTCTCTACCTTGTTCATGGAGGGAAGTATCACCCGATTCTACCCGGAATACTCCATGTCGGCCGAAGGCATCGAAGCCTTTGTCCATGCCTTCAGTATGCCAGGAGGTTTCCCTTCTCACGTCAATGCAGAGGTGAGTCAATACGTCCGTAGTCTAGACTAGACTGACGACAGACTCCCGGTGCCATCCACGAAGGTGGTGAACTTGGATACTGTCTCGCTGTTGCGTACGGTAGTGTCATGGACAAGCCTGACATGATCACTGTCGCCGTCATTGGTGATGGGGAGAGTGAGACTGGACCTACTGCTACTGCCTGGCACGCTCACAAGGTATGTTACCCGGCACATCGTAGATCTGGGCTGACAACTAGTACATCGACCCCGCAGAGAGTGGTGCCGTCATTCCTATCTTGCACGCCAATGGCTACAAGATCGGAGAGAGGACCATCACCGGTGCCATGGACAACTTGGAAGTACGTTACAGCTATCTTTGTGACACGCGGAAGCTGACTATCAGCTCGCATGCTTGTTCACTGGTTACGGATACCAGGTCCGAATCGTCGAATACGGAGCGCTAGCCGAGGGTGGATCCGATGATGAACACAACATCAACATCAATTACGATATGGCCGCATCGATGGAATGGGCTTTGGAAGAAATTAAAAAGATCCAATCTGCCGCTCGATCAGGTAAACCAATCACCAAGCCCAGGTGGCCCATGATCGTCATGCGAACTCCCAAGGGTTGGTCCGGTCCAGTCCACTCTGAAGGCAACGCAATCGAAGGTAGTTGGAGGGCTCATCAAGTCCCCTTGCCTGCTGCCGCTACCGATGAGGGAGAATTTGATCTTCTCAACAAGTGGTTGGAGTCTTACAACCCCAAGCACCTCTTCAATACCGACGTCAAGCACGACTCATCAAAGGCTCACGCAGTGGGCGCTACTGCCGATGGAATCATTGATGCAAAGGCTCTAAGGATCATTCCCAAGGATCAGAAACGACGAATGGGAATGGTGGACGATACCTACCGAGGTTTCATCCCTCTCGAAACACCAAGCTGGAAGGATTACGGCCATCCCGCCGACAAATCCATCTCCAACATGAAGGCGTAAGCTCCCGGCTCTGTCTTAGTGAGACGTTTGGCTGACAGAAAGAATCGGGTCCTACATTGCCAAAGTTGTCGAGATGAACCCAAAGACATTCCGAATCTTCTCTCCCGACGAGCTCAACTCCAACAAGCTCGACGAATGCTTCAAGGTCACCCACAGGAACTTCCAGTGGGATCCCGAGACTGCCAACAACGGTGGTAGGGTTATCGAGATGCTCTCTGAACATACTCTTCAAGGTTGGCTGCAAGGTTATACCTTGACTGGACGGCATGGATTGTTCCCTTCTTACGAGTCTTTCTTGGGTATCGTACAGACCATGATTGAGGTAAGTCTGACCGGCCCTTGTTGAATGGTAGCTGATAATTAGCAATACGCCAAATTTGTCAAGATGGCCCTCGAGACTTCATGGAGAGGAGATATTGCTGGTCTTACTTATATCGAGACTAGTACCCTTTGGCGACAGGAGCACAACGGTTACTCTCACCAAAACCCAGGAGTAAGTTTTCGAAATTCAACTCTGTGAGCCTAGCTGACGAATAGCTCATTGGATCCTTCATCTCGCTTCCTCGAAGCTTGGCAAGGATTTACTTCCCTGCCGATGCCAACTCGAGTGTCAGTACCGTCGACCACTGTCTTCGAGCAAAGAACAACATTTCTTTGATTGTCGGTTCCAAGAACCCCACTACCACTTGGCTATCAGTTGAAGAGGTAAGCTCGCCCTCTCCATGCATCGCGCGAAGTCAGCTGAGACCTAGGCTGAAAAGCACTGTATCGCCGGAGCATCCGTATGGAAGCGTTTCTCGACGGAAGATGGTCTCAATCCCGATGTCGTCCTGGTTGGATGTGGTGTTGAAGTCACTTTCGAGACTATCGCAGCAGCTGCCATTCTCCGAAACGCTGGTGTTCGAGTACGAGTCGTTAATATCAATGACCTCCTCATTCTCGGCGAGACTGGTCAACATCCTCACGCATTGGACGAAGAGGCTTTCGAAAGTTTGTTCACCGCCAACAAACCCGTTATTGTAAATTTCCACGGATACCCCAAGGATATTAGTGGTCTCCTCTTCTCTCGACGAACAAAGGTCGGAAGATCTAGAGTAAGTCAACTCACCCCCCTAAGCCAGCATTTAAGAGGTAGAAGAGCTGACAAGTAGTTCGATGTTCTAGGTTACATTGAAGAAGGAACAACCACGACCCCTTGGTCGATGCTTCGATTAAACAACGCTTCTCGATTCACAGTTGCCTCTATCGCTCTTTCCAGAGTCGCTCACGCTCAACCAAACCATAAAGTCAGTGTCAACTCTCACGAATTGTCCAGCTTCTGGAAACATCAATTGGTCGAACATGAAAAGTACACTATCGAACATGGTGAAGACCCTGATTGGTGTGGAAAGATTCCAGAGTTGGAGTCTGGCGCCGTATGAGTCTGTTCAAAAAACAACAAGAGAGGATAATATAGAAGAATATCAGAGGAAGGTGTATTCATGTGCTTATTGTTGGGATTCAGTAGAAGGTTATATGTAGCTTGGTAGATTTTATGGATGATTGTCTCGCTAATCTCGCTGGGCGTTGACAACTTGATTACATCCTTCCACTTTACCGCTTTTGTTTAGTGGAGTATCCAGGACAAGTGGTCCAGGTTTGTAGGATTCAGGCAGAGCGATCGATTTGGTCATTCTCCCAGTCACAAGCTCTCGGGCGTCACCAACATGACTTAGCCTGACGAGCGTATTGACGAGAACAGGGATCTGGTCGGTGATCGGTACCGAACTAGATCTTCAGCTTGGTCGAGAATTTACGTATCGTGTTGTCAAATCCCCCCCTCTCGTTCCCGCAGGCTGGACATCGTACAGTGAAGTGTAATAGTTGACGAAGCCATCTTGCATGAACAGCAGTGACTATGAGGCAATGCAATGCATGATTCACTATCTTCATGAAATTCTTTGACACCTTGAACGCCCTCATCTCCTCATGCCTGCCCATTGGCAGTATTCCTGACAAGAAGCGAATGTACAGCCGAAGGGGTCATGATAGACGCGGCTGTTGAGAAATCAAATTCGGCCCTGATGAGATCATGGAACCTCCTGTACTCATCTACGATCTTATTCTAATAATCAGCTGCATCCCTCCGGTCCGGGTCTTTGATGGCACTCACCTGAGCAGGAGGGACTAATACCCTGACCGTCTCTCCATCTTGGAGATATCTCATCAATTCTGCTATCCAATTCTCAAGATCCCCCTTGACAGAAGATTTAAATTGTTCGTGCACCTCTTTGATCTTTTCGGGCGTGGCGAATGCTTGAGATGGGAGATCGGTTGGATTGGAGCTTGAGAGGTAGGTAGAGCAATTATCGAGGAAGGTGCGGAGAGGTTTGGAGGCTTGAGCGGCGCATAGGGAGATTAGATCTTCGCATGCTCGTTTTAATTCTCGGTCAATGTCCTAGAACGACATTAGATCCGACTTCGACAGGAATGTTTTGAGAGTGACGTACGATCTTGGCATCTAGACCATGTTCATTGGCCCTCACCACTGATCCCCTTCCGTACCCGAGCATACTCGATGCATTCTCAAGGAGCCCTTTCAGGAAATCTAGCATTAGCGATCACCCTTGTAAGACTCAGGGACATACCGGTGATACCAGCCCAATCCTTCGTTCGATCCCTCCTACCAAGCTGTAGACCTGCGGTCATCTCTTTCAAAATGAGTAGATGGCGAACAAGGAATAATCGACCATCTATCGCTTTATCCTTTTTGGTTCCCAATAATTCAGATCCATGAGTGAGTGATCGACGACATGTTGTAAGAGCTTCTTGAGCCAAGTCATCAAAGACGGCAGTCTGGATGTCAGCTGAACCAAGTTGATCAGACAAGTAGCTTAGCTTACATCAACATAGGTGTATAGACATGATAATACCCATAGAGTGACTCGAAGGGTTGGGTACCATGTCTCTTGAGCTTCTGGTGGCGGGAGGGAAAGTACAACTGCATCATCTTCTTCGTCGTCCAATGGGTCTTGCGATGGTTTGGGGACTAGTGCTCTCCCTTCCATACCTATCGTTAGCGTCACTGTGCAACAAGGCTACACGTACCAGTCCCCAGTTTCTCTGGATAATCCAGATCCCCATCCCTAGGGGCATAGTACTGTACATCCGCCTGTATCAAAGCCTGAGCCCTGAACACTAATCGAGTCTGGGCATCTTGTAATACCATTTTCAGAAGTACTTCCGTATGAAGTCTCGACAGGGGTTTCCGACGTCGCACAAGAGGCCCACCGGAATCTTTCCGAGTCATGATGGATCCACTATATTGTCTCGACATTGATATTGAATTTTGGCGGAATGAACCCCTTCGAGCCCCTGGAGCGAAATAATCTTCACTGTCTCTATGATAGGGTGATATGTTTGGTGAGGATGTTGGTGAGATTATGATTGTATCGTCGTCTTCTGCACCGTCTAGAGATATATCTTGAACCATTAGTGCCTGAAGGACTGTACAGACTCCGCAGAGCGTTTCGAGGGATGATTCATGCAAGATCCGAGGGCGAAGGTGGTCGTATAGGTGGTCGCACAAGATCTCTAGGAAACCACTGATGGTCAGCGAGAGACATACGGAGTGAGATGGAGAGGGGACGGACTATAACTGAGCTTCGCCAGAGAGGAAGATGTGTTTATAGAGATTAAACTCGTCCAGACAGGTTTGCTTGAGATAACTGCATCCAGCTCTTGTCTGATCGTCAGCTTGGTCAGACGAAGGTACGCACCAAATCAACAAGATCGCTGTTTCGTGGATCGAGTCGTCCGACTTCATCAGATACTCTAGCGCCGAGTAGACTCTGTCGAGTGGAAATATATGCAGCATGACATTCCGATAACAATGCCCGCAATTCATCCGGATTGATAGACGAGCGATGCTCGAGCTCGGCAATCAGTGGGCGGACAAATTGGGAGAGTGTGACGAATTTGGTATAGATCAAAGCTTGGATCGCAGTTTCTGATTGTGCCTTTTGTCAGCTATTACTGGAAAAGAGTGACATACCCTTTCGGCCAACTTGCGAGATACATCCTGCCCAGTTGCTTTGATTGTATTGACAAAGTAGATCTTGATCAATGTCATACTTCGTGTCATACATTGCTGATATCGTAGTAAAAAGACTTCGGCGTCTTTGAAGTCGCGCTATTTATCAGCTTCAAATCAGATTTGGTAACTCACATGATCCGTCAAATACACAATACACTCATCAAGCCTTTTGACCATTGGTAAAAAGTCTAGCGATAATACTAAATCACTAGCTGGGGTGTTCAACATCCTCTGAGCGTTTTCCAAGAATGTAAAGAATGTTAAGCGATGTGCGAGTTGTGATGTGTGAGTCAACAAATGTGTTTGTTCCTCCAACAAATCCTCGCATGCTCCCCTCAAGCTCTCACTCCGTTCTTCCACATACGACAAGCATCTTAGCATCTCGTCGATCTCTCCTTCCCCTTCCTTCAGTAAGTCCAGGATGTTGTCGCATTTCCCACGTAAAGCGACAATCTCAGCGAGGTGATCACGATAGAGGGAATCTTGTTCATGTTCGGTTGATATAGTTAATGCGGTGAAATGGTCATGGAATTGTTGAGGGGTCACCAGTGATGATGGGTGTAGCGGATCGGCACGGTCAAGATTAGGAGTACCGGGAGCTGATGTTGGTCTCGAGCCATTTCTCGACTCCGTCGACAGCAGTCCAGCCAGAGCTTTAGGTCGTCTACTAGGCGATACACTTCTTGATGCCCCTTGTGCTGATGTCTCTGCTTGGAACAGCTACCTATCAGGTCTTTCCGATTATATCAGAGGGGCAACGTACATTTTCTGGATAGTCCCTCTCCGAGTACCTCTCCTTGACTGTATTTATACTCTGCAACTGCCCTTCCTCCAAGGGAGCTAATCTCTCCCATTCCTCTAGCGATATTACTTGCTTCGAGATAGGCGTAACAGCTCGATTTGAGCTTTTGAAGTTCGACGGCGTTCGAGATTGCCGAGCAACATATGCTGGAGTCTGTGGCCTCGACATCGCAGCCGCTGGTACAGGCAAGGGCGCAGGTATAGATTATTAGTTATGGTACTCGTAGAGTAACTAATAGGTGGTTGATTCGGGGCTCCCTTAAGTGGAAGGTGTGAATAGGTGACGCGCTAATGGCTCTTAGTTGGAAGGAGGGGTGGCCTATGCTCAACTCCTCCTATATACACTCATCCTCCCATACCATACCATACCCATCCCTGTAGCAGTACCACAGCATTCCTACTGCTAGCAGTCTACTTATCGGCCGTGCAAAAGATTACAGTAAAGCTCGGCTTGTTCGACAAACCTCTTCACCGCAGCTAGGTTCACCCATCAACCGCTGTTCGACCTTCGTTATACATCACACAATGGCTTCCCGAGCATCAAGAGGCCGCAAACAGGCTAAGAAGGGTGTTCAATTGACACTAATGGTAGTCGGTGAGTTCACATGCCATCACCACATGTCGTCTTCTTTCATCTATTGTGTTCACTGAGCTCGGACCTGGGTTCGAGCTGTGCTTGGGTTCCCGCCTGCTTGGTCGAAGCTGGATGTCGTAGTGGTTCGAGGCGTATACTGACCATTAGGCGCCTCTGGTAGTGGCCGAACAACCTTTGTCAACACCCTTATCGACCAACCCCTCCTTCCCCATCGCTCAGCATCATTGCACCAAGACCCTCAAGACCTTCATTCCAAGCTCGACCCGGCTGCCATTGCCGACGCAGCAGCCAGAGCTCACGAAGAAGATCCTATACGCATCAAACAGCACAATGTCGAATTGGAGGAAGACGGAGCAAGGATCGCTTTGACTATTGTCGATACCCCCGGTTTCGGAGAAGGTATTGATAATGAGCACTGGTAAGTCATGACATTCAGAATAGGACTGAGGATAGTTTCCAAGAGATCTCTACATATCTTGAACGACAGTATGATGATATTTTGGCCGAGGAGTCGAGGATTAAGCGAAACCCTAGATTTAGGGATAATCGAATTCACGCTTTGCTCTACTTTGTTCAGCCTACCGGGCACTCGTAAGCCGTCTCACTCTCTTGCACGGCGAAGCTGATATCAGTCTGCGAGAGATGGATATTGAGCTCATGCGACGATTGTCTCCCCGAGTGAACGTTATTCCAGTCATTGGAAAAGCCGACACCTTCACTCCAACCGAGCTACGAGATTTCA
>Ga0265798_10005206_pt1 | contig 17599 bp, 9 predicted proteins | sample P3T30metagenome_FD_192430 | JGI IMG/M metagenome (GOLD analysis project Ga0265798, IMG submission 192430) | Plant litter microbial communities from East Loma Ridge, Irvine, California - P3 T30 | ecosystem: Environmental > Terrestrial > Plant litter > Unclassified | place: USA: California... | reverse complement strand
GACGGTGTCTGCGCGGAAGCCGTCGAAGCCGTACTTGCGCACCCAGTCGGCGTGCCACTTCATCAGGTAGTAGCGCGGCGCGCGCGGACAGCCGGTGCGCTTGAAGAAGTCGTTCAGCTCGGCCGTCTCGCGCTCGTAGCGCCCTTCCTTCTTCCACTTGGCGACGAGCGCGGGCGGTACGTCGACCTTCTCGTTGCTGTCGGTACGGAAGTCCGGCAGGTTCTTCACCAGCGTGCACTCGACCGTGCCCTTGAAATCCTTGTAGGTGCAGGTGGGCTCGGTGCGCACCCAGCCGGCCGGCCACGCCGGGTCTTCAGCGGTCACGGGACCGGTGTGGTTCATCACCACGTCCAGCAGCACGCGAATGCCGCGCGCGTGGGCGGCGTCGACCAGCTCGTGCATCTCCTTTTCGGTGCCGAGATTCGCGTCGACGGCCGTGAAGTCGCGCGCCCAGTAGCCGTGGAAACCATAGGACTTGCCGGTGCCCTCGTCGGTCGAGCCGTGGATCTGCTCGACCGGCGGCGTGATCCAGATGGCGTCGATGCCCAGGTCGTCGAAGTAGCCCTCCTTGATCTTCTGCGTGACCCCGGCCAGGTCGCCGCCCATGAAGCCGCGTGCGACAGCCGCATCGTCCTTGCGGCCGTAGGCGTGGTCGTTGGCCGGGTTGCCGTTGTTGAAGCGGTCCGTCAGCAGGAAGTAGACGGTCGCGTTCTCCCAGGTGAACGGTTTTCCTTTCACGGGCGTCAGGTCCGGGGCAGCGGACGCAGCGCCGAAGGCGAGCATCAGGGAAACGGCAAGGGCAGAAAATTTCATGCAAGGTCCTTTTATAGTTACGTCGTTCCCGCGCAGGCGGGAACCCAAGTTTTGGTGGTTTGCCACGAACTTGGGTCCCCGCCTGCGCGGGGACGACGGTTAGGTAATCACACTCGGCTCCACGCGCCCAGTGCGCTGCTTCAGTTCCGACACCTGTTCGGCGATGGCGATCAATGGAGCCAGCGCTTCCTGGGTGTCGAGATCGTGGCGGGACGGGTCGGCCTCGTAGCGTTCGAGGTAGACCCGCACGGTCGCGCCCTCGGTGCCGGTGCCGGACAGGCGCAGCACGATGCGCGAGCCGTCCGTCATGATGATGCGGATGCCCTGGCGGGTCGCGACCGACTTGTCGACCGGGTCGGTGTAGACGAAGTCGTCGGCCTGCGACACGCGGAACTCGCCGAAGGTCTGGCCGGCCAGCGATGCCAGTTTCGCGCGCAGGTCGACCATCATGCGGTCGGCGGCGTGCGCGTCCACGGCCTCGTAGTCGTGGCGCGAATAGTAGTTGCGGCCGAAACGCGCCCAATGTTCCTCGACGAGTTGGTTGACCGATTTTCCGGTGGCGGCGATCAGGTTCAGCCAGAACAGCACGGCCCACAGCCCGTCCTTTTCGCGGATGTGGTTGGAGCCGGTGCCGTAGCTCTCCTCGCCGCACAGGGTCGCCAGGTTCGCGTCGAGCAGGTTGCCGAAGTACTTCCAGCCGGTCGGGGTCTCGAAACAGGAGATGCCCAGCGCGGCGGCGACCCGGTCGGCGGCCTGCGAGGTCGGCATCGAGCGCGCGATGCCCTTGATGCCGTCGCGGTAGCCGGGCGCCAGCGTCGCATTGGCGGCGATGATGGCCAGGCTGTCCGAAGGCGCCACGGCGAGATTGCGGCCGACGATCATGTTGCGGTCGCCGTCGCCGTCCGAGGCGGCGCCGAATTCCGGCGCATCCGGACCGTTCATCAAGGCCACCAGTTCGGCGGCATTGACGGGGTTCGGGTCCGGATGGTGGCCGCCGAAGTCTTCCAGCGGCTCATAGTTAATCACGGTGCCGGCCGGCGCTTTCAATATGCCTTCGATGATGGCTTTCGCGTAGGGGCCGGAGACGGCGCTCATGCCGTCGAAGCGCATCGTGAAGCCGCGCCCGAACAGGGCGCGGATCGCGTCGAAGTCGAACAGGCGGCCCATCAATTCCGCGTAGTCGGCCACCGGGTCGATCACTTCGACCGCCATCTCTTCCAGCCGCGTGCTGCCGGGCTGGTCGAGATCGACCGGACCGGCATCGCTGATACGGTATTCGGTGAGCGCCTGGGTATGGGCGAAGATCGCCTCGGTGATCTTCTCGGGGGCCGGGCCGCCGTTCTCGATGTTGTACTTGATGCCGAAGTCGCCGTCCGGGCCGCCGGGATTGTGGCTGGCCGAGAGCACGATGCCGCCAAAGGCGCCGTGCTTGCGGATCACGCAGCTGACCGCCGGCGTGGAAAGGATGCCGCCGCGGCCTACCAGCACCTTCGCCACCTTGTGTGCGGCGGCCATGCGCAGGATGGTCTGGACTGCAGTGCGGTTGTAGAAACGGCCGTCGCCCCCGAGCACGAGGGTGCGGCCGCTGCAATCGCCAAGGGTCAGGAAAATCGCCTCGACGAAGTTTTCGAGGTAGCCGGGCTGCTGGAACTCGGTCACCTTCTTGCGCAGACCCGAGGTGCCTGGGCGCTGCCCGGCAAAGGGTTTGGTCGCTATGGTCTGGATCGTCATTACTTGCGCTCCTGTCGTATTCGTTAATGCATGGGTTTGTTATCAAACCATTACGATACGCGAGGAGCGCAAAATGTGTCGCAGCTTACTTTTCGGCTTTGTCCGTGACAAACATCGTCAATACGGACGCCAGCACCATGCAGGCCCCGCCCAGCACGAGGGTGTTGACCGTGTGGCCGCCGAAGAAGTGCTTGGTGAAGAAGCCCAGCAGCAGGCCGCTGACGATCTGCGGGATCACGACGAAGAAGTTGAACAGGCCCATGTAGTAGCCCATGCGGCTGGCGGGCAGCGCGCCGGCCAGGATCGCATACGGCATGGTCAGGATGCTGGCCCAGGCGATGCCCACGCCGATCATCGGCAGCATCAGGGTCTGTTTATCATGGATGAAGAACAGGCTGGCCAGCGACAGGCCGCCGACGGCCAGGCAGATCGTGTGGCAGGTCTTGCGGCTGGTGGCGCGCGCCAGGACCGGCAGCAGGAAGGCGGCCAGCGCCGAGACGCCGTTGTACACCGCGAACATCACGCCGACGTAGTTGCCGGCTTCCTGGTAGGCGGCCGACTGGGCGTCGACGGTGCCGTAGACGTTTTCGGCGATCGCCGTGCCGGTGTAGATCCACAGCGCGAACAGCGCGATCCAGGTGAAGAACTGGACGAAGGCCAGCTGCACCATGGTCTTCGGCATCTGGCCGAAGCCGCCGACGATCTCGCGCAGGGCCACGCCGAAGCTGCGCGCATGCTTGCGCTGCTCCTGGAAGCGGTCCATGTCGGGCGGCGGCAGTTCAGTGGCGGTGAACACGGTCCAGCTGACGGCGGCCAGGAACACGGCGCCGCCGACATAGAACGAGTACTTGACCGTATCCGGGATCGCGCCGTTCACCGGCACGTTCGAGACGCCGTAATGCGCGAAGATCTGCGGCAGCAGCGAGGCGATCACCGCGCCGCAGCCGATGAAGAAGGTCTGCATCGCGAAGCCGGCGGTCTGCTGCGAGGTGTCGAGCTTGTCGCCGACGAAGGCGCGGAACGGCTCCATCGACACGTTGATCGCGGCATCCATCATCCACAGCACGGCCACCGCCATCCAGACGGCGGCGGAATTCGGCATCAGGAACAGCGCGATCGCGGCCAGGATGGCGCCGAGGAAGAAGAAGGGACGGCGGCGGCCCCAGGTCGGGTGCCAGGTATTGTCGCTGAGGTAGCCGATCACCGGCTGCACCAGCAGGCCGGTCACGGGCGCGGCGAGCCAGAACAGCGCCAGGTCGTCGGGCGAAGCGCCGAGGGTCGAGAAGATCCGGCTGGTGTTGGCGTTCTGCAGGGCGAAGCCGAACTGGATGCCGAAGAAGCCGAAGCTCATGTTCCACAACTGCCAGAACGAGAGGCGCGGCTTGAGCGAGTGAGTGTGCATTTCCATCTGTGTCCCCTAATGCTGCCCGGACTCGTGCCGGACTAGCTCCATGTAGCAAAGTAACATGGGGATTGTTGAGTGTCAACGTAACAACGCCCGCAGAAGCGGGCGTTTTGTAGTCAAATTACGACTGCATTACGATTTCTTGTAGGGCTTCTTCTCGCCGAACTTCTTCTTCGGCGCGGCCTTGATCGGCTCCTCGCCGTCGCGCGTGATGTTCAGCTGGCGGCCCGCCACCCAGACCTTCTGCAGGTGCTGCAGCAGGTCCTGCGGCAGGTCGGCCGGCATGTCGAGGGTCGAGTAGTCGTCGTAGATTTCGATGCGGCCGATTTCCTTGGACGGGATGCCGCCCTCGTTGGCGATCGCGCCGACGATGTTGCCCGGCTTGACGCTGTTCGCGTGGCCGACCTCGATGCGGTAGGTCGCCATGCCCGGTTCCGGGGCGCGCATCACGCGCTCCTTCTTGAAGCTCTCGCGCGGCTGGGCGAAGGCTTCGCGGGTCGGACGTTGCGGGCGGTCTTCGCTGGCGAAGCCTTCACGGCCGCCGCGCTCGAAGCGCTCGGCACGCGCCGGACGGTCCTGCCATTCCGGCACCGGCTTCGGTTCGCGGTCCGGCTTTTCCAGCAGCAGCGGCTCGTCGCCGCGATTCAGCTTCGCCAGGGCGGCGGCGATGTCGACTGCCGGCACGTTGTGATCGCGCTCGTACTCTTCGATCAGGGTGCGGAACATCTCCAGGCCGCCGGCAGCGAGGGCCTCGCCGATCTGGTCCTTGAACTTCGCGATGCGCACGTCGTTGACGGCCTTGATGGTCGGCAGCGTCAAGGGAGCGACCGGCTGGCGGGTGGCGCGCTCGATCGCCTTCAGCAGGCCGCGCTCGCGCGGGGTGATGAAGAGGATGGCGTCGCCGCTGCGGCCGGCGCGGCCGGTGCGGCCGATGCGGTGGGTGTAGCTTTCCGGGTCCGAGGGCACGTCGTAGTTGATGACGTGGGTGATGCGCTCGACGTCCAGGCCGCGCGCGGCGACGTCGGTGGCCACCAGGATGTCGATCTTGCCGTTCTTGAGCTGCTCGATGGTGCGCTCGCGCTGCGCCTGGGCCAGGTCGCCGTTGATGGCGGCGGCCGCGAAGCCGCGCGCCTGGAGTTTACTCGCCAGTTCCTCGGTGCCCAGCTTGGTGCGCGCGAAGATGATCATGCCGTCGAAGGGCTCGGCTTCCAGGATGCGCGTCAGCGCTTCCAGCTTCTGCAGGCCGGCCACCAGCCAGTAGCGCTGGGTGATGTTGACGGCGGTGGTGGTCTTGGCGGCCACCGTCACTTCCTTCGGCTCGTTCAGGTAGGTGTTGGCGATGCGCTTGATCTGCGGCGGCATGGTGGCCGAGAACAGCGCGGTCTGGCGGCTTTCCGGGGTCTCCTGCAGGATGCGCTCGACGTCGTCGATGAAGCCCATGCGCAGCATCTCGTCGGCTTCGTCCAGCACCAGGGTGGTCAGCTGCGAGAGGTCGAGCGTGCCCTTGTCCAGGTGGTCGATGACGCGGCCCGGGGTGCCGACCACGACCTGCGCGCCGCGGCGCAGCGCCGACAGTTGCGGGCCATAGGCCTGGCCGCCGTAGATCGGCAGCACGTGGAAGTTCTTCAGGTGCGCGGCGTAGCTCTGGAAGGCTTCGGCCACTTGAATGGCCAGCTCGCGCGTCGGCGCCAGCACCAGCGCCTGCACGGCGGGGTTCTTGACGTCGATGCGCGACAGGACCGGCAGCGCGAAGGCGGCGGTCTTGCCGGTACCGGTCTGGGCCTGTCCCAGCACGTCGCGGCCTTCCATCAGGAGGGGAATGGTGGCGGCCTGGATCGGCGACGGCGTTTCGTAGCCAACCTCCTTCAGCGCTTTCAGGATCGGCGCGGGGATGTTCAGGTCGGCAAACGTCGGGAGCGGGGTGTCATGCATGTAGGAAAATCTCTTGGAAAATTTAAGGCAATCCTACAGTTTACTCGTTTGCAGCCTCGAAGGTCCGATTTTTTGATGCGGCACGCCCGGAAAACGACGCTGTTACACTCCACTTCCATGCCACGTCCCGACTTCAACCACCTGCAAGCCTTCATCCTGGTCGCCCGCGAACGCAGCTTCACGCGCGCCGCCGCCCAGCTGGGCGTGTCGCAATCGGCGCTCAGCCACACGATACGCGGACTGGAATCGCGGCTCGGCGTGCGCCTGCTGGCGCGCACCACGCGCGGCGTCTCGCCCACCGAGGCCGGCGAAAAGCTGTACGCCTCGCTGGAGCCGCATTACGAAGCCATCGAAGCCGGCCTGAGTGCGCTGGGCGAAGCGCGCGACAAGCCGGCCGGCACCATCCGCATCACGACCCACGACCATGCGGCGTCCACCATCCTGTGGCCGAAGCTCTCGAAGGTGCTGGCCGCCTACCCGGACATCAGGATCGAGATCGGCATCCACTACGGCCTGATCGACATCGTCGCCGAGCGCTTCGATGCCGGCGTGCGCACCGGGGACCAGGTGGCCAGGGACATGATCGCCGTGCGCATCTCGCCGGACATCAAGCGCGCCGTGGTCGGCAGTCCCGCCTACCTCGCCGGCCGCGCCCTGCCGCAAACGCCGCAGGACCTCACGCGCCACAACTGCATCAACCTGCGCCTCGCGACCTACGGCGGGCTCGCGCCATGGGACTTCGTCAAGGACGGCCGCGAACTGCAGGTGCAGGTCGAGGGCCAGGCGATCTTCAACACCACGCCGCAGAAACTGCAGGCGGCGCTGGACGGCGGCGGGCTGGCAACGCTGCCGGACGACATGGTGCATGAACACGTCGCGGCCGGGCGCCTGGTGCGGGTGCTGGAAGACTGGTGCCCGAGCTATCCCGGCTACCACCTCTACTATCCGAGCCGGCGCCAGGCGTCGCCGGCCTTTGCGCTGGTGGTCGAGGCCCTGCGCTGGCGCGGCGATTCGTGAAATTTCCTCATATCGGCATTGACTGAAACCCGGCTATTCTCATGATCGCGCGCTGGCTATAGTGGTGTTTTCAGCCAGGAGCAGCCCCATGACGAGATGCCTTGCCACCGCCGCCTGCGCGCTGCTGCTCGCCGCGCCGGCCTACGCGCAAAGCCCCGACGCACACGACATGACCATCGCCCGCGCCGGCAGCCAGGCCGCGAGCGAAGGGCCGGCCCAGTACTTCACGGGCAGCGCGCGCATCGATCCCCTCTTCCCCGCCCGTCCGCCGGCCGGCAGCTCGGGCGCCTACGTCACTTTCGAGCCGGGTGCGCGCTCGGCCTGGCACACGCATCCGGCCGGCCAGGTCCTGATCGTGACCGCCGGCACCGGCCGCGTGCAGCGCTGGGGCGGCCCGGTCCAGGAGATCCGTCCCGGCGACGTAGTCTGGACCCCGCCCGGCGTCAAGCACTGGCACGGCGCCGCGCCGACTACGGCGATGACCCACATTGCCATCCAGGACACGGTGAACGGCAAGAACGTCGAGTGGATGGAGAAAGTCGGCGATGAACAATACGGGAAGGAGAAACCAACCATGACACCCGCACTCGAACACTATACGCAAAACCTGGTACTCGGCGAACTGTGGCAGCGCCCCGGCCTGTCGCCGCGCGACCGCAGCATCGTCACCCTGGCCGTGCTGGTGGCGAAGAACCAGGTCCAGGACCTGCCCTTCTATTTGAACCGCGCGCTCGACAGCGGCGTCAAGCCGGGCGAGATCGCCGAACTCATTACCCACCTGGCTTTCTATTCGGGCTGGGCCAACGCCACCGCCGCAGATAGCGCCCTGCATACCGTGCTCGCGCAGCGCAAGATCGATGCCGCCCAGCTGCCGCCGGCGAAACCGGTGCCGCTGCCGCTGGACGAAAAGGCCGAAGCAGCACGCGCTCAAGGAGTGGAGCAAAACTTCGGCCAGACCGCGCCGGGTGTGGTCCAGTACACGACCGAGGCCCTGTTCCGCGAGCTCTGGCTGCGACCCGGCCTGGCGCCGCGCGACCGCAGCCTGGTCACCGTCAGCGCGCTGGTGGCGAACGGCCAGGTGGCCCAGGTCACCTACCATCTCGGGCGCGCGATGGACAACGGCCTCACCGAGGCCCAGGCATCCGAGGCGCTGACCCAGCTCGCCTTCTACGCCGGCTGGCCGAACGTGTTCTCGGCCATGCCGGTCTTCAAGGACGTGTTCGCAAAACGAAAGGAATAGACATGCAGCTCAAACGCGTGGGCTCGCAGCCCTCGATGAAGGGCCCGGAGCAGTACTTCACGGGCACCGTGCGGATCGACCCGCTCAACAATGCGCCGGCACCCTCGCGCGTGTCGTGCGCGAGCGTGACCTTCGAACCGGGCGCGCGCTCGGCCTGGCATACTCACCCGCTGGGCCAGACTTTGATCGTGACCGCCGGCTGCGGCTGGACCCAGTGCGAGGGCGAAGCGATCGTCGAGATCCGCGCCGGCGACGTGATCTGGTGCCCGCCCGGCCACAAGCACTGGCACGGCGCCTCGCCGACCACGTCGATGACGCACATCGCCATCCAGGAGGCGCTGGATGGCGTGAACGTGGTGTGGCTGGAAAAGGTCAGCGACGAGCAGTACCTGGCTGGCCCGCCGCCACAACCGCCTCGATGAACTGCCCGTGCGTCGGCATGACGTCGACGCACTTGCCGATCACCCGCTCGATATCGCCAAGGATGCCGCGCAGTTCCTTCTCTTCCATCAGGTCGACCAGCGGGTTGTAGCCCGCCGGGCGCACGCCCTGCCCGTGCAGCACCTGCTGCCAGCCGATCGGCGTGAACAGCTCCTCGTTCTCGCGCACCACGCGGCCGTGGGCCTTGTACAGGTCCATCTTGCGGCGCAGCGTGTCCGGCACGGCCATCGTGCGCACGTGGTCCCAGAACGGGGTGTCGTCGCGCTGGGTCGCGTGGTAGTGCAGGATGATGAAATCGCGGATGCGCTCGACCTCGAAATCGGACTGGCGGTTGAACTCGTCGATGTCGGCCTGGTGGAAGCCGGTGTCCGGGAACAGGGCCAGCAGGCGCGAGACGGCCGACTGGATCAGGTAGATCGAGGTCGATTCGAGCGGCTCCAGGAAGCCCGAGGACAGCCCGACCGCCACCACGTTCTTGTTCCATGCCTTGTTGCGCTTGCCGGCCGTGAAGCGCAGCAGCTTCGGATCCGCCAGGGCCTCGCCGTCCAGGTTCGCCATCAGGATGCCGGCCGCCTCGTCGTCGCTCATGAAGCGGCTCGAATACACGTGGCCATTGCCGGTGCGGTGCTGCAGGCCGATGCGCCATTGCCAGCCGGCCGGGCGCGCGGTGGCGGTCGTGTAAGGCGTCGGCTCGCCGGACAGGGCGCAGGGCACGGCCCAGGCGCGGTCGCAGGGCAGCCAGTGGCTCCAGTCCTCGAAGCCGGTTTCAAGCGTTTCCTCGATCAGCAGGCCGCGAAAGCCCGTGCAATCCAGGAACAGTTCGCCGGCCACCACCTCGCCGCGCTCCAGCACCACCGACTCGATGAAGCCGTCGCCGGGGCGCTGGCGCACCTCGACCACCTTGCCCTCGGTACGCTGCACGCCATGCGCTTCGGCGTACTTGCGCAGGTAGCGCGCATACAGGCCGGCGTCGAGGTGGAAGGCATACATGATCTCGGCCAGCGGCGAGTTCGGGGCCTCGCTGGACGGCCGCATGAACTTGTTGGCGCGCGCCGCCATGCGGTTGATCGAAAAGTGCTCGAGGTCGGGCGCGATGCCGGCCTGGTATGCCTTCAGCCAGTACTGGAAGAAGTCGACGGTCCACAGGTCCTGGCCGAAGCGCCCGAAGCCGTGCATGTAGCGCTCGCCCGGCCGGCTCCAGTCCTTGAACTCGATGCCGAGCTTGAAGGTGGCTTTCGTCTCGCGCACGAATTCGTCCTCGTTGATGCCGAGGACGTCGTTGAACAGGCGGATCATCGGGATCGTCGATTCGCCGACGCCGACGGTGGAGATCTCGTCGGATTCGACCAGGCGGATGGCGACTTTGCCCTGCAGCAGGCGGACCAGCGCGGCAGCGGCCATCCAGCCGGCGGTACCGCCGCCGACGATCACGAGTTGTTGAATGGAAGTCTGTGTAGTCATGGTTCACAGGATACAAAAAAACCCCTTGCCGGGATACCTGGCAAGGGGCGATGTCAGCATGAAGCCAACAGTGAGAGATTACATCTTGTAGTTCAGGCCGAACAGCACGCTGCGACCCAGCGGGCGGTCTTCGATGACGTTGTCCTTCTTGTCACGATAGCGCTTGAAGTGCGAGTTCGACATGTTGTTCATCTGCAGCAGGAACGACAGGTTCTTTGCCGGGCCCGACTGGATCTCGTAGCCGAACTGCAGGTCGAGCACCTTGGTGCCTTCGATGAAGGTCAGCTGGCGGTCGCCGGTGTTGGTGGCAACGTCGCCGATGAAGTCGCCGCGATAGGACTCGGCCGCACGTGCCGAGAAACCGTTCTTCTCGTAGTACACCGTCAGGCTGGCGGTACGCTTCGACAGGCCTGGCAGACGCATGTTGCCGCCGGCGTTGTTGTCGGTCGTGTTCGGGATCGCCACCGAGCTGGCGTTTTGCGCCACGTTGGCCACGACGCCGAAGCCGTCCAGGTAACGGGTCAGGACTTTCAGCGGCAGCGAAGCAGCCAGTTCCACACCCTTGATGTTGCCGCCGGTGCCGTTCACCGGCGTCTTGAAGGTGCCGCTGGTGATCGGCTGGCCGGTAAGCGGGTTGGTAGGTACGAAGCCACCCACCAGGTACGGGGTGAAGTCCCTTGGGGAATCGGCTTCGATGATGTAGCTGTCCAGCTTACGATAGAACACCGCGGCGCTCACGTAGGCCTGGCTGTCCCAGTACTTTTCGTACGAGAAGTCGGCGCCCTTGGCACGGAACGGGCTCACCTTCGGATTGCCGCCGCTGCCGCTGAGCATACCTTTGGACGCATCGAAGCCGAAGCTGCCCGAAGCACGCATCTGCTGCAGTTGCGGACGCGCCATGATCTTCTCCAGCGAGAAGCGCAGGGCTTGCTGGTTGCCCAGGTCGCCGATCAGGTTCAGGCTCGGCAGCACGTCGTTGTAGCTGGTACCGTCGGTCACGGTCGAGGTCGGACGGTGCAGGTCGTCCGAACCCTGGTTCTTGTCCACCGAGAAGGCGGTCGATTCCTGCTGGGTGTGAATGTATTGCAGGCCAGCCGCACCGCGCAGCGGGATGCCGAAGGCCTGGGTATCGATGCCCAGCTTGGTGAACGCGGTGTCGACTTTCTCGCGCACCACCCAGTCCTTGTTGTAGATGTCCGGGTGCTGCTTCGAGCTCACGGTGTAGACGCTGTTCAGGGCGGCAACCGGGTCGAAGCTGACCACGTTGATGCCGGTCAGGCCAGCCACCATCGAGCTGCTGCCTGCCGGGACCGGCGCGGTGGCGAAACGGCTGGTATCGCCCTTGATCGACAGCAGGCCTTCCTGGTACGAACGGGTCTTGGAACGGTTCGACACGTTCACGCCGGCGGAGAACTTGCTGAAAGGCAGGCCTTCCGGCAGGTCGCGCGAGACGTCGAAGCGCACGGCGCCCAGGCGGTCGTACACGTGCGGGAACTTGACGTAGCCGGCCTGGATGTCGGTGCCGCCCCAGCCCTGCGGGTCGGTCAGCACGACGTTGGCCGGGTTGGCCAGGTCGACGCTGCTGGTATAGCCCAGGCTGCCACGGGTGAAGCCGATGGTGGTCGGGTTGTTCACGGCCGTCGACGCGTAGGTCTCGAGGTTGACGCCTTCGCGCTTGGCGTCGTTGAACGACAGGTCGAGCGACGCGGTCCAGTCCTGGTTCAGCTTCAGCCTGTTGTTCCAGCCGATCGAACGGGTGCGGTCGTTCCAGACTTCGTTGTCGTTACGGATGATCGGACGCACATTGTTGACCGAGCCGCTTTGCACGTCCTTGCCCGTAATGACCGGGTTGACCAGGGTGCTTGCTGCGTCGTATGCGCTGCCGCCGTCGTTCAGCGGCATCTGGATGCCGACATTGCGGGTGCTGCGGTCGTACTGCGAGTAGAACAGGTCCAGCGTGCTGCTGAATTCGCGGCTCGGGCGGAATTCGACCACGCCCATCATGCCGTTACGCGCCTGGCGGTAGGTTTCGGTGAAGCCTTCCGCGCCGTTTTGCGGGATGTTCACGTCCTGGCCATTGTATCTGGTGGTGCCGCCGCCCCAGCCATTGAAGCGGCTGTTGGCCGGGCCCACGCCCTGCAGGCGGGCGAAGCCGAAGGCGATACCGACGGTACGGTTCGCGAACTGGTCGATGTAGGACCAGGTGAAGCGGTTGCCATGACCCTTGTCGTAGTCCAGGCCCAGGCCGCTCTTTTCGCGGCGGTAGTTGACCGCCATGGTGCGGCCCTTGAAGTCCAGCGGACGCACGGTGCGCAGGTCGACGGTGCCCGACAGGCCCTGGCCGACGACGCTTGCATCCGGGGTCTTGTACACGGTGACGCCCGACAGCAGTTCGCCAGGGTACTGGTCGAATTCGATGGTGCGCGAGTCGCCGGTCGACACCTGCTCGCGGCCGTTCAGCAGACCGGTCGAGAAGTCGCCCGACATGCCGCGGATCGAGATGATCGATGCGTTGCCGTGCACGTCGCGCTGCGTGGTCACGCCCGGCAGACGCGCGAGGGATTCGGCGATCGACTGGTCCGGCAGCTTGCCGAGATCTTCAGCCGAAATCGCTTCGACGATGGAATCGCTGTTCTTCTTGACCGAGATGGCGGCCTCGATGCCGCGGCGGATACCCGTCACCTGCACGGTCTGGATAGCGGAAGTGGTGGCGCCAGTCGCGGCGGCGCCCTGGCCGCTGGTCTCCTGCGCGTAGGCTGCCTGGGTTGCCAGTGCCATGAAAACGGCACAGCCGGCTGCAACCGGGCTGAGCTTGAATGCGATGCTGCCCGGCACAGTGCGCGCCGCGCGCTTATTGATCAGGTTCATTTGTCCCCTCAAATCGTACAAATCTATGTTTTTTCCCGAAAACACTAGCCGGAGAGCCATCACTACGGGAGCCAGAAGGAAACGTTTCTTAGACGTTCTGTCAAGGATTCTGTACTAAAACTAGATGCACTGTCAACGGGACTTGCCTTTGACTACGCCAATCTTGGATTTTTACGCAAATTTCCCAGAGTGGAGCCGCTTATCGTTGTATTCGAGCTACAAAGCACGCATACAGACGATGTAGTCGTACTACAAACCCCTTACTTTGCACCAATAAAGCTTGCTTTTGCACCATCCTGGTGCAAATTTTCGTAGTAGATTTTCAGCTTATGTCAAGATGTGTGTCGAAAGCCGGTATTTATGCTGGTGAAATGCTGTAGCAAAACTAGAGATTCGTATAGCCAGTTTCGTTGTAGCCATAGCATCGCTGTAGTATTCTCTGGGCAACAATGCAACGCCGGCACATTTTTCAGGACACTTCTGTCCGACAGCCGATGTAGTTGCGCTACTTACGGAGACTTTTCCCATGCCCGCCCCCTTCCGCCGCACCCTCGCCAGTTTCCTCATCGGTACTGCCCTCCTCGCCGCCGGCGCGGCACGTGCCCAGGCGCCTGCCATCGACCATGTCGAGCCGCCGTTCTGGTGGACCGGCATGCACGACCAGCGCCTGCAGCTGATGGTGCACGGCCCGGCCATCGCCGAGCTCGAGCCGGCGCTCGACTACCCCGGCGTGCGCATCGCCCAGGTGACGCGGGTCGCCAACCGTAACTACGTGTTCATCGACCTGGTCGTCGACGGCAAGGCCGCGCCGGGCGAGGTGCGCATCGATTTCCGCGGCAAGGGCGAGGCTGCTACGCGCTCTACCAGCTATACCTATCGCCTGCTGGCGCGCGAGGCCGGGTCCAGCCAGCGCCAGGGCTTCGATACCCAGGACGCGATCTACCAGCTGATGCCGGACCGTTTCGCCAACGGCGATACGAAGAACGACAGCGTCGCCGGCCTGGCCGACAGGCTGGACCGCAAGCTGGGCCACGGCCGCCACGGCGGCGACATCCAGGGCATGATCGACCACCTCGACTACATCGCCGGCCTGGGCTTCACCCAGCTGTGGCCGACGCCGCTGGTCGAGAACGACATGCCGGCCGCCTCCTACCACGGCTACGCCGCCACCGATCACTACAAGATCGATCCGCGCTACGGCAGCAACGAGGACTATCTGCGCCTGTCGCGGGAAGCGAAGAAGCATGGCATCGGCCTGATCCAGGACGTGGTGCTCTCGCACATCGGCAAGAACCACTGGTGGATGAAGGACCTGCCGACGCCGGACTGGATCAACCACCCGGGCAAGTTCGTCGGCACCCAGCACCACCGCACCGCCGTGCAGGACCCGTATGCGTCGAAGGAAGACGCCAGCAACTTCACCACCGGCTGGTTCAGCCCGGGCATGCCGGACATGAACCAGACCAACCCGCTGGTGGCGAACTACCTCATCCAGAACAATATCTGGTGGATCGAATACGCCGGCCTGTCCGGCCTGCGCATCGACACCTTCGGCTATTCCGATGGCGCCTTCCTGACCGAGTACACGAAGCGCCTGATGGCCGAGTACCCGAAGCTGAACATGGTGGGCGAGGAGTGGAGCAAGCTGCCGGCCGTGGTCTCGCACTGGCAGCGCGGCAAGGTCAACTTCGACGGCTACGTCAGCTCGATGCCGAGCCTGATGGACTTCCCGCTGACCGAAGCGATGCGCACGGCGCTGGCGGACAAGACGGGCAAGAACATTTTCAGCGACGTCTACGAGACCCTGTCGCTCGATTACCTGTACCCGGATCCCAGCCGCCTGGTGCTGTTCGAGGCCAACCACGACATGGCACGCATCTATAGTGTGGTGAACGAAGACTTCGACCGCTACAAGATGGACATCGCCTTCGTGATGACGATGCCGCGCATCCCTCACTTCTATACCGGCGACGAACTGCTGATGACCAGCGCCACCAAGGAGCGCGACGACAACAGCTACCGCCGCGACTTCCCGGGCGGCTGGGCCGGCGACAAGGTGAACGCCTTTACGGGCGCCGGCCTCACGCCGCGCCAGCGCGAGGCGCAGGAGTTCGTGAAGAAGCTGGTCAACTGGAGGAAGAACAGCCCGGTCATCCATCACGGGAAGCTGATGCACTACGGGCCGGAGCAGAATACCTATGTCTACTTCCGCTATGACGACAAGAAGAAGGTCATGGTGGCCTTCAATGCCAACGACAGGGAGACCGTGCTGGATGCGGGACGTTTCCGCGAGATGCTGTCGGGCGTCGAGTCGGGGCGCGATGTCCTGACCGGCAAGACTTACGCCTTGAAGGATGAGATCCGGCTGCCGGCCAAGGCTGCCCTGATCCTCGAAATCTAACGTGCACGTGGGCACGGGGTGCCCACCCTACATATGAAATCATCCATTTTCCTGACCGCGGCCCTGCTCGCGCAATCCATCCCCGCCATCGCCGCAGAAGCCCCTCCCCTGCGCTACGACCTCTACGTCCGCGGCGCCTTCAACGGCTGGGGCACCGACAACCAGCTCGCCTACAAGGGCAAGGGCGTCTACGAAACCGACATCCTGGTCAGCCCCGGCAACCACGCCTTCAAGATCGGCAGCAAGGACTGGAACGCCGAGTGGGTCGCCAATCCCGCCGCCAGCGTGGCGGTGAAGCTGGACAATGCCTACCCGCTGGCCACCGAGGCAGGCCCCGAGGACTACCTGTTCACGAAGCAGACTGCGACCTTCCGCTTCCGCGTCGACGTGTCGGATCCGAACAAGCCGGTGCTGAGCGTCAGCCGCGTCGAAACAACAGCCGCCGGCCCCGCCGCCGATCCGCATGCGAACGCCGCCGCCAGCGCGGAACTGCGCTTCCCGACCTGGGACGGCAAGCAGGAAACCGCACACTTCTCGGTGCAGGACCTGCAGGCGCCGCTGCGCAGCTACGCGCACTCGACCACCATGCAGCTGCGCGACCCGGGTCCGCAATACGCCCTCTATAAAGAAGATGCCGCCCTGCCCCAGGTCCGCAGCGGCAACCTGGCCTTCGACGCCCTGTTCGCCCTCGCCGCGCACGAGATGCGCCTGGACTCGGTCAAGCAGATCCGCGACAGTAACTACAACGGCAACGAAACCATCCCCTGCGACTGCTTCGAGACCGGCGAGAAGTGGCACTACGTCTGGACCCGCGACCTGTCCTACGCGGCCGACCTGGGCCTGGCGATGCTGGACCCGCAGCGGGTGCGCAATTCCCTGCTCTTCAAACTCTCCAGCTGGCGCGAGGGCGTGACGCCGGCGCCGCAGGTCAAAGGCACGCCGGACGGCCTGCAGATCGTGCAGGACACCGGCAGCGGCGGCAGCTGGCCGGTCAGCACCGACCGCATCACCTGGGCCTTCGCCGCCGAGGAAGTATTGAAGACGCTGCCGGCGGCCGAGCGCCAGGCCTTCGCCGCCACCGCCTTGAAGGCTTTATCCAATACCATCGACAACGACCGCATCGCCGCTTTCGACAAGACTACCGGCCTGTACACCGGCGAGGAATCCTTCCTCGACTGGCGCGACCAGAGCTACGCGTCCTGGATTCCGGAAGACCTGGCCTCGATGGCGAGTTCGAAAGCGCTGTCGACCAACGTCGGCCACTACAAGGCCCTCACTTTGGCCGCCATGCTGGCGCGCGAACAGGGCGACGCCGCCCGTGCGAAGCGCTACGAGGGCTGGGCGCGCGACCTGAAGCGCGCCATCAACGAGCGCCTGTGGCTCGAGGATGCCGGCATGTACAGCAGCCTGACCGCCGCCCACTTCGACGGCGCCCCGATGCACAAGTTCGACTGGCTGGGACAGTCGCTCGCGATCGTCACCGGCGTCGCCGACGGCAAGCGCGCGCGCCGCATCCTGGCCAGCTACCCGCACGGCCCGATGGGCGCGCCGGTGATCTGGCCGCAGCAGCTGGGCATGCCGGTCTACCACAACCGTGCGATGTGGCCCTTCGTGACGGCCTATGGCCTGCGCGCAGCGGTGGATGGCCGCAATGTCGCCGTCGCCGATGCCGCCTACGATACGCTGATGCGCGGCGCGGCGCTGAACCTGTCGAACATGGAAAACCTGGAGTGGCTGTCCGGCCAGTCCGTGCTGCTGGACGAAGCGCACCCCGAGCTGATCGGGCCGGTCATCAATTCGAAGCGCCAGCTGTGGTCCGTCGGCGCCTATCTCGGCATGGTGGTGCGCAACGTGTTCGGGGCCTCGGCCACGGCTGAAGGCATCGCCCTGCATCCCTTCGTGACGGCCAGGCTGCGCAGCGGCGTGTTCGCGTCCACCAACGAGGTCGCGCTCTACAACCTGCGCCTGCAGGGCCATACCATCAATATCAAGCTGCGCCTGCCCGCGGCCGCCGGCAAGGGCGTCAACGGCGTGTATGCGGTCGAGCGCATCCTGTTGAACGGCAAGCCGGCCGGCAGCGCCATCCGGTGGAGCGAGCTGGCGCCCGAGAACCAGGTCGAGATCGTGCTGGGCAAACTGGAGGCGGGCGAACAGGCGATCCGCCGCGTGAGCGCCGATCCCTACGTCGAGACACCGGCCGTGTTCGGGCCGCGCGAACCATCCATCGCGGCTTTGCAGCGCGGTGCCGGCGGCGTCACGCTCGACATCGCGGCAAAGGACAGCGGCGACG
>Ga0265798_10005205_pt1 | contig 17602 bp, 16 predicted proteins | sample P3T30metagenome_FD_192430 | JGI IMG/M metagenome (GOLD analysis project Ga0265798, IMG submission 192430) | Plant litter microbial communities from East Loma Ridge, Irvine, California - P3 T30 | ecosystem: Environmental > Terrestrial > Plant litter > Unclassified | place: USA: California... | reverse complement strand
GGCTCTGGCCGCAAGGGCCAAGCCCTCCTGCGTCAACGGATGGTCATCTGCAACAAGCGCCCGTCCGCCGAGTTTGCTCTCGGTCATCGGCACACCTCGCGCTCGACATACGACCGCAGCAGGCGAGTTTGGGTTGCCAAGGCGTCGCGACGGGGTCCGTACCATCGCTGCGTGAGCTGTCTTGTCACAGATGACGAGAAAGACGGCCCAGCCCTGCGGCCAGCTAGAGACCTCGCGTCCTCGTGGACGGTATCAATGAACCTCCCCATGCCGGCATGGTGTCCGCAGGCGGCCGGCCGCTGCCATAACCTAGGTCATGCTGATCGGCGAGCAACAGATTGAAATGGCACCGAAATGGGTCAGAGCGCTCGCCGCGACCCGCGCGGCGGTTCAGCCCAACAATGGGCAAAGTCTAGGCGCGTAGCTGCCGGAAGGTCCAAGCGGCAAGTTCTGGCGAGAGCTGACGTTCGCGAGCGCTGGACGCGATGAAGACATGATCACGGCCGCGTGTGGGGCGCGCAAGAGGGACATCCAAGGTAAGTCGAGTTCTCACATGCGAGCGCGAAGGAGAACCGTGCTGAATCATTTTATTAGGGTGGCGGCCTGGAGACCGTCGCCAGCATCTAAATGTCAAGCCGACGCGCTAACTCGCAATAGCGGTTAACGATGACTGTTCTCTCTGTTACACCGCATCAAAGGGCAGCCTTTTCCACGCTCAGGCAGACGGCATCTATTCTAGGGCCATCCTCGATATCTGCCGCGGCGAGCACGGAGGCTTTCAGCTCTTCGCACTCCGCCTTACTCACGATATTGTCGACAATAGTGACCGATTTACTTACGCTCAAGTCAAGGTTTGGGGTCAAGCCGCTGACCATCAGAACAAGTATACAGACCTTCATCTTGACCTTCCCAAAATCTTCGTGATGATCCGGCGCTAGCCTGCCCTACGTTGCCTCCTGCCGCCTACCTTCGGCAAGCGCCTCTCGGAGACTACTATAGCGGTATCGACCTACCGTATACGAGTCGATCGGGTTGCGCGTGACCCCAAGTCTCCGCATCTCACGAACCTCCCAGTCGCTAAGTTCTGCTAGTCCCAGCTGCTGGTCCATGCTCACGAGATATCCGCGAAAACACCAACATCAGACCCGCTCGCAAGGCGTGCTCGGCCCTGGCGCGCAAATCGCGTTTGGCTCTGGAATGACTTCGCGCTCACGTGACCATCCGCAAATCGGAGCGCCAACAGCTTCTCATCATACTCTACGGCCCTAACGAGCGCGCTGAATAACTTGTGAGGGCCACGCTGCGACTGCACAGGCGAATTGATAGCGCTCGCGCGACTAGGTCTCACCGCCACGGTATGGCGCTGCGGCGTAGGGACAGTCTGATCCACGTAGTCAGGGGTCGCGGAGGCGCCAGCGGTTGAGACGAGCCCTTCATCATTGTTCGACCGATGGGTGCCGTCGACGTCGCCGTCTGGCCCTCTGAATCTGAGTTGCAGGGGTTTTGGGTGGGGGAATGTGTTGCCCTCGAGAAGCAGTCCGTAACCCGATGCCAAACCGAGATGTGAAGCGCGTGCGCAGGAAGAAGCCGCCATGCTGGCGTTGTGCAGCGAGGTCTGCTCGCGCCCGAGAATATAGTTGATGTCCATGCGCTCTGCTCCTTCAAGCGGGAGCGCGTAGTCTCTCAGCCACGCAATGCTCGGGCAGATGACGCGGTAGACTCAATATGGCCTACACCCTGTGCTTTACAAGGAGAGCTTCTCAAGAACTATATTTTGAGCAGAAAAAAGTTTGGCGCGAGGGGGTATGAGCCGGTCACATACGAGAAGCGCCGCTACCGGCACCGCAGCCTCGTCGAGATCGTGTTCGGCCGTCTGAGGCTGTCTAGAGCTTGTCGAAGGGGACTGGCGGCGGGTTGCCCCTCGCTACGATCGCTGCGCTCCGGGATTAAGCATGGGCGAGTCGTCCAGCATGGGGCAGCCTCGTGCGCCCTCACGCCGAGAGCAATTGCGTGCGCCTTACCGCGTCAGATTTGGGATCAACGAGAATGGTCCGCCGGCCAGTCGCTAGGCGGCAGTGGAATGAGGCCTGTTGTCCACGCGTCAAGGTCATCCAGCCACTCGCTAAGCTCAAGCGCGCGGTACGGCGCTAAGAACGGGTATGCCTCGTCAAAGAGGGCTCGTGCGCCTTCTGCAAACGCCCGCTGCACGGGCAGTTCGGCCGCGGTGCGTAAGCCACCCCCCACTATGCTACTCATAACTTACGCACCCCGGCCGAAAGGGCTCAGCCGCCAGGGCGAGCTCGGGAACGGCGTTCGCACACTAGGCCGTCTCGGATCTTATTCTGGGTCTATATTCCGCAGCTTTTTCAATCAGAGCGGTGTGAGGCTTTGTTGAGAGGGAGCGTGACCGTTGCGACTTCAAGCCGATTGTCGATGCGAGACATGGCGCACCTACGGTGCATAGGAACTGTTCGACCTCGCAAGACGTCAACGCGCCAAGATGCGGCATCGGACCCACTTATGCAAGCAACGGTTCTTAACAGTTCAGATTTGCTGTGTTCAAAAGTGGCCCCGCGTCGGAGCAAGATGACGCCGCTGAAGTTTGGGCCGGATGCGTCGCAGGAGCTGCATCACCACAGCACGCACCGAACTCACGTAAAACAGCAGGCGGCGTAACTATCGCGTGCGGTTGAAAACCGGCGTTCGGCTTCAGTCCGCTAATCTTTCTCTTTGGGTCAGTCTCCAATGTCGGGGGTCAAGCTGCGAGACATGGCCGTCAGTAAGGCAGTCGACCGTTCGGCGACTTGCCGATCCTCGCGTCGGTCCTCTCCTAACTCAATCCGAATTTCGGCTGCAACGTTGATCGCCTCGACGGCGTCAGCAACCGAAATGACTGATTTACCAATCAACCCATGAATGAGGCTTTCAACCAGCAGTAGGGCGGCTTCCCCAGCTGGGTCGTATCGCGCGCTATCCTCTGAACCGGTCGTCGCTTTAAACACGTCTGACATGAGAATCATCGCCTTTGGTAATCAGGCGAAAGCGTCGTGCTCCCAGCCGTCAACGTCGGCGCAACGTGTCGACGATATATCGATCATAGGAGGTGATGAGAGAGGCCGCGAGGCCTAACTTGATCGTGTATAACAAACCCGCGCTATATATCTACCGCCTTCAGGGGTCGTAGGCTCGCGCTCATGCAGAACCGGTTTATCGACAAGCTCAGTCACTACGTCGATCTCTCGGCCGACGAAGTCGCTGCGCTCACGCGGGCGACGGCGGTGGGCCGCAAGGTTGTGGCGAAGACCGACCTGATCCGCGAGGGCGATCGGCCCGGGCCGGTATTCATTATGCTTGATGGCTGGGCGATGCGCTATAAGATCCTGCCGAACGGCTCGCGCCAGATCATGGCTTTTCTGATGCCAGGCGACGCCTGCGACCTTCACATTGGCCTTTTGGCCGAGATGGACCACAGTATCCAGACGATCACCTCGGGGCGCGTCGCGACCATTTCACGCACCGAGATGGACGAGATGCTCGATCAGCACCGCGGCATCGCCCGCGCCATGTATGTCGCCCAGCTGGCTGACGAGGGGACGCTGCGGGCCTGGATCGTCAGCATGGGCCGGCGATCGAGCCTGGAGCGCGTGGCGCATCTTATTTGCGAGCTGTTCGTCCGTGCTCGCTGGAGCGACGTCGCCGAGGCTGCGTTCGAGGTACCGATATCTCAGATCATCCTGGCCGACGCGCTTGGCATGACACCGGTTCACATCAACCGCATGCTGAGGCACCTCCGGACGCGCGACATCATCAGCATGCGGCGCGGCTCGATTTCGATCATGAACCCGTCAGCGCTGGCTTCCGTGGCGGGCTTCGATGAGAATTACCTTCATCGTCGTGCGCGATTGCCCGCCTGACCGCTCGCTGACACCGTTGTCGAGTAGAGCGCTGCGCTGTGCAACAGGGCTCTGTCAAACTAAACGCACTAACTGCGCGAGAGGCCGAGGCTTGTGCATCGCAGAGCGCTTCAGCTAGTATCTAAAGGTTGTCAGTGCTGCGAACTCTCTCGAGTTGGTTCGAGATTGCCTTCGTTTGCCTGCCGCCGAGCAGCCGAATGGGTTAGAAACTCGCCGATGTCGCGCCAGGTGCGGTCGCTTTGACAACAATCGTTGACATAGCGGTCGAGCACGAAGCAATCGTACCGCTGGCGCTTGCCGATGCGGGCGCACTCAACGTCGAGCGCTGTCCACGTGCCCTTGCTCATCAACAGGTATTCGGCCGCGATCTCGACGGAGATGAGGCGCGGACAACGAGTTTTTCACGAGACTGGCGGGGGGCGTGATCACCGCTTCGGATCAGCGCTCGCTCTGCGCGGCGGCAACGTCGACCTAATCGCCGTCTGCAACTCCGTTCGCGTGCCGCTGCGATGTGCCGACGGTGGGGGTGTCGATGCCGTTGATGAGGATGGCGCAGATCAGGGTACCCGCCTGATTCGTCACAACGACCTTGAGAAGCCCGTCCGCCCAGAAGGCGCCGTCCACGATCTTCAGCACCTGACCAGCGATTTCGACTGCCAGCGACTTCGCTTCTGCGGGGCCAGGTAGCTCTTCGGACTTCCTGCCGATCTCAGCAGAGCGATCGTAGATGACGAATTGATACTCGGGCATGGGCGTCCATTCAGCCGCCGCACGTCAGCACTCTACGAGCGAGCCTGCATAGCGACGCATCGAGGGTGTGACCCGGCGCGAGCAGGGGGGCGCAAACGCCGGGCCACGGGGGGGCGCCGCTTCGTTGGCGGTCGCACCGTCGTAAGCGCACCTGCTCTTACATTGCTCCGTGATAATAAACAAACGGTATGAGCGAGATCAGCTTGCTACGTTGGTGCACGTAGTTCTGCGGATTGGATCAGCGGCTAGGCCGCCTGGTCGTCCAAGTAGCACAGCTAGCGGGCGGGTGCCGATGACGGGCGGCCATGCCAGCTCCAATCATCAGGACGGAAGCGAACTGGACAGCCAGCCGGCGACTTACCGCTTAGCGAATCTGGAGGCGATTCTCCGCGTCTTGCGCATCGGTGACATCGACACCTTTCGTGCCGAGGAGATCGCGTACGGCCCTGAGCAGGACCAAGCCGCGATGGCGCGCGCGTCCGAGCAGATCGGCGCCCTATCGGCTGCGGCTTGAAAGAGGCGGAGCGAAGAGCCGACCCGGAGGTAGCCGGGCCGATGATACCGTTCGTGAACAGACGACCGCTTTCGGGGATGTGCGCGCAGTCTCTGACTGTCGCTTATTGGGTCTGGCTCTCAAACGAGGGCCGCGGCTGGTAAAATGGCGACGACGAATGATTCTTGAGGGTTTACCGGCGACGCGCCTTAATCAGTGCGAAGCTGCAGAAGCCGCATAAGGCACTACCTAGGACAAAGCCGATCATCGCTCCGATGGCGGCGCCCGGGGGACCATCAATCAAGCCTCCAAGCATTGCGCCGATCAGCGGAAATACGAGCAATGACAAGCAGCCCACGACAACCATGGGGTCGAGTTAGAAGCCGATCGCTCGACGTCAATGATGTCGTGAGAAGTCTCGTGAACCCATGCTGTCGTAGTCGGTTGAGGTCGAGTGATGGGCCTTCGTGTTCGGCCGTTACAGCACCTTGGGACAACGAGCCTATCGCGCATGCCGCCAAGCATAAAAGGAGCTGAGATGAGGGGTAAGTGTTTCTGCGGTGTCGTCCGCTACGCGCTTCTAAGTGTACCGTACGACACAGGCTGGTGTCACTGCCGCATCTGTCAGCGGACGTCAGGCGCTCCCGCGGTGGTTTTCACCACGGTACCCGAAGGTGACCTTGTTTTCGAGCAAGGCCGCGAGTCCCTCCGCAGTGTCGCAACGACCTCGTTCGGGCGCCGGCAGTTCTGCGGTGAATGCGGTACTCTCCTGACCATTCAAGTGGACTTCCAGGCGGACGAAATCGATATAGCGGCCGCAACGCTCGATGCACCCAGCGGCGTGGCGCCAGGCTTTCACATTTTCTTTGCGGACCGCATCAGCTGGAACGAGCCAGGCGACGCGCTGCCCCGTTTCGATGGTTGGCGGCCGGACACCCGCGGACTGCCTCACCGCTAGTTAAAGGTCTTGTCCGATCCGTCGATTAGGCCGAGCGGGGCGCTCTATGACCTGCTCGGTCCTCTTTGAAACATATGGCAGTACAAGCGCTCAGCGGTTCGGCGGGAGGGTCAAGTCGAGGCTGCCTGCTCGCCTGCCGTGTTGCCGGACTCCCCGTTCAAATCAAGCGCGACCTCACCGATCATCGCTCTCAGCCAACGATGCGCGGGATCGTGGCGGTAGCGTACGTGCCAAGCCATCTCGACGGGAAAGCTCCCGAGGTCGACAGGAGCGCTTAGGATCTTGAGCCGAGGATCTTGCACGAGCCTTCGGCAGATCTGGGAAGGTAGCGTCGCACAGTAATCGGTCACCGCCACCATCTCCGCGACAGCAAAGAAGTTGGTCACGGAGATCGCGACGTCGCGCTTGAGCTGCTGCTGCGCGAGAGCTTGGAACAGGCCCGCGCGCATTCGACCCGGCGGCACGATGTTCACGTGCTTCAGAGTCTCGAATTGCTCACGCGTCATCGTGTCGCCGACGTCGGGATGGTCGGCGCGGACCGCGCAGGCGAGCCCCTCGTCGATCAGGTGCTGGACGACGAGGTTGTCCGGCGGATCGACGATGCGGCCTAGCACGAGCGCCGTCGTTCCGGAGACGACGCCCGTCTCGACAAGATCGTTGCCGTACGGCGTCAGGCGCAACCTGATGCCCGGCGCCACCTTCTGCAGCCTGGCGACCAGGGCGGGCACAAGAACGAACTCGACATAGCCGTTCGGCGCGATGGTGAAGGTCCGCTCCGCCTGCGCCGGATCGAACGCCTGTTGGCCGAGAACAGCGTCATCAAGCTGCGCCAGCGCCTCGCCGATCATCGGCGCGAGTTCGAGCGCGATCGGGGTCGGTTGAATGCCGTAGCGCTCGCGGACGAACAGCTGATCCTGGAGCATGATGCGCAGGCGGGCGAGGGCGTTGGATAACGCAGGTTGGGTCATGCCGACGCGCTCGGCGGCGCGCGTGACGCTGCGCTCCTCCATTAACGCGACGAAGATCGGCAAAAGGTTCAGGTCGTAGCGCACGCAGTCATAATGTCCGACGCATATCTGAAATCAAGAAGATAAACTTCTCGAATATATCAAGGACGTCCATCTTCCCTCTATCGGCGACGCGCGCCGGAACCATGGAGGCCAAGATGACCAAGGCGAAGGTACTTATTCTCGGATCGAACGCCACGCAGATCGAGCTGCGCGGCGGCGGTAGCGCCCGGATCGGCCAATATCTCAATGAGACGGCCGTGCCCGCGCTCGCGCTGATCGACGCGGGCTACGACGTCGTCCTCGCTACGCCGGACGGCACCAAGCCGCACATCGACGAGGTATCCGATACCGTCGACCACTTCGGCGGTGACCAGGTCGTCTACGATCGCGCCAAGGCATTCTTCGCGAAGCATCCGTCGATGAACGGCGTCCGCACGCTGCGCGCGGTCGTTGCTGAGGGGCTGGACAATTATGCCGGCGTCTTCGTGCCCGGCGGACATGCTCCGGTAGTCGATCTGATGCGCGACCGCGACGCGGGCGCGATCCTTCGCCACTTCCACTCGCTCGCGAAGCCGACCGCGCTTCTCTGCCACGGGCCGGTGGTGGTCGCCGCCGCTCTCGACGATCCCGCAGCGTTCCGCCAGGCGCTCGTTGAGGGCGACGAGGCTGCGGCCGCCGGTTTGGCGCATGACTGGATCTACGCGGGCTATCGCATGACGGTATTCTCGGCGAGCGAGGAGAAAGTCGCCGAGGAGCATCTGCTCAAGGGCGAGCTCCCCTTCGACATGGAGCGGGCACTGCGGCTGGCCGGCGGCGACGTATCGGTCGCCGACACGAACTTCGCGTCCAACGTCGTGGTCGACCGCGAGTTGATCACGGGCCAGAACCCGGCCTCGGATCGCGTGCTGGCCGATGCGCTGGTCGAAGCGCTTCGCCGCGCCGCGGCATGAGGACACGAATGACTGGCGGAGCGCTCAGAATGCGCTCCGCTCCCGACAACCGATCAACAAGGATCGATGCCATGACCGCGAACGTAAAGATCATCGCCGTCCTCACCGCTCACCAAGGAGCCATCGAGCCTCTGCGGACCCTGTTGGATGCGATGCTTGCACCCAGTCGCGCCGAGCCCGGCAACCTGCGATACGATCTCTGGCAGGACCAGAGCGAGCCGCGCCGCTTCATCCTGGACGAGCTCTACGTGGACGCGGATGCCGTCACCGCTCACCGCGCCACGCCGCATTTCCAGGACTATCTCGTGCGGATCGGCGAGCTCGCGGAGCGCGCGGCGTTCGTCCTCGATCCCGTCTCGGCGACGTGAACGCGCCGCCGCCTGACCGCCTGTTTGCCTCCATCGCGCTCGCCAGACCGAGCCTCCTCAGAGGACCAGACATGAAGAACCTTCTGTTGCTGCTGGCGGCTGCATCCGCCCTCGCTTCGTCACCGGCTGCGGCGTCTCCCGCCACTAAGCCGATTCGCAACGTCGTACTCGTTCACGGCGCCTTCGCGGACGGTTCAGGCTGGAAGCCGGTCCCCGACATCCTGATCCGTGACGGTTATACCGTCAGCGTCGTGCAGGAGCCGCTCACCTCGCTGGAAGAGGACGTCACGGCAACCCGTCGCATCCTTGACCGGCAGGATGGCCCTGCGGTCGTCGAAATGGCCAGACATGGAAACGGTCTTATTCCTCTAGCAGCCTCGAAAAGTTAGGCCGCGGTTAGGTTATATAAATCGGTTGGCTGGACGCCATCCGGCAAACGTTAGTTTAAGATCGGTAAACCATTAATCCTAAGGGATTTAACGTGCAAGTAACAGCCGCGAAAGCGAGGATAACTAATAATTTGGACGGTAAATACCCAAAACGTAAAAGTTAATACGTGCCTTCTCACAAAATCGATCACTGAGATGTAATCTGTGCTGCACGTGTGTATCGGAGCTTTACTCCTGTTCGGCAGTTATGCCGGCCTCAGGAGTACGAAGATGGTCAGCTGGTTTCGCAACAATGCCCCGATCCGCGTCAAATTTCGCGTGGTGGTCGCCTTCCAGATCGCGGTAGCCGCGCTGAGCCTCGGGCTGATCTATCTGGCGGCGGTGTCGCCGGCTGCCGAGCTGCTGGGCATCATGCTGAGCGGGACGGCCCTCGCGTCACTGCCGGTGCTCCTCACCTGGTACAGTGGCAAGCTCATCAGCGACCCGTACGTCACCACCGTGGTGCGCATGGAGGGGTTGGCAGCGGGCGATCTCGACAGCGCGATCCTTTACTCCGATCACCGCGACTGCGTGGGGCGCATGACCCGAGCGATGCAGGTCTTCCGCGACAACGCCGAGACGATTAGGCGAGCGAGCGCTGACTCGCAGATGATGGTCGAAGCCTTGGAAGCCGGCCTGGGTCGCATGGCGGCCGGCGATCTGACGTCACCGATCGACATACCGTTTGCCGAGCAGTTCGAGACGGTTCGACGCGACTTCAACGCTGCTAGGGAGTCGATGGCGTCGACGCTGAACAGGGTGTCGGTCGTGGCATCGGGCATCAACAGCGGCAGCAGCGATATCCGTGCGGCCTCGGATGACCTGTCACGGCGCACCGAGCAGCAGGCGGCGGCGCTTGAGGAGACCGCGGCGGCGATGGAGGAGATCACGACAACGGTACGCCAGACCGCGGATGGCGCAACCAAGGCCCGTGAGCTCGTGTCGCAGGCACGAGGCGAGACACAGGCCTCCGGCGACATCGTCGAGCGCGCGGTGAGTGCCATGGGCGGAATCGAGCGCACGTCCGCCGAGATCGCCGACATCATCGGCGTCATCGATGGTATCGCGTTTCAGACCAACCTTTTGGCACTCAACGCCGGCGTTGAGGCCGCCCGGGCGGGTGATGCCGGCAGAGGCTTCGCCGTCGTCGCCTCGGAGGTTCGCGCGCTCGCGCAGCGCTCAGCCGACGCCGCCAAGGACGTCAAAGCGCGCATCGCTGCCTCGACCGTTCAGGTCGAGGTGGGGGTCGAGCTGGTGAATGCCACCGGCCTGGCATTGCGCGGGATCAACGAGCGCGTCGAGGAGATCAGCGCGATCGTCACGACGATCGCCGCCTCGGCCAAGGAGCAGGCGGTGGGACTGCAGCAGGTCAACACCGCCATTTCGGAGATGGATGGCGTGACGCAGCAGAATGCCGCCATGGTGGAGCAGGCTACAGCGGCGACGCGGAGCTTGGCGGCGGACGCCGAGAAGCTGGCCGAGGAGGTCGCGCTCTTCACGCTTGCGGAGGAGGGCGCCGATCGAGCGAAGCGACAGCAGCACGCGCGTCCTCGGCACGATAGCAGGCGGCTTGAGGTCGTGCGATCGGCGCCGCGGGTAGCAGCACTGCGGCAAACCGCGCAGGAAGACTGGGCGGCCTTCTGATGCCCCTGCATATTGAGCGGCGACCTCGCCATATCCTCGTCCATGGCACGGGCTTGGAGAACCTTGCCGAAGCGCAGCAGCACTTTCGCGAATTGTCGTCGCTGCTGGTCGCTGAGCGGCGAACGACAAGGGGCGTTCGCCTGATCATCGATCTTCGCGCCGCCGCCCCTCATGCACCAGAGGTCGCCTCTCACATCGAGCGGGTTCTTCCTGTTCTTTACCGGGCCAGCGACCGCGTCGCGGTCGTGGTCCGCGACTCAATCCGGAGAAATGAAACGAAGCGCTCGCATGATCCTTCCTATACGGACGTGTTCCTGACGCTCGAAGCCGCCGAGGCATACCTCGGGCAGGCCCATGCGCGCCCATGTTCTCTGTCTCGGGCGGGCGTGGCGTAAAGGTAGTACAGTGTTGCCCAGCCCAGCGGGTGCCTTCGAATAATCGATTAAGAATCTGGTGGTAAAATATGCCAATGAGCTCGCTCTCGCCAGACCATGAAGAGGCGCGGCTCGACGCGCTCGTCCAGCTCAAGCTGCTGGATACGCCGCCGAGCGAAAGCTTCGATCGCATTACTCGCATGGCCAGCCTAATCTTCGGTCTGCCCGTCGCCGCAGTATCGCTGACCGATCGCGATCGCCAGTGGTTCAAGTCCCGCGTCGGCGTGGATCATTGCAGCATTCCGCGCGACGGAGCGCCTTGCGCGCGCGTCGCCGAGGCGGGGCAGCCGCTCGTCATCGAGGATCTGCTCGACCACCCGCATTATGCCGGGAGCGTGCTCGCCCATGCCGGCACACGATTCTATGCGGGGGCGCCGCTTATCACCAGCGAGGGCCACGGGCTCGGCGCGCTCTGCGTGCTCGGCACCGAGCCGCGCCGGGCTGCGCCGGCGGAACTGGCCGCTCTCGTCGATCTGGCTGCCATGGTGATGGCGCAAATCGAACTACAGCATGCGTTCGGCCGGATCGACCCTGTCAGCGGCCTGCCCATGCGCGGCCAATTCCGTGACGACCTGCTCGATCTCGCGCGCGAACGCCATGGCGAGCGGCAGATCGTGGTTCTCGTGGATATCGCGCGCGACGAGCAGATCAGCCGAATCAGCCGAGCCCTTGGCGGCGCGCGCGTTGATGATCTGATACGAGAGGCTGCCCGCTCGCTCCGCGCCGCGTTGGACGGAAAGCGTCGGCTGTACCACGTCGGTGCTGCCCAGTTCGCCTTTCTCGCGCCGCCTGGCGCCGATCCGCACGATTACGCGGCGGATCTCCGCTCCGCCTTCGCGGCGTTACGTGCCTCGTCCTCCGTTCGCTTCGTCACCAGTCTGGCCATCGGCGTTCGCCCGTTCGCGCTCGGCGAGGTCTCGCCCGACGACCTCCTACGCGGTGCCGCGGCGGCCGCGCAGGATGCTCGTGGCGTGTCAGGATCGGTCTCGCTTTATTCTTCCTCGAGCGACCGGGCGCACCAGCGGCAATACGTGCTGATGCAGGATTTCGCAGCTGCATTGGCCGCAAGCGACCAGCTCCGGCTCGTGTATCAGCCGCGGATCGACCTCGCGACGGGACGGTGCATCGGTGCGGAAGCGCTGCTTCGGTGGCGACACCCGCGTCTCGGCGACGTGTCTCCCGCCGAGTTCATCCCCATCATCGAACAGACGTCGCTTGCCCTGCCCACAACGCGGTGGGTCCTCGACGCCGCCATGGCGCAGCTCGCCCGCTGGCACCACAGCGGCCTGGCGCTCCGGCTCTCGGTCAATCTGTCCGCGGTCAACCTGAGCGAGACCGACCTCGTCGCCCGCGTTCAGGACGGTTTGCTGCGGACACGGCTGTTGCCCGAGCAGCTTGAGCTGGAACTAACCGAGAGCGCGATCATGGAGCACCCGGAGCAGGCGATCGGGGTACTGCGCGAGCTCGCCGAGGCTGGCATCTGCCTCGCGATCGATGACTTCGGGACGGGACAGAGCAGTCTCGCCTACCTGCAGCAGATCCCGGCGCAGGTCGTGAAGATCGACCAGGCCTTCGTGCGCTCGCTGACCGACGCGGGCGGAGCCGACTACGTGCTCTTCGAGACGATGGTCGCGATGGCGCACAAGCTCGGCTATCGCGTCGTCGCGGAAGGGGTCGAGACAAGCTCGGCCGCCGAGATCGTCGCGGCGCTGGGCTGCGAGGAAGCGCAAGGCTTTTGGTTCTCGCGCCCATTGGAGGCGGACGCCTTCGCCTCTTGGATGCGCTCTGCTGACGGACGGCGCCGGTACGCGGGTTGAGCGGTGTGCCGAGGCGCTAGCGCTCCCGCGCTCCCGACGCGAACCCTGGCGCACTTAACGCTTTGTTTTGAATGGCTTCCTAGATGCGGTCCGACAGTTTCGCGCCGGGCCAGACCAGATGCCATATTCCGACCTCACCCCAGAGTCTTCCGCGCGCGTCCTTGAGTCGCTGCAGAACCCGGTCATCGTGATCGATGCCGGCGGTGACCTAAGCTACGCCAACGCGGCGGCCGCCGCGCATCTGGGCGGATGGATCGTCGGATTGTCGTTCTCGGACATTTTCCCCGACGTCCTGCATTCCACGTTCAACGCGGATGCGCCCTCGTCACTGCGGCTGACCACGCGGCAGGGGGAGAGCTTCGACGCACTGGCCAACCCACTTGGCGGCGGCAGCACGTGCATCAGCCTGTGGCCGGGCTTCGGCACGTCTTCTAACTCATCGGCGTGGCCCATCTCGCCGCGCGCACGCTTCCTCCCGCGGCGCGCGCCTTTCTCGATCATTTTGTAAACACGGCGCGTGCCGCGTGAGCGTCCATCAGAAACGCGCGCTCGCGCGCACGTAAGTCTGTCGTCCGTACGGATCCGAGACCGAGGATAGGTAGCCCGTGTAGATCGCCGTAGGTGGCGCCTTGTCAAAGATGTTGGTCATGCCGACGCCGAGCTCGAACCGGCCGCCGTCACCGAAGCGGAAGTTGTACTGAGCATCAAACACCGACCAGGCACCAATCCGCGCTACCTCGGGCGCGCCCAGCACCTGTTGGTAATCGTCCCGCACACTCGACACGTACCGCCAGTCGAGGCTGAACGCGTGATCCTCCAGGGAGAGGTCGACACCGGCGACGTTGCGGTACCGCGGCGCGGCCGCGGCAGTGAGCGGCGAAGTCTGATAGTTATTCCGTGTGCCAACGCCGTCATAGACCGTCGTGCCGGTGTCCACGTCATAGGTGAGGAGGACGCTGAGATTGTCGCGCAAGCCGACACGCAGCGCTCCGAACTCGACATCGTAGCGGCCCGCGACGTCGATGCCCGCGGTCGCGGTACCGCTGGGCGCGTTGTACGAGGTCACGATCACCGACTGCGCGACTCCGTTGGCATCGCGGATCACTGCTGGGCCGTTCGGGTCGGCGTTGATGACTGCTTGGCCGTTCTGCAGCTGGATCTGGCTCTTGTACTTGTAGTGCCAGTAATCCACCGAGAGGCTCGCGCCGGGCACCGGCAGCAGCGTCGCCCCAATGTTGAACACGTCTGCCTTCTGTGGCTGCAGTCCCGGATTGCCATATTGCTGCAGCGAGCGAAACACGAGCGAGCCGTCAAGCGGGTCGATGATGTTTGCGACGTTGGTGCTGATCAGCGCGTCGCTGGAATTGGCGATGGCGGGAGCCTGGAACGCCTTGCTCGCGGAGGCACGCACCGCCAGCTGCGGTACGATGCGCCAGTTGGCCGAGATCTTCGGCGCGATCGTGTCGAAGTTGCCGTAATCCTCGTAGCGCGCCGCCGCGTTGATGTTGAGGGAGTCCACCGGCGCAATATTCGCTTCGGCGAACAGGCTCTTCACCTCGCGGCGAAGGTCGGTGTCGCGGAACGGGCCGTTAAAGGCGCCGAAGCCGTTCTGATACAGGTCGGAGTAGCGCCCGATCTGGCGCTCCTGACGGTATTGCGCGCCGACGGCGAGATCGAGCGGGCGCCCGCCGAGCTCGATCAGCGTGCCGTCGACCACCGCCTCGCCGATAAGGAACTCGCGAATCGTGGTGGCGGTCTCTGCGGTCTGAATGTTGAAGATAAGGGATGGGTCCTGTGTCAGGTTGTCCTTGGCAAAGGGGCTGAGGAACAGGCAGTTTGCCGTGCCCGCCGCGGCGCCGCTGCCTGGTCCGTTGAAGCGGTTATTGCAGTTCGGGCCACCGAAGCCGTTGAGGGCGGCCTGGAAGAGCCGCATGTCCGTGTCCTTGTCGATCGAGTTCACCTCGCCGCGAGACCAGGTGAAGTTGGTGGTGTAGCGCCACGTGCCTGCCACCTTGCCCTCGGCGCCGACGACGACGTGGCGTTGATCGACTTGGTCGCGCTGGACCTTGTACTCGACACCGGCAAAACCCTGCGACCCGATCGCGCGCCCGACGAAGCCGACGTCTACGCCGAAAGGGTTGAGCGGATTGTTCGCAGGCACGATCGGCGGCCGGGGACCATTGCGGTTCTGCGCGAATGATGGGACGCCGTAGCGCTGCGAGTCCTGATGGTAGAGCGCGATCTCGGCAAAAAGGGTGTGACCCGGCGCGATGTCGACGCGCGTGTCGTTATGAACCAGCACCGACTGTGACGCTGGGCGGATAGGGTTCTGCGCCTGAAAACTGAACTGGCAGGCGCCCAGGCCGAAACCGGGACTGTTCGCCGCAGGAACGTAGCGGCTCTGCGTCGCGGCCGAGCCACAGTCGGGGTCTACAACACTGAGTTGGCCGGCGGCGTTGCGGAAGCCGTCGTACAAGGTCGAGTAATTGTTGCCGTTGATGATGACGTCACCGCCGTCGGCGGCGCGTGGGCGGGCGTACAGGACGAAGGAGCCGGGGTTGGCACCCGAGCCTGACGAGGGGTTGAAGAAGTTCGTCACGCGCCGATCGCCGTTCTGCAGCCGGTCGATGTTGCGATAGGCGACCGACGTGACGCTATGGACGGTGTCATTCCCGACTCCGACCATCGCCTGGACGTTGAAGGCGGGGGTGTCAGCGATATGTGTGTACTGACCGTTGACCTTCACACCCTTGAAGCGCGTATCGGTGATCACGTTGAAGACACCGGCGACCGCATCCGCGCCGTACGTGGACGAGGCGCCGTCCAGAACAGTCTCGACGCGCGCGATCGCAATCTCGGGGGTCAGGCTGTTGAGGTTGACGAAACCGTCGATCGGCACGACGCGACGCCCGTTGAGCAGGACTAGTGTCGCGCCGGCGCCGAGCCCGCGCAGGTTGGCCGAACGCGTATCGCGCGAGTCAGCGCCGCCGCCTTTCGCGAGATCCTGGATGCCGCCTGCGCTGCCGACGTTCTGCGGGATGTATCTCGTGATATCCGCGAGGGAGTTGACGCCTGTGCGCGCGATATCGTCCGCGGTGACGGAGAGGATCGGAGAGGCACGGTCCTCCTGGCGCACGTTGCGCAGATACGATCCGGTAACGACCACCTCCGTGCCGGTCTCTGGGGTGTCCGTCGCCACCGCCGACGCCGCGGGCGTGTCGGCTGGATCGCTGGTCTGGGCTTCGGCCCTACCAGCCATGGCTGCAACGAGCGCGGCGAGTGAGAGGCCGGCGGCGCGGCGGCGCATGCGGACGCTGAAAGACATAGATCCCCTCCTGAACGGCACCTTGGGCGGCGCTTTGATCGGTGACATCGACCAGTGAGGGGCGCGCGATCAGTCGCGCCATGATCCTCTCCGAAGTTGGCCGTGTCCCCAGCCTCGCGGCAGGATGAGGCACAGCGTCGCTGCTAGAAAATAGAATTTTGAGATGGAACAATAACATTAGTGGAAGGACGGCGTGGAAGGCCCATTGATCGCGTTCCGCTATCGATCGATCAAATAATTGTCATTGCTGCATCGAGGTCGAGTTCACATGATGCTTGTCCGCGGTTGAGCGGAGGGGAGGACATGCTGGCAATCATCGGCGCACTGGCGGTGCTGGCACTGCTCGCGCTCATCCTAACGAACCGCATGTCGCCGCTTGCGGCGCTCGTGCTGGTCCCGGTGGTGGCAGCGATCGTGATCGGTGCGGGTGCGGCGATCCCGCCGCACGTGCTGGCGGGCATCGCGCGGATCGCGCCTGTGGCGGGCATGTTCGTCTTCGCGATCCTCTTTTTCCGCATCATGGCCGACGCGGGCCTGCTCGCGCCGCTCGTCAATCTCGTGCTCCGGCTGGTCGGCGAACATCCGCCAAGGATCGCGTTGGGGACTGCGGCTCTGGCGCTGCTGATCCATCTCGACGGCTCGGGCGCGGTCTGCTTCCTGATCACTATTCCTGCGTTGCGGCCGCTCTATGATCGGCTCGGCATGGACCGGCGCGTGTTAGCCTGCACCGCCTCGCTGGCCGCGGGAGTCAATTTCCTGCCGTGGACTGGGCCGACCCTGCGCGCCGCGGCGGCGCTGAAGACGCCGGTAGCGACGGTCTTCACGCCGATGATCGCGGTTCAGCTCGCCGGCCTCGGCTTCGTCTTCGCCGCTGCATGGTGGTTGGGCAAACGCGAGGAGCGCCGACTGCGCCACAGCCGCATGACGGAGCCGTCCGGCGGCGCCGTCACGACCGTGGCGCCGCTGGCGGCCGACATCATCGCGCTCCAGCGACCGCGGCTATTGTTCATCAACCTGGTAATCACGCTCGTCGTCGTCGGCACGATGGTGAGCGGCACCGTCGAGCCCGTCGGCGTATTCATGATCGGCACCGCCGTGGCGCTGGTCGTCAACTATCCGAGCGCGGCGGAGCAGCGTGCGCGCATCGACGCGCATGCCCCGGCCGCGCTGCTGATGGCCGGTGTGCTCTTCGCCGCGGGCGCCTTCACGGGGATCATGAACGGCACCGGCATGATCGCCGCTATGGCTGACGGCGCCGCCCGCCACGTGCCTGCGAGCGTCGGCGCGCACCTGCCCGTTCTCGTCGGTGTGGCGGCCATGCCGCTTAGCTTCGTGTTTGATCCTGACTCCTTCTATTTCGGCGTTCTGCCGGTACTCGCAGGCGTAGCCGAGCGGTTCGGCACCGAGCCGGTGACGATCGCGCGCGCCGCGTTGCTCGGTCAGATGACCACCGGCTTCCCGGTAAGCCCGCTCACCCCGGCCACCTTCCTTGTCGCCGGGCTGAGCGGCAT
>Ga0265798_10005202_pt1 | contig 17605 bp, 15 predicted proteins | sample P3T30metagenome_FD_192430 | JGI IMG/M metagenome (GOLD analysis project Ga0265798, IMG submission 192430) | Plant litter microbial communities from East Loma Ridge, Irvine, California - P3 T30 | ecosystem: Environmental > Terrestrial > Plant litter > Unclassified | place: USA: California... | reverse complement strand
TCTACGCTGTTGCACGCCAGCCGGTGGCGCAGGTAGCTGCTGGCTGCTGCCCTCCAGCGGCATCTCTCCGGCGCGGGCATAATCCTCCAGCGCATCAGGCAGATCAACAATAAAAACTTCAGGCCGTTTTTCACCCTGCGCCGTCAGCGTGTCGCCAATAAAGGCGATCGCCCAGCGCTGCCAGCTGCCGTCCGGCTTCTGGTAGCCACGCTCACCGACCCAGCACTCCTCACAGGCACGATTAATCTGGTCACTGCCTGGCAGCGGTTCCGCATGCGTCTGGCTCACCAGCAGGCAAAAAAAGGTGCCGTCATATTCGCGCGGATGCTGCTTTTCAGGCGTTACAGCGCAAAGGGGCACCGCGATGCCGACATTGCGCAGATCGAGACGGCTATCCAGCTCATGCATCACATGGTCATTGTAGGTAAAGCTCAGGCGTGATCCGTCGGGACTGAAGACATGCACATGCGAGCCGCCACGCAGCGCGCCAGGGGTAAATGGCGGCGTGATATCGCAGGCATCCAGATTCACCGCCGCGCCGTTCTGAACGATCACGCCACGCCGGTGGTGGAAGTCATACTGCCAGCTGGCATCGGGATGTTCCGGGCCATGAATGCAGACGTAACGCGGTGGCAGATCGGGACTGACCGTAACGACGCCGACGTGAGCACCGTGCCGGGCCTGATAGAGCACCTCCACCTCACCGGTCATCACATTGACCCGCTCAATGGTCTGGCTGGTAAACGACGCGCCCGAGGGACGAACGTCAAACGCCAGCCACTGACTGTCGGCAGTCCAGACATTAATATTGGTGAGCTGATGCTGACGGGCAGCAAAGGTGATCTGTTTTTCTGACATGATGAAACCCGCGGAGAAAGAGTTGCCCGACAAATTACGCGATTCTGTTTTGCGGTGCAGCATTTTTGCCGGATTGAGGGAGCCGGGCCGAAGCGGCCCGGCAGAGAACAGCGGAGTTACAGCACTAACTCTTCGATGGCATGCGCGACGCCATCTTCCATATTGGTTTTGGTAATGAACTGAGCAATTTTCTTAACCGAGTCAATGGCATTCCCCATTGCGACACCCGTTCCTGCATATTCAATCATCGCCAGGTCATTCTCCTGATCGCCAATCGCCATCACTTCTTCCTGCTTCAGGCCGAGCTTCTCAGCCAGCATTTTGACGCCCTGGCCTTTATTCACCCGACGATCGAGGATTTCCAGATAATAAGGCGCGCTCTTCAGGATGGTGTAGGTCTGCTGAGCATGTTCCGGCAGGCGGGTAATCGCCGCATCGAGCAGGGCTGGCCGGTCAATCATCATCAGTTTCGGGAAGCGCATGGCACGATCCATCTCCTCCACCGCGCGGTAGCGCACCGGAATGCCGGTCAGGCTCGCTTCATGGATGGTGTATTCGCTGATGTCTTTGTTAGGGGTATAGAGATGGGTTTTGTCGAATGCCTGAAAATGCACGCCAAGCTCACGTGCCAGATTCTCGATGTAGAGGTAGTCGTCAAAGGTCAGCGTCACTTCCGCCACACACTCACCATCTTCGGCCTGATGAACCAGCGCACCGTTGTTACTGATCGCGTACTGGCCAGGCGTCTGCATATCCAGTTCCATGAGATAGCGCTGGATACCCACAAACGGCCGGCCAGTGGTCAGCACAATCGACACCCCTTGCTGACGGGCGCGATCCAGGGCGGATTTCACCCCCGGCGTGATCTCATGTTGCGGGTTGAGCAGGGTGCCATCCATATCGATAGCGATCAATTTAATAGCCATAGAGTCCTCGTAGCGTCTGGGTTTTGTTCAATGCTAGCGCGATTCAGCGCACATTGACCAGTTTCATGGCAGGTGAGGACGGCCAGCTGATCGCCATGTTCAGGCGGTAAAGAGATCGCGATGGATTTTAATCACGGCTTTTCGGATAGTTGCGGGTTCGCCAGGGGCGCAGCAGGGGCGATGGATATCGTGCGGAAAAAAGAGCGCGAACATGCCAGGCATCAGCGTAATCACAGACTCATTCAATATCTTCTGATAAAAAACAACGTCTCGCTGCTGGGCAAAATCTTCGGTGATTTGCTGGTCGGGATGGGCGCGGGCCACGCCGATATTTTCGGTGCCTGCCAGCAGATACTGAATATCGATGTAGTTGAAATGGGACTCCGCTTTACGTGCGCTGGCCGGTTCGGTCATCATCTCCTGCACCAGACAGAACATTTTGTTGTCGGGCAGGATCTCAACTTTGCCGGTTTCCAGCTGGCTGAAATCTGTTCTGGCAATCCAGCTTATCGCCTGATCGACCACCGGATGAAAGGCGTGACGTTCTCTGTCCCAGTCGTGACGATCGCAAATAATCATGGCGTAACTCCCTGTGTTGAATGGTGCGCGGTAAATGCGCAAAGAGGGGCAAGAGTAAGGGAGCTGACTGGCTTAAAACGTGATCGGGATCGCAGCATACGGGCAGGATGGCGCGTCCTGGCAGGTTTCCGCTCATACGGCACAAAAAAAAGGCCATCACCTGAGTGATGGCCTGTTACATCCGTTGCCGGTTAAATATCGATATTGGCGGCTTTCAGCGCATTCTCTTCGATGAAGGCGCGGCGTGGTTCAACCGCATCGCCCATCAGGGTAGTAAAGAGCTGGTCAGCGCCAATCGCATCTTTAATGGTCACGCGCAGCATACGACGGCTGTCAGGATCCATGGTGGTTTCCCACAGCTGCTCAGGGTTCATCTCGCCCAGACCTTTGTAGCGCTGGACCGAGAGGCCACGACGAGACTCTTTAACCAGCCACTCAATCGCCTGCTCAAAGCTTGCTACCGGCTGACGACGCTCGCCACGCTCAATGTAAGCATCTTCTTCCAGCAGACCACGCAGTTTGCCGCCCAGGGCGCAGATTTTACGGTACTCAGCACCCTGAATGAAATCAGCGTCCAGCGGATAATCTGTATCCACACCGTGGGTACGGACGCGCAGCACCGGCTCGAACAGGTTCGATTCGCGGTTTTCACGCACCTGTGCCAGATAAGTGCTGCCGTGCGCTTCGCGCTCCGTCAGATAGCTCACCAGACCATTCAGCCAGGCAGTGACCTCCGCTTCGCTGGTCAGGTCGCTCAGCGTGTCGTGATAAATCATCGCACGCAGCATCGCCATCGGGTAACGGCGCTCCATACGTTTGATCATCTTCTGGGTGCTGTTGAAGTCAGAGACCAGCGTCTCCAGCGGTTCACCGCCCAGCGCTGGTGCGCTGGCATTGGTGTGCAGCGTCGCACCATCAAGGGCGATAGCGATCTGGTATTGATCCATCGCCTCGTCATCTTTGATGTACTGCTCCTGCTTGCCTTTCTTCACTTTGTAGAGTGGCGGCTGGGCGATATAAACGTGGCCGCGCTCAATGATTTCAGGCATCTGACGATAGAAGAAGGTCAGCAGCAGGGTACGGATGTGTGAACCATCGACGTCGGCATCGGTCATGATGATGATGCTGTGATAGCGCAGTTTGTCCGGGTTGTACTCATCGCGACCAATGCCGCAACCCAGCGCGGTGATCAGCGTGGCCACTTCCTGAGAGGCGAGCATCTTGTCGAAACGCGCTTTCTCAACGTTCAGGATCTTACCTTTCAGCGGCAGAATCGCCTGGTTTTTACGGTTACGGCCCTGTTTGGCTGAACCGCCTGCGGAGTCACCCTCCACCAGGTAGATTTCAGACAGCGCCGGGTCACGCTCCTGGCAATCCGCCAGTTTGCCTGGCAGACCTGCCAGGTCCAGCGCGCCTTTACGGCGGGTCATTTCACGGGCGCGACGTGCTGCTTCACGGGCACGGGCGGCGTCGATGATTTTACCGACCACAATTTTAGCGTCTGACGGGTTTTCCAGCAGGTATTCTGCCAGCAGTTCGTTCATCTGCTGCTCAACCGCTGTTTTCACCTCGGAGGAGACCAGTTTATCTTTGGTCTGCGAGGAGAACTTAGGATCCGGCACTTTCACCGAGACCACGGCGATCAGGCCTTCACGGGCATCATCACCGGTGGCGCTGACTTTGGCCTTCTTGCTGTAACCCTCTTTTTCCATGTAGGCATTCAGGGTACGGGTCATCGCTGAACGGAAACCTGCAAGGTGGGTACCGCCATCACGCTGCGGGATGTTGTTGGTAAAGCAGTAGATGTTTTCCTGGAAACCGTCGTTCCACTGCAGTGCCACTTCCACACCAATGCCATCTTTCTCGGTAGAGAAATAGAACACGGTCGGGTGAATCGGGGTTTTGTTTTTGTTGAGATACTCAACAAACGCCCGGATGCCGCCTTCGTAATGGAAGTGATCACTTTTGCCATCACGCTTATCATCCAGACGAATCGACACACCCGAGTTCAGGAACGACAGTTCACGCAGGCGTTTCGCCAGGATTTCATACTCAAAATCGCGCACGTTGGTAAAGGTTTCATGGCTCGGCCAGAAACGCACACGGGTCCCGGTAATATCGGTCTCACCCGTCACCGCCAGCGGTGCCTGCGGTACGCCATGGACGTAAACCTGCTGATGCACTTTGCCTTCGCGACGAATGGTCAGCTCCAGCTTCTGCGACAGGGCGTTAACCACGGAGACGCCCACGCCGTGCAGGCCGCCGGAGACTTTATAGGAGTTATCATCGAACTTACCGCCAGCATGCAGCACGGTCATGATCACTTCAGCGGCAGAGATGCCCTCTTCTTCGTGAATACCGGTAGGAATGCCGCGTCCATCATCCTGCACTGATACGGAGTTATCGGCATGGATGGTGACCACAATGTCACTACAGTGACCAGCGAGCGCTTCGTCGATTGCGTTATCCACGACCTCGAATACCATGTGATGCAGACCGGTACCGTCATCGGTATCGCCGATATACATGCCCGGGCGTTTGCGTACCGCATCAAGTCCTTTCAGGACTTTAATACTTGAGGAGTCATAAGAATTCGACATCAACGTTTCTCGCTCATTTTAATCTTCAGGTTGAACCGCTATTTTACCCTGTTCCACGCGGAACATCTTGCCCTTTTCGTCGGTCATGTCGATTACATGTCCGGCAGAAATTGCGCTGACAAACACCTGAGCCTGAGTGGCTTTTAACCGTTCCGCCAACAGGCGTCGGCGGCTCTCATCCAGCTCAGAAGCAAAGTCATCAATGAGGTAAATACAGCGGCGTCCGCTCTGGCTTGTCAGGAACTCGCCCTGTGCCAGACGCAATGCACACATCAGCAGTTTTAACTGCCCGCGTGAGAGTAAATCTTCTACCGGCGTCCCTTCAGCCCGAATACGGAAATCGGCTTTATGGGGGCCGCTGGCGGTATAGGTCAGCGCGCGATCGCGCTCGAAGTTGCGTTCCAGCAGTTCGCCATAATCGCTCTCTTTGTCCCAGCCACGCTGGAAAGAGAAGCGCAGCTCAAATTCCGGCAGAAACTGGCCACAGGTGGCGGTGATCTCCGCTGAAATCGCCGCACTGTACTCAGCCCGCCACTGGCTGATCTGTTCAGCCAGCGGGACCAGCTCCTGATCCCAGGGACGAATCTGGCTGTAACGTGAAACCTGGCGCAGCGCCGCGTTCCGCTGTTTAAGCAGGCGGCGCATGTTGTTCCAGGCGTTAAAAAAGCCGGGGGTGTTATGGAAGCAGCCCCAGTCGACATAGGCTCTGCGGTATTTGGGGCCACCATTCAGCAAACTAAAGCCTTCAGGGGTGATTAACTGCATCGGCAGCAGTTGCGCCAGCTCCGCGACCTTATGACCATCGCTGCCATCTATGCGCACTTTGCTGTCACCGGCCCGGTTTTTGGTCAGCCCGACTGAAATTTCCCGCTCTTTGTTTTCCAGACGCCCGTGCAGCACAAACGCCGCCTCGTCGTGACGAATCACGCGCCCCGCCTGCAGGCTGCGAAACGAACGGCCATGCCCCAGAGTATGAATCGCCTCTAAAACGCTGGTTTTACCACTGCCGTTGGCGCCGACCAGGAAATTAAAGCCGGGTGCCAGCTGCAGGTCGGCCTGCTCAATATTACGAAAATCTTTGATAAGAAGGCGGGTTAAAGCCATGAATCAATCCAGCGTGAAGGGCGATAAATTTTTGGTCCGGGCAATCAAGGCCGTCAGCGTCGCCGCTACGTTACGCCCCGCCAGCGCACAGCCACCGGAGCGTACTGAAGTACGTGAGGATGGCGAGCACTGCCGGGACGCAACGTAGCAAATAAGCCAGGCCGATATATTCTACAAGCGCATGGGCATGACGACATAGGCCGCTGCCGGACTCGCCACATCCTCAATCTGTACGCTCGACACCGAATCGGTCAGCAGCAGGCGGACATTTTCACACTTCAGCGCGTTCAGCACATCCAGCACGTAACTGACGTTAAAGCCAATCTCCAGTTCCGTGCCGTTGTAGCTGACATCCAGCATCTCTTCCGCTTCTTCCTGTTCAGGGTTATTGGCGGTGATTTTCAGCTGATTTTCGGTGATATAGAGGCGAACACCGCGGAACTTCTCGTTAGAGAGGATTGCCGCGCGGGCAAACGCCTGTTTGAGCAGATCGCAGCCTGCTTCCAGCGCCTTGTCGGGGTTCTTCGGCAATACGCGGCGATAATCGGGGAAACGGCCATCAACCAGCTTAGAGGTAAAGATGTAGTCGCCGACATGCGCGCGGATATTGCTGCCGCCAATCTGAACCTGCAGCGGGGTATCGCCGCCATCCAGCAGACGCAGCAGCTCAATCACACCTTTACGCGGCACGATCACCGAATGACTCGGCAGCGCCTGACCAATCGGCATTGAGCAGACGGCCAGACGGTGACCGTCAGTGGCCACGGTGCGCAGCTCTTCCCCTTCGGTTTCAAACATCATGCCGTTGAGGTAGTAACGCACATCCTGATGCGCCATCGAAAACTGGGTCGCTTCGATCAGCCGTTTCAGCGTTGCCTGCGGCAGGGTGAATTCGACTTCACTCTGCCAGTCGTCAAGATTCGGGAAGTCACTGGCGGGCAGGGTCGACAGCGAAAAACGGCTGCGGCCTGAGCGCACCAGCATACGATCGCCTTCCAGCGCCAGGGTGATTTCTGCGCCATCCGGCAACCCGCGACAGATATCGAGGAATTTGCGCGCCGGAACGGTGGTGGAGCCAGGCTCATGTGCCTGAGTCAGCGCCACGCGTGCGACCATCTCCATTTCCAGATCGGTACCGGTCAGCAACAGTGAACCTTCTGTTACCTGCAGCAGCAGGTTTCCAAGGATCGGTAGCGTCGGACGACCACCCAGGGGACCACTTACTTGTTGCAGCGGCTTCAGCAGCTGCTCACGTTCAACAATAAATTTCATAGCGTCAGGAAGATAATGTTCTGATGAGATTAGAGAAATCTTCTTTGATATCGTGGCTCTCTTCACGCAGCTGCTCAATCTTGCGGCAGGCATGAAGCACCGTTGTGTGGTCGCGACCCCCAAAAGCATCGCCAATTTCTGGCAAGCTATGGTTGGTTAACTCTTTCGCCATCGCCATCGCCATCTGGCGCGGACGTGCCACCGAGCGCGAACGGCGCTTGGAAAGCAGATCCGCCACCTTAATTTTGTAGTACTCAGCCACGGTCTTCTGAATATTATCGATGGTGACCAGCTTTTCCTGCAGCGCCAGCAGATCGCGCAGCGCTTCGCGCACGAAGTCGATGGTGATCGCCCGGCCAGTAAAGTTGGCATTGGCGATCACGCGATTCAGCGCGCCTTCCAGTTCACGCACGTTAGAGCGTAACCGCTTAGCAATAAAGAAGGCGACTTCACCAGGCAGACGGATGTCGTTCTCATCCGCTTTTTTCATCAGGATCGCCACGCGCGTTTCCAGCTCAGGCGGCTCGATCGCTACCGTTAAACCCCAGCCGAAACGTGATTTGAGACGATCTTCCACCCCGTTGATCTCTTTTGGATAGCGATCCGAGGTGAGGATGATCTGCTGATTGCCCTCTAATAAGGCATTAAAGGTGTGGAAGAACTCTTCCTGCGACCGCTCTTTATTAGCAAAGAACTGAATGTCATCGATCAGTAGCGCATCTACCGAACGGTAGTAGCGTTTGAACTCTTCAATGGCATTGTTCTGCAGTGCTTTAACCATGTCCTGCACGAAGCGCTCGGAGTGCATATAAACCACTTTTGCATTGGGTTTACGGGCAATGATGCCGTTGCCCACCGCATGCAACAGGTGCGTTTTACCAAGACCGGTGCCGCCATACAGAAACAGCGGGTTATAAGCGCCGCCTGGATTATCCGCCACCTGACGTGCCGCCGCGCGCGCCAGCTGGTTAGATTTACCCTCGACGAAGTTATCGAAGTTATGACGGTTATTCACATTTGAGCGATAGGTGACGTCGGCCGGTGCCGGAACATTATCCCAGCTGGGACGCATGATCTGCGTCGGGGCCGGACGAATGTGGCTCTGTACGGGCATCACGGGCGCGCTGACACTGGCCATTACGGGCTGGCTGAATGCTGCCGACTGCTGCTGAACCGGGCGCGTACCCACTTCAAAGCGCAGTGTAGGCACGTTTGGACCGCAGAATTCATTCAGCAGTGCATTGATACTATTAAGGTATTTGTCCCGAACCCAGTCGAGTACGAAGCGATTTGGAGCATACAAGGCAAGCGTATTGTCGTTTAACTCAGCCTGCAGTGGACGGATCCACATGCTGAATTCGGTGGCAGGAAGCTCATCCTGCAAACGGGCAAGACACTGTTGCCAAAGCGTAAGTGACACGGCGGACTCCACTCGTACAAATTCGAAAAGAATAGTAGGCGTTACTCTAAGAAACGTTCATTTTTGACACAGACACTAAGAAAGCGCCTGCGACCGCTATCAGCGGTTTTCCGTCCTGCAATCACCGGAGGATCGTCAGCGGAAGGGCGGATCATAGCGCAAAGCGAGGCAGAGATCTTCCCTTTCTACACAGTTTTGATCCTTTTTATCCACAGGCCAGAAGCGCGCAAAGAAGTTTACGCCAGTTGCGGGAAAAACCAGCAGGGATCTGGCGCAATCCATTAAAATTTTGGGCGACATCTCATTTTATCCCCAGGATCCGGCGAGCCGATCGCAATAAGATCCCGCACGATCCTTGCGCTTTAGTGCGGAGCCCGTATAATTCTCCACCCGACATTGAGCCATCAGGTAAAAAGTCGGGACTCTGCGGGCTGTATGCGGGTTTTCAGGCACTATGACACGCGAAGTAAATTGACTCGGGACTGTACAATTATTACAATCCCGCCTCTTTATTAAAGACACATTGAGGCGTAGGTCGATTTATTGGCCCGAAACGCGTCATCCAGTGAAAATTTTCAAGTTTAGGTAGAAACCGCCATGAAACGCACTTTTCAACCGTCCGTACTGAAGCGCAACCGTTCACACGGTTTCCGTGCTCGTATGGCAACAAAAAATGGTCGTCAGGTTCTGGCACGTCGTCGTGCTAAAGGCCGTTCTCGTCTGACCGTTTCTAAGTAATAAAGCAAGCCCTGATGGGTAAGCTCGCATTTCCCAGGGAGTTACGTTTGTTAACTCCCACTCATTTCACTTTCGTCTTCCAGCAGCCACAACGGGCTGGCACGCCGCAAATTACTATTCTCGGCCGCCTTAACGCGCTGGGGCATCCCCGCATCGGTCTCACCGTCGCTAAAAAACATGTGAAACGCGCTCATGAACGCAACCGGATCAAGCGATTGACCCGCGAAAGCTTTCGTCTGCGTCAACATGAACTGCCGTCGATGGACTTCGTGGTGGTCGCGAAGAAGGGGGTTGCCGATCTGGATAACCGTATGCTGGCGGAAGCGTTGGAGAAATTATGGCGTCGTCACTGTCGCCTGGCGCGCGGCTCCTGATCGTCCTGATACGCGTCTATCAACGCGGTATCAGTCCATTACTGGGACCACACTGTCGGTTTCACCCGACCTGCTCTCATTACGGAATTGAGGCGTTACGCAGGTTCGGCCTGATAAAAGGCAGTTGGTTGACATTAAAACGCGTATTAAAATGCCACCCCTTGAACCCGGGTGGTGACGATCCTGTGCCGCCAAAAACCTTTGATTCCAGAGAACATTAACGATGGATTCGCAACGCAATCTCTTTCTCATCGCTTTTCTGTTCGTGACCTTTATGATCTGGCAAGCCTGGCAGACGGACCACGCTCCGCAGCCACAGCAGACGCAGACCACACAAGGCACAAACAGCGTAGCGGGTGATACCGCCAGTCAGGGTGTACCGGCCAGCGGTCAGGGCCAGACGATCACCGTTAAGACTGATGTCCTGTCATTGAATATCAACACCCGAGGCGGTGATGTTGAACAAGCACAGCTGCTGACCTTCCCGGACAAACTGGGTTCCAGCCAGCCGTTCCAGCTGCTTGAAACGACGCCAGCGTTCCTTTATCAGGCACAGAGTGGTTTGACCGGTCGTAATGGCCCGGATAACCCGAACAACGGCGCGCGTCCACTGTTCACCACTGCGCAGGATCACTTCGAGATGGCTGATGGCCAGTCCGAACTGCGTGTGCCGATGACCTACACCGCTGAAAATGGCGTGGTTTACACCAAAACCTTCATCTTCAAGCGTGGCGAATATGCCGTTAATGTCGATTATCATGTCAACAACACCACCCAGCAGCCGCTGGAAGTGTCGCTGTTTGGCCAGCTGAAGCAGACCATCGATCTGCCTAAGCATCGTGATACCGGCAGCAACAACTTTGCTCTGCACACCTTCCGTGGTGCGGCCTACTCCACGAGCGAGTCGAAATATGAGAAGTATAAATTCGACACCATCGCGGATAACGAGAACCTGAACGCCACCACCAGTAATGGCTGGGTTGCGATGCTGCAGCAGTACTTTGCAACGGCATGGGTTCCACGTACCGAAGGCACCAACACCCTTTACACCAGCAACCTGGGTAATGGCGTGGCGGCGATTGGCTATAAATCTGCACCGGTCACCATTGCCGCGGGCGCACAGCAGAATCTGGGTGCAACACTGTGGGTCGGCCCGGAAATTCAGGACAAGATGGCAGCGATTGCGCCGCACCTTGATCTGACCGTGGATTATGGCTGGTTGTGGTTTATCTCTCAGCCGCTGTTCAAACTGCTGAAATTTATCCACAGCTTTATCGGTAACTGGGGCTTCTCCATTATCGTGATCACCTTCATCGTGCGCGGCATCATGTACCCGCTGACCAAAGCGCAGTACACCTCGATGGCTAAGATGCGCATGCTGCAGCCGAAAATTCAGGCGATGCGTGAGCGTCTGGGTGATGACAAGCAGAAGCAGAGCCAGGAAATGATGGCGCTGTATAAAGCAGAGAAAGTGAATCCGCTGGGTGGCTGTCTGCCGCTGGTGATTCAGATGCCAATCTTCCTGGCGCTCTACTATATGCTGTCAGGTTCGGTTGAACTGCGTCATGCGCCATTCATTCTGTGGATCCATGACCTGTCAGCGCAGGACCCGTACTACATCCTGCCGATTCTGATGGGCATCACCATGTTCTTCATTCAGAAGATGTCACCGACCACCGTGACCGATCCGATGCAGCAGAAGATCATGACTTACATGCCGGTGATTTTCACCGTGTTCTTCCTGTGGTTCCCGTCAGGTCTGGTGCTGTACTACATCGTCAGCAACCTGGTTACCATTCTCCAGCAGCAGCTGATTTATCGCGGCCTGGAAAAGCGTGGTCTGCATAGCCGCGACAAGAAGAAAGCGTAAGCGATCCAGAGCGGGAGCAATCCCGCCCTAAAATAGTCTATTCTCAGGCGGTCAAAGCGACCGCCTGTGTTTTTTGTAGCGAGAGAAAATTTATGAGCCACAGCGATACCATTGTTGCCCAGGCGACGCCGCCCGGACGCGGCGGCGTAGGCATTCTGCGCGTCTCTGGCGCCCAGGCGGCAGAGGTCGCCCGCCAGCTGCTGGGCAAGCTGCCCAAGCCACGCTATGCCGATTATCTGCCGTTCACCGATAGCGACGGCCGCGTGCTGGATCAGGGCATTGCGCTGTGGTTTCCTGGTCCCCACTCCTTTACCGGCGAAGATGTGCTGGAGCTGCAGGGCCACGGCGGCCCGGTGATCCTCGATCTGCTGCTGAAGCGCATCGTGGCGCTGCCGGGCGTGCGTATCGCTCAGCCGGGTGAGTTTTCTGAGCGTGCGTTTCTGAATGACAAACTCGATCTGGCGCAGGCCGAAGCGATTGCCGACCTGATTGATGCCAGCTCTGAGCAGGCGGCGCGTTCGGCAGTGAACTCGCTGCAGGGCGTCTTCTCCACCCGTATCAATCATCTTGTGGAAGCACTCACTCACCTGCGAATCTATGTTGAAGCCGCTATCGACTTCCCGGATGAGGAGATCGATTTTCTCTCTGACGGCAGAATCGAAGCGCAACTGAACAGGGTGATTGGCGACCTGGATGCCGTCCGTGCCGAAGCGCGTCAGGGCAGCCTGCTGCGTGAAGGAATGAAAGTGGTGATTGCGGGCCGGCCTAATGCGGGCAAATCGAGCCTGCTGAATGCGCTGGCGGGCCGTGACGCCGCCATCGTTACGGATATTGCAGGCACCACCCGTGACGTGCTGCGTGAACATATTCATATTGATGGCATGCCGCTGCATATCATCGACACCGCCGGTCTGCGTGAAGCCAGCGACGAAGTGGAGCGCATCGGGATTGAGCGCGCCTGGCAGGAGATCGAACAGGCTGACCGCGTGCTGTTTATGGTGGACGGCACCACGACCGATGCCACCGAAGCGGCGGCTATCTGGCCCGATTTCGTCTCCCGTCTGCCGCCCGAACTGCCGATTACCGTGGTCCGCAACAAGGCGGATGTCACCGGTGAGTCTCTCGGTCTGACAGAAGTAAATGGTCACTCACTGATTCGCCTCTCGGCGCGCACCAGCGCGGGCGTCGATGAGCTGCGCGATCACCTGAAGCAGAGCATGGGCTTCGCCGGCAATATGGAGGGCGGCTTCCTGGCACGTCGTCGTCATCTGCAGGCGCTGGAGCTGGCGGCCACACACTTACAGCAGGGTAAAGCGCAGCTGCTCGGTGCCTGGGCCGGTGAGTTACTGGCGGAAGAGTTACGTCTTGCCCAGCAGGCGTTAAGCGAGATCACCGGCGAGTTCACCTCTGACGATCTGCTGGGTCGTATCTTCTCCAGCTTCTGTATCGGTAAATAACCGTGCTGGCCTGATGGCGACCTGCTGTCAGGCCTGAGTTCCCGCCCTGCTTCCTTTCCTGTTATTCCCGCCTCTGCGGTGATTCTTGCTGATATGTTATTTTGCGGCGGCACGGCATTGCCGTATAACGGTTGAAGCGCCGATCTGACATGCGGTTACGGATTGCGGTGAGTGATCCCCGCCTCATCCCGCTGCGTCGGTCCGGAAGCAAACCCACTACGTGAACACCCTTGGGCGAATCTTTTCGCCTGAAACAGGAGAGTTGCATGAGTACACCGCTCGACACTGCCGCACTGGACACGCTGTTTAATGACGCCCGCACCCACAGTTACTGGCAGGCGAAGCCCGTCGATAACGCCCTGCTGGAACAGCTCTATGCTTTGACGGCGCTGGGCCCAACCTCGGCGAACTGCTCGCCTGCGCGATTTGTTTTCGTAACCTCGGCGGAAGGCAAAGAGAAGCTGAAACCGGCTCTCTCTTCCGGCAATCTGGAAAAAACTATGAGCGCGCCGGTCACGGTGATTGTGGCCTGGGACCGCGAGTTCTATGAGCAGCTGCCCGCGCTGTTCCCGCATGCGGATGCGCGCAGCTGGTTTACCGGCAGCCCGGAAGCGGCAAAAGAGACCGCTTTCCGTAACAGCAGCCTGCAGGCGGCTTACCTGATTCTGGCGGCCCGTTCGCTGGGTCTGGATGCCGGTCCGATGTCCGGGTTTGATCCGGCCAAAGTCAATGACGCCTTTTTCCCGGACGGTCAGTATCAGGTTAATCTGCTGATTAACCTCGGCTACGGTGATGCGTCAAAACTGCATCCGCGCCTGCCGCGCCTGAGTTTTGAGCAGGCGAGCCGCTTCGTCTGATGCTGCCCGCGTCGCGATTCGGATCGCGACGCGTATCTAAGATCGATCCCGCCAATCTGCGCGACTCCGCTCATCCTATTCCGAATTTAACGTCATCTGTACGTTGCCGGGTGCATTCCGATAAGAAAATTCCTACAATGCTTCTGATGATTATCTGACCATTTTCACGGAGCGACAGATGGCTGGTCATTTTGTACGCTGGACGGGCGATCCCGGCTTCCCGGCTAATGATTTACGCATTCCCCAGGCTATCACCGACACGGCACAGCAGTTTGCTGACAAACGCCGTGGGCGGTTTCTTGCCGCGCGTACCCTGCTGGCACAACTGATGCTTCGGGTTTATGGCATTAGTGAGCTGCCGCGCCTGATTATCCAGGGCAATGGACGCCCCGTGTTTGCTGACAGCGATCTGCCCGATTTCAGCATCGCCTATGCGGGCAATACGGTGGGTGTGCTGCTGGCCGAAGAGGGTGGGCGTGCCGGTCTGGATATGGAGATTGTGCATGCCAGAAGCCGTCAGACTCAGGAGCAACTGATTCAGGGACTAACCTCGGGCGAGATTGCCTGGATCAATGCTCAGCAGGATGCCATGGAAGCGGTGACGCAGATCTGGACATTACGCCAGAGTATTCTCAAGCTGACGGGAGAGGGCGATCGGGGACTGGACTCGCTGCGCCTGTTACCGGGTGCGGGTCGGCTGCGATCGTCACTTTATCCTGACATTCAGGTGGTGTGTGATGCGGAGCCCATGCTGGTCTGGTCGTGCGCGCTGTCGTCTGCGACTCAGCGTCTGCATCTGTGGGAGATGGATAGCGCCTTTCAGTGGCACGCATTACGCGAAATAGAGATGGGTAAGCCCAACATCGGGCCTCATGCCCTGCGGCTGACCAGCCTGACCAGCCTGCCCAGGGAGCGCAGCCTGCATCCTGAAATGTAAAAAGCCGCAACCTGGAGGTTGCGGCCCTGAATGCGCTTAGTGCGCGTCTACAAAAACAATCTTCAGCACAAACAGCAGCGCAACAATCACTACGCAGGGGCTGATTTCACGCCAGCGGCCAGTGCCCAGCTTCATGACGCAGTAAGCGATGAATCCCAGCGCAATGCCTTCGGTGATGGAAAAGCTGAAGGGCATCATGGCGGCGGTCACAAACGCCGGAACGGATTCGGTCAAATCATCCCAGCGTACGCGCGACAGGCTGGCGGTCATTAACACGCCAACGTAAATCAGCGCGCCCGCAGCGGCGTAGGATGGCACCATTGCGGCCAGCGGTGACAGGAAGGTCACCAGCAGAAACAGCAGCCCGGTGACCACTGCCATCAGGCCGGTGCGGCCACCAATCGCCACGCCTGAGGTGCTTTCGATATAGGCGGTCACGGATGAGGTGCCCGCCAGCGCGCCACTCACTGAACTGATGCTGTCGACATAGAGCGCCTGCTGCATCCGCGGGAAGGTGCCGGTTTCATCGGTGAGTCCCGCTTTGTCGGTGACGCCGATTAGCGTGCCGGAGGAGTCGAACAGATTGACCAGCATAAAGGAGAAGATCACGCCCGCCATGCCAATGTTAAAGGCACCTTTGATATCGACCTGACCGACTACCGAAGTAATGGAAGGCGGCGCAGAAAACAGGCCGACAAATTTCACATCGCCCAGCATCCAGCCAATCGCCGTGGTAACCACCATCGAGATCAGTACCGCCGCATGGATATTGCGCGATGCCAGAATGGCGATAATAAAGAAACCGAGTGCGCCCAGCAGCACGCTGTGCGAGGTCAGGTTCCCCACGGCCACCAGGGTATCGGGATTCGGCACGATAATACCGGCGTTCTTCAGCCCCATCATGGCGATAAACAGGCCGATACCGGCGGTGATACCCACGCGCAGGCTCAGCGGGATATTGGCAATCATCCAGTAGCGAACCCGCAGCAGCGTCAGGATCAGCAGGCCGACCGCACCCCAGAAGATCGCGCCCATACCGACCTGCCACGAATAGCCCATTGCACCGACCACTACAAAGGCGAAAAAGGCGTTCAGCCCCATTGCGGGTGCCAGCGCCACTGGCAGGTTGGCAAACAGTCCCATCAGAATGCTGCCAAAGGCGGCAATCAGACAGGTGGTCACAAACACCGCCTGGGTATCCATGCCGGCGACGCCAAGGATCTGCGGATTGACGAAGACGATATAGACCATCGTCAGAAAGGTGGTGATACCCGCTATCACTTCGGTGCGCACCGTGGTGCCATGTTCCTGCAGCCTGAAGATGCGCTGCAAAACGCCTTGCTTGCTCATGCCATCCATCCAGAAGAAAAAATCATCGGCGCGTATCCTGGCGATTTTACCGGGGCAATACAATGATTTTTCGCAACCGATTGCCAGTCTCGCAATCTGCGCTGAGTGCGGTAGAGTGTGGAGCATACCCCTGAATCGAAGGATAGAGTCTGATGTCAGTAGAATGCGTCTTTTTTGATTGCGATGGCACGCTGGTGGACAGTGAGTTGCTCTGTACCCAGGCCTACGTCAACACCTTTGCCCATTACGGCCTGGAACTGTCGCTGCAGCAGATGTTTGAGAAGTATAAGGGCGTCAAACTCTACGACATTATTCGTGACGTTGGCGACGCGCATCAGGTGACGCTGCCGATGGAAGAGGTGGAGACCGCCTATCGCGCAGAGGTCGCACGGCTGTTTGATCAGCAACTGCAGCCCATCCCAGGCGCGAAAGCGCTGGTTGAGCAGATAAAGGTGCCGATGTGCGTGGTTTCAAACGGGACGGTAAAAAAGATGCAGCACTCGCTGGGCTTAACCGGCATGCTGCCGCTGTTTGCGGAGCACCTCTACAGCGGCTATGACATTCTGCACTGGAAGCCCGATCCGGAACTGATGTACCACGCGGCGGAACAGATGCAGGTGCCGATTGAGCGCTGCATTCTGGTGGATGACTCCGAAGCGGGCGCCCGCGCCGGTATCGCCGCCGGCATTCCGGTCTACTACTACTGCGCCGACCCGCACAACCCTGAACTGGATCACCCGCTGGTGACGCGCTTCGATGATATGGCGCAACTGCCTGCGCTGTGGCGCGCCCGTGGCTGGGATCTGGTGTAGCGCGGGTTAGCATGACACACACCGTCTGGTTTTTAACCCTGCCCGGCGTGATGGCGCTGGATCTCACCGGCCCGGCCGAGACGCTGAAGCTGGCGGGCGAACACTTTACGCTGCGCTACATCGGCCCGCAGCCGGAGGTGGTCTGCTCCACCGGCATGACCATTGGCGGCATCGAACCGTTACCTGAACAGTTGCCCGCCGGGAGTCTGCTGGTGGTGCCTGGCGTCTATGATTCGCAGGTCTGTTACGCCACGCCGCAGGCCGGAGAGGCTCGCGACTGGCTGATGCGCCAGCACGCCGCGCTGCGCGCGCAGACCTTTATGCTGGTCTGCGTCTGCTCGGGAGCGCTGCTGGCGGCGCAGGCAGGCATGCTGGATGACGTGCTCTGCACCACCCATCATGATGTGATTGCCCGCCTGAAAGCCGCGGCCCCGCGCGCACGGGTGCAGGA
>Ga0265798_10005200_pt1 | contig 17607 bp, 21 predicted proteins | sample P3T30metagenome_FD_192430 | JGI IMG/M metagenome (GOLD analysis project Ga0265798, IMG submission 192430) | Plant litter microbial communities from East Loma Ridge, Irvine, California - P3 T30 | ecosystem: Environmental > Terrestrial > Plant litter > Unclassified | place: USA: California... | reverse complement strand
TAAACATAAAAACCCAGTTTGAGGGCGAAGAGATACGCAAGGCATACTCTATATGCTCGGCACCGGGCAGCGGAGAGCTTCGTGTGGCCATAAAAGCCGTTAAAAATGGTGGTTTTTCTGTTTTTGCCAATGAAAAGCTTGCCGTAGGCGATACTATGGAGGTGGGCACGCCCGAAGGTAACTTTACTTTTGAGCCCAAACCCGACAGGCAGCGCAACTATGCAGCCTTTGCTGCCGGCAGCGGCATTACCCCTGTATTATCCATCATACATTCGGTATTAATGAATGAGCCCGAAAGTACTTTTGTACTGGTGTATGGCAACAAAACGCCGGAGGAAACTATTTTCCATAACCTGCTGCACGAAATGCAGGAGCAGTACCTGGGCCGCTTTTTTGTACACTTTGTATACAGCAAAGCGCGCGAGGAAAACTCTATTTTTGGACGCATAGAGCGCTCTACCGTAAACTTTGTGATAAAGAACAAGCATAAGGAAAAAGAGTTTACCAAATTTTACCTGTGTGGCCCTGAGGAGATGATACTCCTTGTAAACGATGTACTTAGGGAAAGCAATGTGCCGGAAAAGAACATTAAGTTCGAACTGTTTAGCACCCCTATAGCCGAGAAGAAAATTGAGGCAAGCCTTGAAGGGCAAACAAAAGTTACCGTACTGGTAGACGACGAGGAAACCACGTTTGTTATGCCTAAAGAAATGACGCTTCTTGATGCAGCCCTTAAACAGGGTGTAGATGCGCCTTACTCTTGCCAGGGTGGTATTTGCAGCAGCTGCATGGCCCGCATTACCGGCGGTACCGCCGAAATGAAAAAGAATGCCATACTAACTGATGGTGAAATAGCCGAAGGCCTTATACTTACCTGCCAGGCGCACCCTACATCGGCTGAGATATATGTTGATTTTGATGATGTATAACAATCATCTAACATTATAATTGATTTGAAAAAGATGCCATAAGGCATCTTTTTCAATTTATAACGCACTTAATAAGTAGCAGTTTTATAAGTAGAAAACGCTTATTCTACCGGGGCAAAAAGCTCTGCCGCATCCGGAAATACCAGTTCGGCTTCAGAAAAATCAAGGATTTCAGACCGGTGCATGTATTTTATAATATCGCTTATGCCTTTCTGGATGCTCAATTCGGTAGAAAACTTGCGGCTGGTAGCCAGCACAAGCCCCCCTTTAGACAACCTGAAGAAATGCTTGCCAGAGGCAGTACGGTTTTTGGTAAATGCAAACACCTCGATATTGTCTTTTATGGCTGCTATAATAAGCTCACAGTCTGATTTTTGCTTACAGCTTATGCTTGTAAATATGGTTTTACCTTTTCTGGAGGTAAACTCAAATTTAAATTCGCCGTTATAGCGCTTGCTTATTACAAACATCCCCATGCCCTTATACCTTTTTAAATTTTAAAATCGGGTTGGATAAATTACCCAACCCGATTTTATATGTTTTTTTGATATGCCAAAGCTAAAAATTTTAAGCCTGCCTGTGCAGCAGTCCCAAAATACTTATCAAGAAATTTACCCAGGCAATATTGCCTGTATTTTATTTAATTCCCTTTAAGGTGTATTAGGCACTAAGCGCAATTTGCGGATAAATTTCCTTAAGTTTCTTTTTAAAACTTGTCATGGCCTGCTCTGTATCGGCAAGTATTTTATAGCGCGCACCGGCGTCATATTTAGTTCTTTCAAAAGTAATGTTGTTCCTTTTTAGCATGCGCTCTATAAGGTCGTGGTCGATAACGTGTTTGTATAACGTTCTAAAGATAGTGATGTGCATATAGTGTTTTTTAGGTTGTTTAATATGATGTGCTCAACTGTGTTATAAAATTAATGAGAATATTTTTTAACAGGATAGGCCTTAATAAAAGTTTAGCACTTTGATAATATTAGACCCCTAATACGCTATTTTTGGTTACAATTTTGATATATCTAAAATTATCGATACATTTGCATAAATATTTTATCACCATGACACTGGATAGTAAAAAGATAGAGAGGATAAGCAAGGCATTAGGCGATCCATACCGCTTAAAAATAATGCATGCTATAATGAAGCAGGAAAAGCAGGACAAGAGCCTGTGCAGTATGCCGTGCAGTAATCTTGTTGAAATGATAGACCTGGCACAAAGCACCGTATCGCACCACATAAAACAACTGGTAGATGCCGACCTGCTAATTGCCGAAAAAGAAGGCCGTAATGCAAAATACACTATTAATAAAGATGTGTTTAATGCTTATGTAAACTTCCTAAAGCCATTTGCAGGATAAAAAAATAAATCGAAACTTTTGGATGTTTCGATTTATTGTATATCTTTGCTGCATGATTACAAGAATACGCAGCATATTATTAATCGAAGAATTTAAATAGGTAGATTTTTTATTTTACCTCCGAACAATATTTACAAAAATAGCCGTTCTATAATTAATCGAAATATTTACATATATCATCAATCAAAAAACGAATACCATGACCACTACACCACCCAACATAGCCGCCCAATTTACAGATAACGCCATTAAAGCATGGACTGCGCAGGCAAAAAGCATAACAGCGTTTTTTGAAAAATACAGCGATGCTGATTATCTAAACCCCATAGCACCCGGCCGTAACCGCCCCATATATGTGCTGGGCCACATAATAGCCATTAACGATAGCCTGCTTACATTACTTGGTTTTGGCCAAAAGCTGTTCCCTGAACTGGAAGCTCAGTTTTTAACCAATCCTGACGACCATACATCTACCACCCCAACCTTAGCCGAACTAAAGCTAAAGTGGCAAACACAGCTTGGGGTACTTGCAAAACATTTTACCACCCTCGAGCCGCAGGACTGGCTACAGCCCCACACGGCGGTATCTGCCGAAGATTTTGCTGCCGATATGAGCCGCAATAAGCTTAGCGTACTGTTTAGCCGCACCAACCATATGGGCTATCACCTGGGGCAGCTTAACCTTTTTCCTGAAAAAAAGAGGCTTAAGTACAACCCGTTCCGCACCAGCGTAAGCCTTAATTTTGCTTTTTAATTTCCGTTTTTAGTTTATTCATCAAAAATCCCCAAAGCCTACACTTTGGGGATTTTTATATTTACTGCTATCTTCAAACCGCCAATGGCTTACCATGCGCTTTCACCTTCGGCACTAAAGAATTTCCCGGTAGGGCCATCGTTGCCAATAGTAGCATAGGTAACAATAGGTTGGGCACCTTCTTCTACGGTTTTATAGCCGGTATGATTATTAAAATCAGTGGCGGTATAGCCTGGGTTTACGCTGTTTACCTTAAATGTTGTGTCTCTCAGCTCGTAGGCAAGCATAACGGTATAGGCATTTAATGCGGTTTTACTTGCACAATAAGCCGTTGGTTTTACATCAAAATGACGCCATTCTGGGTTGGTATGATTGCCCAGCGAACCCAAGTCGCTCGATACATTTACTATTCTTGCAGCATCAGATTTATTAAGCATCGGCAGGAATGCCTGCGTGGTTTCAATTACGCCAAAAAAGTTGGTATCAAACACGTTACGGATGTTTTCCTGTGTAACCGATGACGCCTCCTGCGGCATGACACCCGGTATGCCTGCATTGTTGATCAATACATCAAGGTGTGGTGTTTTAGCCTGCAGTGTTTCAGCAGCCTGCGCTATAGATTGAGCGTTGCTAACATCCAGCTGCAGCACGTCTACATCTCTAAAACCTTCTGACTTTAATTGGTTTACGGCTTCGGTGCCACGAGCCAGGTCGCGGCTGCCTATATATACAAAATAGTCGCCTTTAGCCAGCAACTGGCGCGCAGTTTCAAATCCAATGCTTTTGTTAGCCCCTGTTATTAAAACGGTTTTCATGATTAGAGTGTTTTTAAATTACAGGGCAAAGTTGGGGCAATAGAGCCAAATAACTTTTGCCATTTGGCAAATTCGGTCTAAGACAGGCTTTTACGTATGCGGCTTAGCGAAGACTGCGTAATACCAAGGTATGATGCGAGCGCCGAGAGTGGCACGCGGTTTGCCATGCCCGGATAATCTTTTAAAAAGCCAAGGTACCTTTCAGTAGCATCTTGTGCAATCATAACATTTTTTTCCTGCACCTTGCGCATCAGCGAGCTCGATGTTATGCGGGTAAAAATGTCATTCCACGATATTATGGTGGCGGCTAAATCGTTAAAATCCTCACGGTCAATAATCAGCAGGCTACAGTCGGTTAGTGCTTCTACATATTCAGATGTGGCTATCTGATTATAGAAACTATTCATATCACCCACAAACCTATTATGCGGAATAAAGCAGCGCGTAATGTCTTCCCCTTTATTATTATAGTAACATACCCGCATAACACCCTCATTTACAAACCCTACACGGTTGGCAATTTTTTCCGCTTCAGAAAAATAAGCGCCTTTTTTAAGCGTAGTTTCAGTAAACCGGCTTTTAATAAGGTCAGTTTGCTGCACATTAAGGTTGCCATAGCGCAGCATGGCAGTAATCATCTCATCCATAGGTGTAAAGATATCTTTCAGTTAGTCCATTTTTTTTGCCATTTGGCAAAAAATGAGCATTAAACCGCGGTAGCCCATAATGCCCCTGCCTCTATATTTTGCTTATACACAGGGCACTGGGGTACGTGTGCGCCCGGCAGCATGCCTATGCTCATCAGGAACTCGTTTACTATTTCGCCACCGGTAAATTTAAAGGTCTTTTTAAAAAGCTTAACCCACTCATCTTTAGTCTTTGGGTGATGGTGTTCCAGCCAGTTTTTAAAAGATCCATATTCTTTTTGAAGTTGCAATATCGTTTTGGCATTTTCTATGGCAGCATTCACCTTCAGCTTATTACGAATGATGCCCGGGTCGCCCAGCAGCCGCTCACGGTCGGTTTCGGTATAGGCCGCAACCCTGCCAATATCAAAATTGTCAAACGCCAGCCTAAAGCTGTTTTCCTTTTTAAGGATAAGCTCCCAGCTCAGCCCAGCCTGGTTTATTTCCATTACAAGCCTGCAAAACAGCTCATTATCATCTTCTATAACAAAGCCGTAGTGGTTATCGTGGTAGTTTTTATGCAGCGCCTTGCGTTCGGGCGCCATGTGTTCTATTACAGAGCAGTAGGACATATTATCATCTTTAGGATAACCCAAAGATAGCAAGAAATGCCGTTCCCCATCATATCCGGGGAGGCCTATGTTACCGCCTAAAAAACATCCTGACCAAATTTATTGCTACATTTGCCACCTACACAAACAAGCAAGAGTATGAGTTTTAAACATAAGGTAAACGTTTTCAGGCGATTACTAACCCATAACCTAACCAGTAAGCTGGGCAGTGGCCATGCAAATAAACCCTTCAACCCCAATACGCCCGTAAAACGTGTATTGATATCGCGCCCCAACCACCGTTTGGGCAACCTGTTGCTCATAACTCCTCTGGTTCAGGAACTTGAAATCCTGTTTCCGGGGTGCACGGTAGACCTTTTTATAAAGGGTGGGCTGGGTCCTATAGTGTTTAAAAACTACAGCACCATAGGCAAAATACTGGCCTTGCCCAAAAAGCACTTCAAGCAGTTTGGCAAGTACATGGGCAGCTGGTTTGGGCTTAAAAAGCACCGTTATGACCTGGTAATCAACGTAGCAACAAACAGTAGCAGCGGCAGGATCTCTACCGGTATAGCCGGCAGCACCTATAAGATTTTTGGCGAAGTAGGTACCGAAGTAACCTCAAAATACCCTGATTATCAGCACATGGCAAAGTACCCTGTATACAATTTGCGCCATTTTACAGGGCAGGATACAGCCAGGCCTGTACCGCCGCTAAACCTTATGCTTAGCGATGCCGAGCTTGCAGCAGGCAAAACGGCTCTTGCAGCGTTGGTAAACAACAGTAAACCAACCATTTGCATATTCACTTTTGCTACCGGTAACAAATGCTACCCTCCTGAGTGGTGGGAGCCCGTATACCAGCGCCTGCTAACACAATACCCTGATTATAATGTAGTTGAAGTGCTTCCGGCCGAAAATGTATCGCAAATTGGGTTCAGGGCACCAAGCTACTACAGTAAAGATGTGCGCGAAATAGGTGCACTCATGGCCAATACGGCAGTGTTTGTTGGGGCTGACAGCGGTATCATGCACCTGGCAGCAGCCTCTTTAGTGCCTACCGTAGGTCTTTTTTCGGTAACCGACCCAAGTCGTTTTGAACCGTATGGCGGAAAAAATATAGGTGTAAATACCAACGAGACGGATACCGACGGACTGATAAAAATTATAAATAATATCTTACAATAGCATCTTCAAAAACGCTTAATTTTTCACTTTCGGACTTCGAGATTCGATAAAGTTGTAACATAAGAATGTTAAAAATTTTTACAGTTTAGGAGAAGGTATTTTTTAGCAGATTTTCTTGCGATAAAAAATAAATTGAGAAAATTTTCTTTCTAATTAAAAAAATAATCGTAACTTTGCAGTCGGGTTCAGTCATCAAATCAGGGTTCAATTTTGCGTCAATAAAAAAGCCACACTCCCGGTGTGGCTTCTTCCATCTAAAATTAAAATAACAAAAAATTATTGCGCCGGCTGTAGCTGCGTGCTTATGGCAATACGGTTCCAGGCGTTTATGGTAACGGTGGCCATTATGGCCTGTGCCACATACGTCTCGCCTAATACTTCTACCGCATTTTTATAGGTTGCATCGCTAACGCCGCCATTACTTATCAGGGCAACCTCTTCGGCAAGGGCCAGTATGGCGCGCTCTTCGGGTGTAAACAAAGTCGTTTCGCGCCAGGCGGGCAGTATAAAAATGCGCTGTGGAGTTTCGCCATACTTAAGGGCGTCTTTGGTGTGCATGTCAAGGCAAAAAGCACAGCCGTTTATTTGCGAAGTGCGTATTTTTATAAGCTCCTTGTGGGTATTGGTAAGTTGGGTGCCGGCCATATATTTTTCAAGGGCATACATGGCTTTATAAGCTTCGGGTTGAATGTTCTGGATGTTTAAACGTGGTGTCATGGTTTATTAATTTAAAAGTTATCTATCTTCTTGGTTATTAATTTCATACAAATTTCGTTAGGGGCAGCCACAATAATCTTAAACTGGTTTAAGAATGGCGCCAGGCACCAAAAAAAGTGTTTTACCACCCCCTAAATAAATACGGCGGTACAATGCATCCGGCAGCATCCATAAAAGCAGTAAATAACCGCAGGCATCCTCCAAAACAACTATTTTCATTAAAATTTTTATGCAATACAAAAAAGAAGCGTATTTTTACCCTTGCCTAATACTAAAAATCCATTTTAGAAGTTAAGGATAAAAATTCTTTTGCATTGAAAACCAGTACCTGTAAATATTTTCTTCTCTTTGGTGCAGGAGCGGCCATTATAGCCTGCTCTACTAAAAAAGACACGTTTATAAACCGCAACATGCACGCGGTTGCTACCGAATATAATGTGCTGTACAACGGCAACATTGCCCTTACTGCAGGCATAGAAGAGCTTAAAACCACGTATGCAGATAATTACTGGGATATCCTTAGTGTAGAGCGCATGCAGCCCACAGCCCAGGACATGGAGCCTACAGATAAGCCCAACGCTAATTTTCAACGTGCCGAAGAAAAAGCCACAAAGGCCATCCAGAAGCACTCTATGAATATTGGCAACAGCGAGCGCAACCCCCAGATGGATGAGGCGCACCTGCTTTTAGGCAAAGCACGTTATTATGATAACCGCTTTATACCGGCGCTCGAGGCATTAAATTATATTTTGCTTAAATACCCTTCAAGCAGCCAGATAGATGAGGCTAAGGTGTGGCGCGAAAAGGTTAACATACGCCTTAATAATGACGGTGTTGCCATTAAAAACCTCAAAAAGCTCATTAAAGAAAAGCAGGCCGTTATGGACCCTCAGGTGCTTAGCGATGCCAATGCCATGTTGGCCCAGGCTTATATAAAAGAAGTAGCCATAGACAGTGCCGCAACGGCCATTAAGCAGGCCATCCTGCATACTAAAGACCACGAAAAGCAGGCCCGTTACCGTTTTATTTTAGGCCAGCTGTACGAAAAACAAAAGTATACCGATAGTGCCTATACTGCCTTTCAGGAGGTTATAGACATGAAACGGAAATCGCCTCGAGAATATGTAATACAGGCACACTCGCGCCAGGCGGCACAGTTTGACTATAAAAAAGGCGATACCCTTGCCTTTATGGAAAAATACCGCAAGTTGCTCAAAGACCGCGAAAACCGTCCTTACCTTGATGCGCTTAACTATCAGGTGGCCGTGTTTTATGATAAGCAGGATATACATGATAAAGCAACGGTGTACTACAACAAATCGTTAAGGGCAAAGCCAAAAGACAAATACCTTAACGCTACTGATTATAAAAGTATAGGCGAAATAAACTTTGAAGGCGCAAGGTATGTCGCTGCCGGCAAGTATTATGATAGCACGCTGGTATACCTCGACCCAAGGGGCCGCGAGTTTAAAGCCATTCAGAAAAAGCGCGATAACCTGGCCGACGTTATTAAATATGAAGGCATAGCCCAGGCAAATGACAGTATATTACACGTTACATCATTAAGTACCGAAGGCAAAGTAGCCTATTATGAAGAGGCCATAAAAAAACTGCGCGAGCAGGATGCCCTGGCACAAAAACGTGCCGAAGACGAGGCGCAGCGTCAGGCTAATATAGCGGCAAATTCCGGCGCAGGTGGCAGGGACCCCATGTTTGACGATGATAGCCCCGGCTCTCTGCAAACGTTAAAAGGCAATGGTGTTGCAGGAGCAAGCACTTCGCCACGCTTAGCAGGTGCACCCGCGCCAAGTAAAGGAGGCAGCCCATTCACTCCCGGCGCAACCAGCCCAGGCACTACAGGAGCAGGCGCTACAGGTGCCAGCGGCGGTGCGTTTCCGTTTTATACCCCATCATCTGTTTCATACGGAAAACTGGAATTTAAAAAACGCTGGGGCAACAGGCCTCTGGCCGATAACTGGCGCTGGGGCTCTGAGCAACGCGGCGGTGCAAATGCCGGAGACGACCTTGCCATGGATGATGACAGTGTAAGCACTAAGTCAGACAAGCTGGAGCCACGCTACGACCCTAATTTTTACATAGCACAATTGCCTGTAAGCCAGGTAGTGCTGGATAGCCTTGCTAAAGACCGCAACTTTGCCTACTACCAGCTGGGCATTATTTATAAAGAAAAGTTTAAAGAATACCCGCGCGCTGCCGAAAAACTGGAAAGGCTGCTGGTTAACCAGCCCGAAGAGCGCCTTGTATTGCCGGCTAAATATAACCTGTATAAAATATACCAGATTATAGACCCCGCAAAAGCCGAACTTTATAAACAGCAGGTACTTACCGAATATCCTGAAAGCAGGTATGCCGAAATTATCCGCAACCCGCAGAGCGATGAAATTTATAAAGGCAGCCCCGAAGCCATATATGCAGCCGTGTTTAAAAAATTTGAAGCCGGCCAGATAAGGGAAGCCGCCGCAGAGGTTGACAGCAATATCGATATTTATACCGGCGAAGAGATAAACTCTAAATTTGAGTTGCTTAAGGCGCAGATTACAGGCAGGCTGCAAGGGCTTGAAGAGTATAAAAAGCAGCTTAACTACGTTGCCCTTACCTATCCTAACAGTGAAGAAGGAAAGCGTGCCGAAGAACTGCTTAAAACACAGTTACCCATGCTGGAAAAACTTGCCTTTGGCCAACCGGCCGTAAGCTACAAGCTTATCTTTAAATTTGCCCCCGGCGACCCGCGTATTGAGCCGCTCACAAAAAAACTGCAGCAGTATATTAAAGAGGGTGTAAACAACAGCATTAAGCTTACCACAGATATATACACCACAAACGAAAACTTTATAGTGGTACACGGCTATATTAGCAAGCTTGCTGCCGAAGATGCCGCTACCGTACTAAAAGATTTTAAAGAATATAAGATAGCCGAAACACCTGTAATTATATCAAGCGAAGACTACAAGGTAGTACAGATCAGGAAAAATTATGTTGAATATTTAGCCATCGAATAGCCTATGTTTGAAAAAACACAAAAAACGATAAAAGACCCGTTTGCAAAAACAAATCGCATTGTAGAGGGCACTACCATAAAGGGCGACCTTATATCGCAGGCCGATTTTAGGCTGGACGGGCACTTAATAGGCAATTTTACCTCTACAGGCAAAATTGTAATAGGCCCCACCGGCAGTGTTACCGGAGACATTAAATGTAAAAATGCTGATATAGAGGGCAGCTACAGCGGCAGGATTGAAGTAGAAGAACTGCTTACCGTTAAAGCAAAGGCAAAAATTACCGGAGAGGTAGTTACCAATAAACTGGCCGTAGAGCCCGGCGCTGAGTTTACCGCAAGCTGTACCATGAAAAATACCGTAAAGCCCATTAGCCCTACCGTAAATGAAAGACAACACGCCGGATAACCCTAACGAACAAAAAAAACAGCGCAACAAATGGATAGCGCTCATTAACATACCCCTGCAAATGGGTATTGTCATCTTTTTGTTTTCATGGCTGGGCGGCTGGCTCGATCAGGAATATCCAAACCCAAAAAACGTATACCGCATTATCTTTACCCTGCTGGGCGTTTTTATAGCTCTTTATAATGTTATAAGGCAGGTAAACCAACTCAACAAATAAATGGAAAAAAAATACCTTAGTGTTTTTATAAAAACAACAGGCACCGCGGGTGCCTTATTATTTATAAACTATATGTTATACCTGCTCCCGCAGTTAAAAGGGCAGGATGCCGCCTTTACCTATCCGTTGTGGGGCGTGTACCTTTTTTTCCTTATATTTTCGCTTATTATATTGGGCATCTTATTAAAAGTAAGCCAACAGAATTTAACCCAGGTAGGTTACGCTTTTTTACTTTTAACAGGCGCTAAAATGGCAGCCAGCTATTTTTTAGCAAAACCCATAATAGCGAAAACGGTTGAGTTTCCTGTAGAGAAAGCAAATTTCTTTGCTGTTTTTGTTCTGTTTTTGGCAATAGAGGCCTATTTTACAGCACGTTTATTAAACAATAAGCAGTAAAGTTTACTATACCCTGAAATTATCCTAAAAATTTTTCGGCTGCTGCATTGAAATATCAACATAAAATGTACCTTTGCACAAAATTTTAAGACTGTAAAATTAAGATAGTTACAACATGGTGTTATCCGGAAAACTTATCAAAAATACATTAACAGCCTTTTTTGCTGTGATGCCTTCCCTATTCTTTGCAAATCAGGCTACTGACACAACTCATGTGCATGCCCATAATGCAGAACATGCAGCTACCCATGCGCATGCAGAAAGCCATGGCGCAGTAAATGAAAAGTCAGAGATTAAAGCATTTATTGACCATCACCTTAAAGACTCTCATGAGTTTAACTTTTTTGCCGATGGCGAAGAAGGTAAACACTTTGGGTTTGCGCTTCCGGTGATCCTAATAGACAATGGTGACTTTAAAGTATTTTCTTCTTCAGAATTTCACCACGGCGAGAAAGTTGCCCAGATAGATGGCAACTACTACAAGCTGCACCACGAAAAAATATACAAGCTTAAGAGTGCCGATGAGGCCCTTACCCTTGATGCTCACGGGCACCCAACTAATGAAAAGCCGCTTGATTTTTCAATTACTAAAAACGTAGTGGCCATGCTGGTAACGGCGCTGCTTATGTTCTTTTTATTCACAGGCCTTGCAAGGTCTTACAAAAAAGGTCCACTGCCTACAGGTTTTGGCCGCGTGCTTGAGCCGCTTATCCTTTTCATCAGAGATGAAGTTGCTATACCAAACATCGGCGAAAAGAAATACCGCAAGTTTATGGGCTACCTGCTTACTGTATTTTTCTTTGTACTTATCCTTAACCTTATAGGCCTTACACCACTGGGTATTAACGTAACGGGTAATATTGCTATTACAGCATGTCTTGCCTTATTTACTTACCTTGTTACTAACCTTGGGGCAAACAAAGGGTACTGGCACCACATTTTCTGGATGCCTGATGTACCTGTACTGATGAAAATAGCGCTTATACCTATCGAAATTTTAGGTACGCTAACCAAGCCATTTGCCCTTATGATACGTCTTTATGCAAACATCTCTGCAGGACACATTGTGGTAATGAGCCTGCTTGGACTTATATATGTATTTAAAAACTGGATTGCAGGACCATCATTCTTTGGCCTTACGCTTTTCATTTCAGTTATAGAAATATTGGTAGCCTTCCTTCAGGCATTTGTTTTCACCATGCTATCTGCCCTGTTTATCGGTATGGCCGTACAGGATCATCACCATGAAGAAGACCATGATGCGCATACCGAAGAGGAACCTATCATCATCTAATTTAGAACTTTATTTAATTAATTATAAATCAAATAGTTATGGAAATTCCAGGAATCGTTGGAGCAGGTTTAGTAGTAATCGGTGCAGGTCTTGGCCTTGGTAAAATTGGTGGTTCAGCAATGGACGCTATTGCCCGTCAGCCGGAAGCAGCTGGTAAAATACAAACTGCCATGATCATTATTGCTGCCCTACTTGAGGGTGTTGCTTTCGCAGCGCTTTTCGCAGCTTAATAACATTAAAGAGCATTCCTGCAGCGGTTGGCTGCAGGAGGGTTCTTAATTAATTGATTTAATTTAAAAACACATCATATACAATGGATAAGTTAGTAAACGATTTTTCATTTGGCTTGTTTTTTTATCAGGCAGTTATCCTTATCGTACTTTTGCTGCTTCTTGCAAAATTTGCCTGGAAGCCCATCATGACAGCTATCACAGCACGTGAGGTAGGTATTGCTTCGGCTATATCGGCTGCAGAAAATGCACGCAAAGAAATGCAGGCACTACAGGCAGACAACCAAAGGATTCTTAACGAAGCGCGTGCCGAAAGGGATGCCATGATGAAAGAAGCCCGCGAGATTAAAGAAAAAATGATTGCCGATGCTAAAGCTGCTGCACAGGCTGAAGGCGATAAAATTATAGAGCAGGCTAAAGCCAGCATAAACAGCGAGAAAAATGCTGCTATGGCTGAGCTTAAAAACCAGGTATCTTCTTTATCTGTAGATATTGCAGAGAAGTTGCTTAAAACGGAGCTTTCTAACAAAGAAGCACAAAACAGCCTGGTTACTAAAATGCTTGACGACGTTAAACTAAACTAATACAACCGGTATGAGCAGAGCTGCTATTAGATATGCAAAGGCAATACTGGAAACGGCACAGGGCACAGCAACTGCCGCCCAGGTAGCCGAAGACATGGCCTTGATAGGCAACACCATAGCTGAAAACAAAGAGCTTGCCGATTTTATAATCGACCCTACAGTAAAGGCCGAAGTTAAAGAAGGCGCGCTTAAAGAAATATTTGCAGGCACACAAAACGTTACGCAGGGTTTATTTCACCTGCTGCACGAAAACAAAAGGTTTAACATACTGCCGCACATTGCTGCACAGTATAAAGTATTGTTTGACATTGCAAATGGTGTAGAGGTTGCAACCGTAACCACTGCCATAGCCATGGATGCCGAACTTGAAGCCCAGGTGCTTGCCAAGATCAAAGAGTTTTCTGATAAAAAGATAACCCTTAAAAATATAGTAGACCCTGCAATAATAGGCGGGTTTATAATAAGGATAGGCGATAAACAGTACAATGCATCTATTGCAAACAGGCTGGTAACGCTAAAAAGGGAACTTAGCAATTAATTTACGCCCGGGTTGCCGGGCAATACATAAAAACAGAAGGTAATTAAACTTAATTATACAGATGGCAGAAATTAAAGCTGCTGAAATTTCAGCAATATTAAAGAAACAATTGTCCGGTTTTGAATCGGGTGCTACACTGGAGGAAGTAGGAACTGTACTTCAGGTAGGTGACGGTATTGCCCGTGCATACGGATTAAGCAACGCGCAATATGGCGAGCTTGTTCAGTTTGAAAGCGGGTTAGAAGGTATTGTACTAAACCTGGAAGAAGACAATGTGGGTATAGTATTGCTTGGCCCATCTTCAGGTGTTGCAGAAGGCTCTACTGTAAAACGCACACAGCGTATCGCTTCCCTTAACGTAGGCGAAGGCATTGTGGGCCGTGTGGTAGATACCCTGGGTAACCCAATAGACGGTAAAGGCCCTATTGAAGGCCAGCTGTATGAAATGCCACTTGAGCGTAAAGCGCCGGGTGTTATCTTCCGTCAGCCGGTAACAGAGCCTATGCAAACCGGTATTAAAGCCGTAGATGCCATGATACCTGTAGGCCGTGGCCAGCGTGAGCTTGTTATTGGCGACCGTCAAACCGGTAAGACTACCGTGTGTATTGACACCATTCTTAACCAGAAAGAATTTTATGATGCAGGCAAGCCTGTATACTGTATATATGTTGCAATAGGCCAAAAAGCCTCTACTGTAGCAGGTATTGCTAAAACCCTTGAAGAAAAAGGCGCAATGGCTTATACCACAATTGTTGCCGCTAATGCGTCAGACCCTGCTCCTATGCAGGTGTATGCCCCAATGGCAGGTGCTGCAATTGGAGAGTATTTCCGTGATACGGGCCGTCCGGCACTTATCATTTATGATGACCTTTCTAAACAAGCGGTTGCTTACCGTGAGGTATCGTTACTACTACGTCGTCCACCGGGCCGTGAGGCTTATCCTGGTGACGTGTTTTACCTTCACTCAAGGCTACTGGAGCGTGCTGCAAAAGTTATTGCCGATGACAGCATTGCTAAAAACATGAACGATTTACCGGAATCGCTTAGGCCAATTGTTAAAGGTGGCGGATCGCTTACGGCGCTTCCTATCATCGAGACTCAGGCTGGAGACGTTTCTGCTTATATCCCAACAAACGTAATCTCGATTACTGACGGTCAAATATTTCTTGAGTCAGATTTATTTAACTCAGGTGTACGACCGGCTATCAACGTAGGTATCTCTGTATCTCGTGTAGGTGGTAACGCCCAGATCAAATCGATGAAAAAAGTTGCCGGTACCCTTAAACTGGACCAGGCACAGTTCCGCGAGCTTGAGGCATTTGCTAAGTTTGGTTCAGACCTTGATGCAGTAACACTTGGTGTTATCGAAAAAGGCCGCCGTAACGTAGAGATACTTAAGCAAAGCGTTAACGACCCTTATACCGTAGAAGACCAGGTTGCTATTATTTATGCAGGTTCTAAAAACCTGCTTAGAAATGTACCGGTTAACAAAGTAAAAGAGTTTGAAAAAGACTATATAGCTTACCTTAACGCTACACACAGGGATACCCTTGATGCGCTTAAGGCCGGTAAATTTACCGATGAGATAACAGATGTGCTTGAAAAAGCAGCTGTAGAGATCTCTGCAAAATATTAATCAGATTTTTAGATTTTAGTAGTGAGTATTTAGATTCAGCAATGTCTTAATACTTAATACTCACTACTTAATACTATAATAAAATGGCAAACTTAAAGGAAATACGTAACAGGATCGCTTCGGTTTCATCGACCATGCAAATTACAAGTGCGATGAAAATGGTATCGGCAGCCAAGCTTAAAAAAGCTCAGGATGCCATTACTGCCATGAGGCCTTACTCTCAAAAGCTTACCGAATTATTGCAAAACCTTAGCGCTACGCTTGAGGGCGATACCGGTGGTGCCTATGCAGATCAGCGCCCCGTAAACAAGGTCCTTATTGTAGCCATAACCTCAAACAGGGGCTTGTGCGGTGCATTTAATGCTAACGTTATAAAGCAAATCAACAACCTTAAAGATACCACATATGCGGGCAAGCAGGTTGATGTTTTGGCTGTGGGTAAAAAAGGTAATGATGCACTTAAAAAAACCTGCACCATTGTGGGTAACGAGAGCACCATTTATGATACCCTTACGTTTGAAAACGTTGCACACGTAGCACAAAACTTAATGGAAAGGTTTGTGGCCGGCGAGTATGATAAAATTGATGTGGTATACAACCACTTTAAAAATGCCGCTACACAAATAGTGCTTACAGAGCAGTTCCTTCCGCTGGAGCCTGCTGCTACTGCACAAGTTAGCAACACCGCTACCGATTACATTTTTGAGCCATCTAAAGAAGAAATTGTGCTTAGCCTTATACCACTGTCGCTTAAAACGCAGTTGTATAAAGCCATCCGCGACTCTTTTGCTTCTGAGCACGGCGCCCGTATGACGGCCATGCACAAAGCTACAGATAACGCTACCGAAATGCGTAACCAGCTTAAGCTTACTTACAACAAGGCCCGCCAGGCTGCCATTACCGGCGAAATCCTTGAAATTGTAGGTGGTGCAGAGGCTTTGAACAGCTAAATTGACAAACAAACATAGTGAGAAAGAGGCTTCCGGAAACGGAAGCCTTTTTTTGTGTTAGGGGTATTACAAATATTTTACTTTTACCAAAAGAATAAACATGAAAATTACAGGCCTTCTTATACCGGATGTAGAAGCTTTATTTGAAATAATCTTGAAAGAAATTGACAAGGAAGGCGAATCGTTTCAAAATTTTTCCGAAAAAGAACAAAGCACAATTATTGAAGCTTTTGATGAAAAAATAATTGAGTATTTTAAAGATAAAACTTCCGACTCATTTGAAATGTTTTTAGAAATGACATCACAAAATCAAATGATGATTGAATCTTTAAACAAAGAAACATTTAAATACTTTTACGACTATTTAAAGTTGTCACATGATTTATATCACAGTCTCAGAAAATCTCTCACAGGAATAAAGAGTTCAGAAAGTGACAATATCATAATATCTTATTACGGTTACTTAGTACGAATTTCGGATCAAGTTTTTGTGATGCTATTAAATGGTTACCCTGATGGAGGAATGCGCTTATGGAGGTCATTATATGAGCATGCGGTTATTAATTTACTTTTTATCGAGGAAAAGAATAATGACGTACTATTTGAACGATTCATTGCATATGAACATAAGGCAAGAGCACGGAAAATTGAAAGTTATAATAAAAATTTCGAAAAATTAAAGTTTCCTGCGCTAGATCAAGATATAGAGGATAGTTCAAAATCTTTAGGGGACAATCTTAAAACAAAATATGGGAATAACTTTTTAGATTTTAGTAAGGAGTACGCTTGGGCTTCAATATTATATGAAGATGGTAAGGCAAACTTTAGGAAAATTGAAGAAAGCGTAAATTTGGAAAAGCTGAGACCTTTTTATATTTCCGCTTCATCTTATATCCATCCTACATTTGAAAGCCTTTTTGATTTTTTGGAGCATGGTAATGTTGTCAATCTAGCTAAAATCACAAGTCAGACAACTGATAAACAATCTTTCAGCGATCCGTTACAGCTTACTTTATTTACCTTGCATGAAGTTAACATGCAGCTTTTAAATCTATATTGTATCGACCATGAAGTAGAAATTAATGTAAAGCTATTCAAAAGAATTTTTGAGATGATGCAAAAACATTTAGTCTAATAGCTTGCCACGCATGAAATTCTTCCCTCCCTCAAAATATATCCCTATTTTTGTTTCTTAAATATCCAGGAAACAATTGAGCCTTTCAAAAAACCTATTTAAACAAACCGCCATATACGGCATAGCCACGGTGGTGCCGCGCATGTTTACTTTTTTCCTTACGCCGCTGTATACCACTCCCGGCGTTATGGACAGGGCCAA
>Ga0265798_10005199_pt1 | contig 17614 bp, 13 predicted proteins | sample P3T30metagenome_FD_192430 | JGI IMG/M metagenome (GOLD analysis project Ga0265798, IMG submission 192430) | Plant litter microbial communities from East Loma Ridge, Irvine, California - P3 T30 | ecosystem: Environmental > Terrestrial > Plant litter > Unclassified | place: USA: California... | reverse complement strand
CACGGTGGGTCACTTCCTAGAGATGCCGCTGCCCAAGGACATGAAGGCGGCCGACAAGGCCAAGTACGGCGACTACGCTCAGGACACTGCGGGAAACTTCGAGGCGCTCTACGCGACCTCCCGGGACAAGACCAAGATCGTCTCAGAGCTCAAGAAGCTCCTCGCCACGGTGGATGAGCTCGTTATCGCCACGGACGCCGACGCCGAGGGTGCAGCCATCGGCTGGCACATTCTCCAGGAGCTCAAGCCCAAGGTCCCCACCTACCGGGCAACCTGGAACGAGATCACGGATCGGGCCGTCCGGGCAGGGCTCGCAGCCAAGGAGCCCATCGACCAGAAGGCTAATACTCCCACCGGGTTCTTCGGCCAGGCCGAGAGTGCTCTGGCTCGAAGCCAGTGGGACCGACTCTTCGGCTACGGCGTCTCTCCCCTCATGTGGAAGATGGTCCGCGGTGGCACTTCGGGTGGCCGGGTTCAGACTCCCGGCACGAAGCTCGTGGTGGAGCGGGAAGAGCGCCGGCTGGCTTTCAAGTCGGTTGCCTTCTACACGATCTACGGCACCTTCGAAGGTATCAAGGCTAAGCTCGTGGACTTCGGCGGCAAGAGGATCGCCGATGCCTCGAAGATCGATGACGACGGCAAGCTGGCAGCTGGCTATCACCTGATCACAGATGAGAACCTGGACAAGATCCTGGCCTCGCTGAAGGCCAAGAGCTACGAGGTCGGTGAGGTCAAGTCGAAGCCCTACCGGAGAACGCCTCCGCCGCCCTTCACCACCTCCACTGCGCTTCAGTCCATCGGCTCGAAGACTAAGCTCAGTGCGAAGCAGCTCACCTCGACGCTGCAGTCGCTCTATGTGGACACGCACTGTACCTACATCAGGACGGTCTCAGTGGAGGCTGCGCCCGAGGCAATCGCCGAGGCTCGCAACGAGCTCAAGCGGCTCTTCGGTGCGAAGCTCGTCCCCGCGACCGCTCGAGTCCACAAGGATAAGAAGGCTGGCAACTCGGGCCACGAGTGCATCCGTCCAGTGCTCGATGACAGCACTGGCAAGATCGTCAGCCCGAAGCTCTCGGGCAACGAGCAGAAGGTCTTCGATCTCGTGAGGCTGCGCTTCCTCGCTTCGCAGTCCATCGACTGCGAGGGAACCACCTGGAGCACATCCTTCCTCGCTAAGGATGGTAAGGCTACCTTCTCTGCCAGTGAGACTGAGATCCACGAGCCAGGCTGGACGGTCGTCTACGAGATGGACGATGAGGTTGGGGCCTAAACCATGAGCAATCGCATTGACATCAGCCTTCTCATCGAGTTCCTCGAGGCGCTTAGGGATCACAGCTACGAGGCAATCGGCGGCAATGGGGAGAGCATCCATGGCTTTGATTCAACCACGGTCTCCTTCGATGCCGGGGGTCACTTCCTCTGCTACACCACAGTGTCCGATGGAGTGCTCTACTCTTTCTACAATGATCTCATCCTTCAATCCGACAGGGATGGAGTCCAAGAGGCAATCGCTTCTGACTTCGACTTCCTCAACGGTAGGCTTGAGGCAGAAACCCGGGAACTCAAGTACGGACCGAGCTTTGACTGACTCGACCAGGAGATACAGATGACCATAGCAATCAAGGATCTGAAGCAGGGTAGCCCTGCCAAGCTCTCTCGACTCACCAAGGAGTCCCGGGAGACTCGACCGCCCTCGCGCTTCACCGAGGTCAGCCTCGCGAAGAAGCTCTCTGACCTCGGCATCGGTCGGCCCAGCACCCTGTCCTCCATCGTTTCGGTGATCCAGGATCGAGGCTATGTGAAGCGCCACGGGAGCCAGCTCTACCCAGCTCCCCTGGGCTTCGCCATCGCCCATGTGCTCTCGGCCAAGTTCCCCGACTTCACCGACTACGGCTACACGGCCGAGATGGAGGAGGAGCTCGAGCGCATCGAGGAGAACAGCAAGACCAAGCTGCAGTTCCTCGTAGACTTCTGGCGGGGCAAGGATGGCTTTGAGAAGCTGCTCGAAGGCCTTCGGCAGAATGTGGACTACGACGAGATCGGCAAGCTCACCACCATCGATCTCCACAATGGCTTCGAGGTCAAGGTCAACCGCTACGGCGCCTTCCTTCAGGATCCCAAGGCTGAGCCCAACGAGAAGGGCTATGTGCCCTCGGCCAAGCTCGACGACGAGGCCGATCTCTGGGAATACCGGGATGCGGCTGTCTGCCGGGAGCTCCTTGAGAACGCCACCAATGCTGTGGGACCCCGGGAGCTGGGAGTGCTTGCTGCTGGCGAGTATGCGGGCTACACGGTCTTCGCCAAGGATGGCAGGTTCGGCGCCTTCTTGCAGGCTGTCCATCCTGACCAGCTCAAGGCAGAGGCGGCCGACAAGAAGCCCACTGCGAAGACTCCGAAGCCCGTGAACCAGAAGCTTCCCGAAGGTGCTGAACTCGACACCGTTGAGCTCAAGGATGTGGAGTCGCTCTTCGCCGAGGTGAAGCTTCCCCGGACCCTCTCTCCCCAGTTCTTCGTGGGCATCGGTAAGAAGGGCCCCTGGCTCGGTCGGAAGGCCTCAGCCAAGGCTAAGCGCGCTGTCTTCGTCAGTCTCCCCGAGGGGTACGATCCCCGGACCATGAGCCTCGAAGATGCCGAGAAAATCTGGAAAGAAAAGCAGGCTGCTAAGAAGTAGTCCCGACCTCCGCTACGAGTGGAAGATAAGTGATATGGCCCATCCATGTTCAAAAATCTCAAAGACCATAGAAGTGCCCGGAGCTCGAATGCTCGCATAGGATTCATCGGCGCCGCAGTGCTTCTCTCGCTCCTTGCTCCAACATCTGCTCAGGCAGCGGAGCAGTCAACCGCCTCCGGCTCTAGCCCATCATCCTCATCCTCCACGGAGATCACTCCCGATCAGCTCAGCGCCGTGAGCGAGCGTCAGATCTCAACTGCCAACAGCGGTGTCCCCAAGTTCAACTCGGCAGACCTCATGGGGAAGATCAAGGATCAGATCGAGACCGAGCGCGTTGCTCGGGATCAGCGGCTCGCTGAGGAAGCAGCTGCCAGGGCCGCAGCCGAAGAGGCCGCCAGGCTTGCTGCGGAGGAAGTTGCTCGAGTCGAGGCAGCCCGGGTCGCAGCAGAGGCTCAGGCAGCCGCAGAGAAGGCCGCCGCAGAGGCCAAGGCAAAGTCAGCCGCCTCGAGCAGCCGGAGCGGCACCAGCAGGAGCACTTCCTCTGGACCGAGCTCACCCCTCTACACGGGTGGAGGTAGCAAGGATGAGTGGCTCCGCGCTTCGGGTATCGCTGAGTCCGACTGGGGCTATGTGGACTACATCGTCTCCAAGGAGTCTAGCTGGAACCCCAACGCCACCAACGCGAGCTCCGGAGCCTCCGGCCTAGTCCAGGCTCTACCCTGTGGCAAGGTCCCCGGAAGCTGCTTCAACCCCGTGGACAACCTCAAGTGGGCCAACGGCTATGCTGTCGGTCGCTACGGCTCCTGGGCCCAGGCCTACGCCTTCTGGACCAGCAACCACTGGTGGTGATAGTAGGGGCGAGGGATCGTCCCTAGATCGTGTATAGTGGCACGGAAGAACAGCTGAGATCAGCTGGTGAAGGGAAGCAAGATGGCCGAAGCGTCGATCCGGGAGAGAGCTCTCGTAGTCTTCGATGACCCCGAGCTCAGGGGAGTCGGTGTGGTCGCCCGGGAGTTCGGTAACCTCGGCTACCGGACAGTGGCTCGCTCAGAGTTCACGCAGGGGCATCTCCAGGGCGTAGAGCTTCTCCTCACCATCTCGATCCCCCTGGAGCGGCTCGGAGTCTTCCTCAACGAGCTCCACGCTGCAAATCCAGACCGGAGCTACAAGGTGGCCATGATCCTCCCGGAGCGGAACATCCCCAAGAGTGAGATCCGCTTCTTCGACGCTCTGGACCCCGCAGTCTTCGACGGAATCGCCCATGTCTCCACGGGCAACCTCATTCACTGGCGGGAGAAGTTCCCTGACAAGCTCCACGGCTACTTCCAGAACCCCAGCACCCTGCAGGCAGGTGACCCCAAGGAGAGCTCAGATCCCTCGGTGATCTCCAGCGGCGTCTTCACCACCTTCAAGGGACTCGGAGTGCTACTCAAGGGCGCCCAGGTCCTCGAGGCCTTCCCCGAGCTGACTTTCTCCTACACCGGCTGCCAGTTCCAGATCAGTGGCCGCTCCGGCAAGATCGTGGGATCCCCCGAGCTCGTGACCTCCCTGGCCACAGACCTCAAGGAGAAGGCACTCCGGCCCAACATCGTCCTCCAGCCAGAGGACGACTGGGCTGCCCGGGAGTCTGGTGGCAAGCTCAATGTCTTCCCGAGCTACAGCAATCGCAGCGAGAACTCCCGCCGGATCGCTGAATCTGGAGTCTATCTCTTCACCCCCTGCGCAGTGCTCAACGGTGCTGATTTCGGCAGAGGTCACATCCGCAGGAAGCACCTCCTGCGCTGGGCCTCCGCTGTGGACTACAACCTCCTCGAGGCTCTAGCCTCCGGAACTCCTGCGCTGCTCTCCCACGGCTACCACAGCATGCTGCTGAGCCAGCTGGAGCGCTACAGCAGCGAGGTTCTGGGCAGGGAGCTTTCCTGGCCGCTGCCTCTCTACGATGAGCTCGCCGAGGCCGCTGAGCTCGCAAAGGATCTCGTCCAGCGCTCCGACTACCGGGAGCTCTCTGAGCGTCAGCTTCGCTACTTCGAGGGCATCCGGGACGCGAGCAACGCACTCCTTGAGGATGACCTGAGCTTCTTCCTCGGCGAGTCGAAGAGTAACTACAGTCCCGCCCTGGAGATCCCCAAGGGCACTCGCTTTCTTCCGGAGGCTGGCATGGTTCTACCCGGTGCCGAATCCGCCACGAAGCTCTGAGCCAAGCTCGATAGGATAGGGCCATGGCAAAGAAGAACCTCAGAGAGCTGATCGGTGAGATCAAGAGCTCCCAAGACATCGTGGACTACATCCAGGCGGCAGCCGTCTCGCTGAAGCCCTCATCGGCTGGCAAGTTCAAAGGACTCTGTCCCTTCCACGGGGAGAAGAGCCCGTCCTTCTATGTGGACAGCAACTTCCAGAATTACCGGTGCTTCGGCTGCCAGGCCAACGGTGACATCGTGAACTTCGTTCAGGAGTACGAGAACCTGAGCTTCATCGAGTCGGTGAAGAAGCTCGCTGAGCTCGCCGGCCTGGAGTACCAGCTCGAGGACTCCGAGCCCAGCTTCAACTACCGGGCTATCCGGGACTGTGTCGCCGCCACCCATGACTTCTTCGCTGACCAGTTCGCAGCGCTCCCTTCGGGTCACAAGGCCAAGAGGGAAGTGCTCAAGGTTCGAGAGCTCCCTCTGGACGGCATGGCCTACGGCTATGCGCCCGATGGCCGCCAGAATCTCTACAAGCACCTCAGCGGCAAGGGCTTCTCGGATGAGATCATCCTCCAGGCAGGTGTCTGCAGCCAGTTCGAGGGCAATCCCAAGCTCTACGACTTCTGGAACGGCCGGCTCATGTTCACCATCACCGACCCAGCAGGAAAGCCCGTGGGCTTCAGCGGCCGGAAGCTCAACGAGGAGGACAAGCGAGGCAAGTATGTGAACTCCTCGGACGGTCCGATCTTCGACAAGAGCTCGGTGCTCTTCCACCAGAGTGAGGCTAAGCAGGAGGCCAAGAAGGCCGGCGTGCTCTATGTGGCCGAGGGTCAGTTCGATGTGGCTGCCATCGCAGCCTCTGAGCGACCCAATGTGGTGGCGTCCTCGGGAACTGCCTTCACTCGCAAGCAGGTGCTCATGTGCTCCAGGATGGTGGGCGAGAGCGGCCGGGTAGTCTTCACCTTCGACGGCGACGATGCGGGACAGAAGGCAGCCTACAAGATCTTCTCCATCGCAGATGAGCTCCAGGGTCAGTGCTATGTGGTCTCGCTTCCCGAGGGTCAGGACCCCTGCGACTTCAGGAAGGAGCACGGCTCCGAGGCGCTGCAGGAGTACCTCGACGAGAAGGCTGTGCCCATCGTAGACTTCGTGCTCGATGTGATCGCCTCTCGCCACGACCTGAAGGATCCCGCACAGTCCGCGAGCTACCTCGGCGAGGCTGCCGTGGTGCTCAAGAGCGTCTCGAGCCCCGCGCTGCGCTCGACCTACGCTAAGCGCGTTGCGCTGCGCTCGCTCATGAGCATCTCCACCGTGGAGGACGCCATCGCCTCAGCCAAGAGTTCGAAGGAGCTTCCGAAGCGAGCACCGCGGCCCAGCGAGGGCGAAGAGCAGGAAGCAGTGAGCAGCAGGAGCGACTTCCTCACCAACTCCCAGAAGGAAGAGAAGTTCCTCGCGGACCTCGATTCTAACCTGGTCAAGGAAGCCTACGCTCGCCTCCTTCAGCTCTGCCTCCACCAGCGCTCACTGATCCCTGAGCTCCTGAAGCTCAAGGACGAGGCACCGCGGCCCTTCATCGGCATCGCCCGGGAGATCTCCAAGCTTGAGCCGAGCGCTCCGATCATTCCCGAGAACTCCAAGGCCCCGATGATCCTGGAGACTGTGATCTCCAAGGACTACTTCCCCTACCTGAACATCATGGAGGAGGAAGACATCGCCGAGCTCTTCAGTTCGATCTCGGAAGAGGCTTCGACCGCCCAGGAACTTCTTGAGCTCAAGCGCAGCTCGCGAAGGCTCATGGAAGTACTCCAGGACAGCTCAGACACGGAGCTGCTAAAGACCGCCGACTCAGAGAGAACAGATGCCTGACCCAGTAGACGAGCGCCTTTGGCGCTTCGATGAGACCGCCGACCTCCTCGGCATCGAGGAAAGGCTCCACAGGGCGGGACTGAACTACAGTCGGCACTCAACCACAGTGAGCTACTTCCTGAGCCTCCGGGACGGTAACCCCTGGCTCGACAGCTACGAGCTCCATGCGGTCTACACGGGCAGCTATCTCCCCAACGGAGATCCCGAGGTAGAGAAGTCCCACATGCGGAACAGCTACGCCATCCTGGAGCGCCCCGAGGGGACTCACTGGATAGCGGAGAGCGCTGGAGAGAAGATCTCCGAGGCAGACTTCTACGGGAAGGTGATCTACTCCAGCCCCGATCGGATGCTCAGTCTCCAGCAGATCAGCTTCGAGACAGCCACTGCGAGCTTCCTCGTGGAGCTCAACATGGAGAGCAAGCTCCTCGTGCTCATCGCCCTGGAGCCCACGGATCACATCCCCGATCCCATCGCTGACATGGTGCTTCCAGATGAGCTCCGAAGGTCGAGCTATCTCCTCGAGCTCTTCGAGCACAACGGTGGCCAGCTCGCTCCGTAGCGTCGTGATATGGGTGTGCGACACGAAGAAGCCCAAGATGCTCCCAGCGAGGGCGTAGAAGGAAGGCGGCCAACCTATGGCTAAGCAGGCTAGAGATGGCGGCTCCATTGAGAGCGGCTTCGACTTCTCAAAGTTCCTAGATCTCGACGATGATTCAGCTCTGGATCCCACTTCGGGCTCTGAGGAGGATGGCTACCAGACCATTCCCCACAGCCGGGAAGAGATCGCCACGGGCGCTCTAGACAGCGACCTCGAGGGCGAGGTGGAGAGCTACATCAAGGCAGGCAAGGTATCCTGGGGCGACAAGCGGAACCTCAGAAAGCTCGCAGCTGAGAACAGTGCTCTGGAGTCCACCATCAGGGACGCCGATGCTGCCATCCTCGAGCGTGCGGACAGCTACCACGCTCTAGTCTCCAGCATTCTCCAGGAGAAGAACAGCCTCGAGGGCTTCGCTCTCGACGACAGCGACCCCTACGACACTCAGATCGTAGGCACCGACGCTAAGCCCCAGACTTCCCGGGCGTCCCGGGACCAGTCCAGCGAGCTCTTCAATGAGATCGAGCGACTGGAGCGCCATCGGAACGGGCTCAATGAGACCAGGACCTCCATCCTCACAGAGATCCGGGATGCAGCGTCCCGGCAGGAGAACGGCGGCTGGGAGCCACTGGAGGAAGTCATCGGTGAGAAGCTCGCCGCCATCGACCGGGTCCAGGGAATCACTCGAGTGAAGTTCTCTGAGGAGGATGAGGCAGTCTTCGATCAGGGCGTGGACGAGCTCACTGACTACATCCACGGCAACTTCGATCCCCTCGCAGAGGAAGACGAGTACGACGAGGACGAGCAGGCTCCTCGAGCCGTAGCGGAGATTCCCCTCTCTTCGGATGGCCACAGCCCCGAGGAGATGATCGCCATGGAGGAAGCCAGCGAGAGCAGCTCCAGCGATCAGAGCTTCGGCGCATTCTTCGGCTCAGACAACAGCTACGACGAGCACGAGGGCTACACCGACGAGCCCGAAGCCTCCACCGATGCGGACTCTGAGCCCGCCGGTGAGGAGTTCAGCTCCGAGGAGACCGTAGAGGAGCTCACAGAGGCCCTCGGCGAGGGCTACGCAGAGGTTCACCCCGAGGATGAGAGCGACGAGGAGTTCTCTGAGGAGATCGAGCTCAGCGTAGAGACACCCTCCGCCGAATCGCTGGAGAGCGCTCCCGAAGACTTCGCTCACTCTGACTTCAGTGAGCTCCCCGAGGATAGCAGCTCGGAGGAGACTGCCGCCGAGGTAGAGCTCCGAGACGACGAGGAGTCCACCGACGGAGAGCTCGAAGCGCTGGACGGAGTTCTAAGCGCCGACGAGCTCCAGACCGATGAGCACAGCGCAGAGGACGAGAACATCGCGCAGACAGGCTCCTGGCACGCAGAGGGTGGCCCTGTGAGCCCCTACGGCGATGAGACCGTGGAGGATGACACTGCTCCCGATGAGATCGCAGCAGCTGAGCTCAGCAAGCTCGAAGCCGACGAGCCCGAGGACGAGTTCGCCGCTGAGGAGAGCTCCGAGGCCGCTCAGGAAGAGCCCCGGCACTTTGAGCTCGAGGACACCGTGCCCTGGAGCACAGTTCAGGAGCTCGCAGAGCCCTCGGCTCCCTCCGACAGCTACGCTAGCTGGACAGAGAACGATGAGCCAGTCTACGCAGATTTCAGTGAGTACGCCGACTCCGCCAGCGGCCCTGTCCGCACCTTGATCTTCGACGAGCTCAAGGTGAAGCACGGCATCAGCTTCGAAGGCGTAGCAGGCCTGGAGGATTGATCTATGAGCAATAGCCTCTTCGGCCCCACAGAGGATGACGATGAGGGCAAGGGTGGTGGAGAAGCTGCTGCGGGTAAGCTCGTGCTCTTCCTGGTGCTCCTGCCCTTCATTCCGGCGGTCCTCATCGGGTTGCTCTTCTACTTCGTCTTCCTTCGAGTACTGAAGCTCAAGCGCTCTGTCTCCGGACTGATCACTCTGGGCTTCCTGGGCCTGAGCTACCTCGCGCTCACTGCTTTGGATGGCTTCAATCGAGCCGTCGGGGCCTTCACAGCATCTGGCGGCATCCTGGAGAACTGGACAGAGCTCCTCTACTTCGCCGCTCCGCTCTCCGTGGGACTCGGAGTGATCTTCGGCTACGGTCTAATCCTCTGGGATGTCCGGGACATCCACAACAATCCCCACCGGGTAGAGCTTCCGGGCTTCTGGACCTACAAGATTCAGTGGAGGAAGACACCACTGGAGCTCCTGCGAAAGCGCCGAGCCCTCAAGGCACTCCGCTCGGGCACACTGATCGATGACCGCCGGGCTCCCCTGGGCTACGAGGAGAAGGAGGACCGGGTAGGCTACCGCTTCACTGAGGAGTCCGTTCGCCACACTCTGGTCACGGGAGCAGCCGGTTCCGGTAAGACCATCTCTATGCTCTCCATGATGAGGGCTGACATCGAGTCCGGCCGCACGGTCATCGCCATCGACTTCAAGCGCTCCCCCGAGTTCGCTGCTAAGCTCGCTGCCTGGAGCCACGAGTTCGGCATCCCCTTCTACCACTTCGAGAAGGGTAAGCCCGAGTCCTACCGGACAGAGTTCTCCCAGGGTCAGTCCACCTACGACCCCTTCGCCTCGGGCTCCGGCTCTGAGATGGTGCTGAACCTCCGCGAGTACGACACGAACTCTGCTGTCTACAAGGAAGCAATGCAGCAGCTCCTCCAGGTCCTCTTCGCCATGATGGAGCAGGCAGACAGGAGCAAGGCCCCCAATGTGGACTGGAACCACGGAGGAATCTACCAGCTCGCATCTGCCATCACTGACCCCAACCTCAAGGATCTCCTCGTAGCCTGCGAGGGTAAGCCTATCTTCCACGATGCTCAGGACTATGTGCCCCTGGCCACATCGGGCAAGGGTCCGGAGAAGGATACCCTGGAGAAGCTTCGAGGCCAGATGAGGACCATGGTGGCCTCGGGCTACGGCCGCTGGTTTAAGATCGGCGACGGCTCAAGGAACATCGACCTCCTGAAGATGATGACAGGTGATCAGACCATCGTGCTCTTCAGCTTCAACTCCGACGAGGAAGAGGAGCTCTCCAGGTATGTGGGGTCCATGATCTTCGCCGACCTGAATGCCTGCTCAAGCCAGATCCGAAACAGGAAGGCCTCGAAGGTCACCAACATCTATGTTGACGAGTTCCAGGCCGTGCCACCCACGGCAGTGACAGCCCTCCTGGAGAAGTCTCGAGAGTCGAAGTTCGCCATGACTCTGGCCCAGCAGGCCTTCGAGCAGATCATCACATCCTCCAAGTCCAACGGTGAGGCCTACCTCCAGTCCATCCTCGTGACCTGCTCCAACTTCCTCACCCACGCCGGTATGACCCAGGACTCAGCTGAGCGTATCTCGAAGCTCATGGGTAAGCACTGGAAGGCTGTCTACAGCCGGACCAACAAGTCGGACGGTGGCTTCCTCAAGAACAACTTCGGCAATCGGCGAAACCAGATCGTCTCCGCCACCAACCAGGAAATCTGGAAGGTCGAGCCCTCGGAGTTCATGGAGCTCAGTGCTCCATCCTCGGTCAACGGCTACCGGTCGACTGCCATTCTGATCAACAAGGCCGTGGCTGACCCCGATGTGGAGGCAGAGGGCACCATCGCTCGAAAGCTCTGGATGGTGCCGCCCCAGGTCGTCCTCGACGAGTATGTGACTCCCTACATCGGCGACGAGATCGATCCCAACGCTCAGAACCTCTATGTGGACAGTTCCGTCACTCTGCTCACTCCTGAGGAGAAGAAGCTGCAGCAGTCCTACGAGGACAACACTCCAGTCTACCGGGAAGACAGCGAGATCCTCGGTGACTCCTACGGCCGGGTCTACGGCACCAACAGGCCGAGGACTCCAGAAGAGCAGATCAACACTCTGATCAGCGACGAGAGCTTCTCATCCTTCGGAGACTATGACAGCGATGAGGACAGCGAGGGAGACTTCGCCATCGAGGAGATCATGCCTGAGGAGATCAATCCCCGGGCCGCTCTCAATGAGGATCTCTCTGCCTTCGACAGCCCCGCTCCGCTGAAGCAGGTCAGTAAGGCTCCAGTCCAGCCGAGCCGTCAGCAGGTTACTCCTCGGAGGGCTCCAGTCTCTGCTCCTCGAAGGATCGAAAGGCCCCGGCCCGTGGCGGTCGAGCCCGAAGAGCCCGGACTACCCGACCTGGACTTCCCGCCCATCGGCCGTCAGCTCAGCGCGAAGCCCGTAGCTCAGCGGAGGCAGCCAGCCCGGGACAGCTATGAGGAAGAGGGCCTCCCGGAGATCTGATAGTCGACTATAGCGGGGCTCAGCGATATCTACAATCCGTAGCCACAAACGATTAGGAGTCTCTATGGGCATCCCCACAGGAGGTCCCCAGCAGGGCGGAAACAACCCCGCAGGGGGAGGCGTCCCCACAGGACGGACGCCGGAGAACAGGCAGCCAGCACAGCCGCAGCGTCAGCGCCCGGCGGGTGGCATCCCCCAGCCTCAGCAGCCCTCCCCTCAGCGCCCCGCTCGCAGCGAGGATCAGCTCCCCGGTGGAGCGCCACAGCGTAGGCCCGCTCCCCAGCGACCGAGCTCCGGTCTCCCGAGCCAGGGAGGCTCAGCGCCCCAGAGGGCTCAGCACAGGCCGCAGTCTGCGCCCCAGCCTCAGCGCCCCGTGGGTAGACCCCAGCCCGAAGCGCTCCCCGTGGTACCCGATGAGCAGTTCGATGACTCCTTCAGCTTCGGCGGTCAGGATGATGACCTGTTCTCAGATGTGCCCAAGAGCGTCTATGAGGACATCGATTCTGACGAATCCCTAGGCTTCGACGATGACATCTTCGAGACTGTCACGGATGACTCCGCCGACGAGGATGACTTCGAAGCTGAGCCGGCTCCCGCACCCCGAAGAGCTCCGGTCGCTGAGGCGCCGCGAGCTCCTGCTGCCAAGCCCCGGAGGCTCCAGGGTACCAATCGAGCTCCCGAGCGCTCGAAGGCAGCGAGCGAGGAGTACTCCGAGGAGTTCGTAGACAAGGAAGAGCTCAAGCTCAAGCCCTTCGGCAAGCCCAAGAAGAAGGCCAAGGTCGGGGACTTCGATCCCAGGAAGAACCTCGAGGGACAGCGTAAGCTCTACAGGGGTCTCTTCATCGGAGCCATCGTGGCCATCGTGGGCTTCGGTGCCTACCAGACCTTCTGGCCTCAGGAGAACCTCAGCGCTGCAGAGGTAGAGAACATCGCAGCGCTCACCGTGGGTGAGACTGGATTCCCCACCACCAAGGGTGAGGGCTTTGCTCAGAGCTTCATGGAGAGCCTCCTCACTGTGGACTCCGGTCCCGAGAACATCGCCAAGCGCACGGCGGCGCTGAGCTACTTCTACGGCACCACGGGAGATGCTCGAGCCTTCGACAGCGCTCTGACAACTGTGGGCAACATCAGCCAGCAGGTAGTCTACGGCCCCGTCGTCCTCGACTCGACTCCCATCTCCTCCAACGCTGCAGCCTACGAGATCGGCGTGCTTCTGAGCACAACTGACTCGGCCATCCCCGTGGCCACTGGAACCGCTGGCAACGAGGCAGTAGCTGAGTCCATGCGCTGGGTCTCCTTCAATGTGAATGTCTACTACGATGCTGAGAAGGACTCCTTTGCGGTCGCTCCCAACTCTCCCTCGCTGATCCCCGCTCCCTCGGTCGAGGCTCCCAGCGTTGTGCCCAAGGGAGAGCCCCTCGGAGACGGTCTGGACGACTACCCTGAGTCGGTCAACGCTACGGTGGTGGGATTCCTCTCGGGTTACCGGGAGTCCACCAAGGATAGCTTCGACAAGATCCTTCAGTACATCGGAACGGATGCCGATGAGTCGCTCCGGGACGGCCTCGGTAGCCGCTACCAGTTCGCTACCCCGGACAACCCCTCCAACTCCATCGACATCGAGGTCTTCCAGCCCGGCGAAGATGCGAGCGAGCTCAAGGTAGCACTCACGGTAGACTGGCAGATCCCCACCAGCGAGAACTCCAGCGTGACCTTCCCCTCTCACTATGTGCTCACGCTTCAGAGCAAGGGTGGAAGCAGCGACTACACCGTGACCAAGTTCGCTCCCTACTACTGGGTCGAAGCAGCTGACAACGCCGAGTAACTGGATAAAGCTGACCACATTGTGATATAAGTCGAGCCTCCCGTTGGGAGCATTAGAGAGACCTTCAAGTTCCAACCCTTCGGAGTATAAACCATGGACATCAGCCTCCTCACAGCCTTCGCACTCAGCGATCTAGTCGACACAGCAATCAACAACTGGATCGGCCCAGTCTTCGTCGGCGCCATCGCCGTCGTCGCACTGATCCTTCTCTGGCAGCGCAAGCTCGCCGGCTTCATCACCTTCGCAGCAGTCGCCGTACTCGCTGGACTCTTCATCTTCTTCGGCTCGGATCTCTTCGGCCAGAACGGAAACCTCTCCGGTGCTGGTAGGGATGTGGCCGAGAAGATCAACACGGTGGATCTCATCCACGGAGAGGACCTCGGGAGCACTACCTTCGCTCCCGGTTTTCTCCAGCTAACTAACTAGCCACAGCGAATCTGAAGGTCTCTAGCGGGGCGGTGCCATTGCGGCACCGCCCCGCTTTGCTGTTGCCAGAGGTGTGACACCACCGTAGCGATATGGCCTACTAGGAAACCGACCCTCAGGCAAGGCAGAAGGATCTACGGTGGCAGAAGCAAAGAGTAAGCCAAAGAAGCCCCTATTCGGCGAACGAGCCAAGAAGAAGCTCGATGTCTCTGCGCAGGCCGTCATCGACAACATGGTCTTCAGCAAGCGCGATGTGACTGCCTACTACCGGGTCAGCCCCCAGATGTTCGAGTTCCTCTCCGACGCCGTTCGAGTGAGCAACGGAGCCCGAGTCACCGCCGCCTTCACATCCCTGGTGGAGAACCGCCGGGATCCCCTAGATCTCCACTTCATCACCACCTCCACTCCCGTGGATGTCGAGGCCTGGCACGCTCAGGTAGACTCCATCGTCTCCGAGTGGGAGGGAAACACCTCAGCCTTCGTGGACTTCCTTGAGCAGATGGCAGATCACCTCCGCTCGCAGGAGTACACCAACCGGGTCGCCTACATGGGCATCAAGCTCGGCAACCGAGGCGCACTGAACTTCTCCGCCATGAACCCCCTCGAGTCTGGCTTCAAGGCCGCCTGGGAGACCTTCAAGGAGTGGATGAGCTCGATCACTAAGACCTTCGACGGCGATGTGTCTGCAGCTGAGGAGAGGGAGTTCAGAATGAAGGCTGAGCGCTACTCCTCGATCATCAAGAGCGGCGCGCTCCAGGGCACTCCCATTACCTCCGAGGAGATCATGCTCCTCATCAAGAGGATGCTCTACCCCGCCATGCCTGCTCCCTACCTCGATGTGGACCACGGCAACCGCTGGGGCGCAGGAGACCTTGAGCTTGAGCACGCCTCCGTGATTCGGAACAAGTTCCGCTGGCTCGAGATCAATCAGCTCATCGGAGGTCGAGAGCTCACTGGCTACCGGGCAGTGCTCTCGCTCACTCGGTTCTCCAGGAACGCCCAGTATCCCCAGACAGCCTTCCCCTTCCTCTACATGCCCCAGATGCTCATGGGTCTTCCCTTCACCACCTTCTCCCGGGTCAAGCTCCTCCCCAACGAGAAGATGCGTAAGGAAATCGAGAAGCGCCGTAAGGAGCAGGCCGACCAGCTCACCAACATGCAGGGAGCTGCCCGCAAGTCTGCTGAGGCAGCCGTCGAGGACAACTCCCGAGTGGAGAACGATCTCCGAGATCTTCGAGAGCTCGACGAGACTACGGCCAACGATAAGACTCCCTGGGTCGAGGGTTCCTACCGGATCGTCGTGGAGACAGCCACCGAGCGCTCCATGCGGGATGTGGTTGCTGCCATCAAGCAGAGCTACTCCGAAGTGGACATCACCACGGTGCTTTCCTCGGGCGACCAGCTGGATCTCTTCCTTGAGCAGATGCCCGGAGACAGAACTCGGGTCAACAGCTTCAGGCAGCTCACGAACCTAAACCACCTCTCCACTTCTGGCTTCAACATCTCTTCGGATGTCGGCGACCGGATCTGGGATCAGAACACCATGGAGGATAAGAGCTGATGGCTAGAGGAAAAGGTAGAGGTGGCTCCGGTGGTCCAGGCGGCCTCCTGATCTCCGCGCTCATCATCGTCGCCGTGGGCGTGCTGATCTTCGCTGTGGGTAGGGCTAACAACATCACCAGCACGGGTGCGCTCATCGACTGGACTCGGACGACCTCCGGGAACATCAAAGAGTGCCTCAATCCCGATGTGAAGTTCTGGGACTGCGGCTTCGGCGGCGACAGCACAGAGGGTCCCGGCGCAGGCCAGGGTGGCGAAGGTGAAGGCGGCGACGGTAGCGGCACGGGCGCCGACGGCGAAGGAACTCCAGGCTCCGGTGGAGCTCCCGGCACCGATGCTCCCAGCGTTCCCGCTCCCGATGCAGAGCTCCAGAAGCTCGCTGCGCTGAAGGTCGGGGAGCCCCAGGAGGTCGACTACGACCGCGGCCAGTGGAAGCACTGGATCGGTGACCGCTGCAACGATACCCGCCAGCAGGTGCTCCGAGAGCAGGCAGTGAGCTTCAAGCTCGACGCCGAGGGCTGCAGGGTAGCCTCCGGCGAGTGGCTCGATCCCTACACTGGAAAGACCTTCACTGACCCCTCGAAGCTGGACATCGACCATGTCTACGCTCTGGGCGCTGCTGCCAAGAACGGCGGCAACGATTGGGACCCTGCTAAGAAGCAGGAGTTCGCCAATGACAAGAGCCACCTCCTCGCAGTCTCCGCATCTGCCAACCGCTCCAAGAGCGATAGGAACCCCGCAGAGTGGTGGCCCGAGAACGATGCCTACTCCTGCCAGTTCGCCACGAAGTATGTGGATGTGGCAGCGAAGTACGAGCTTCAGTTCTCCACGGCAGATGTGAAGGCACTGGAGAAGGGACTCAAAGCATGCGGCTAAAGGCCATAGGCTGCGATCTGAGCGACTTTAGCGCAGAGCGCGATGAATGTGACACGGGGATGCCTCTGGGCCTCCAGAACAGAGCATAGGAACGGACGATCATGGTAAAGAACAACGCTGAAGAGCTCCGGAAGAAGTTCCGGTCGCACCAGGAGAGCGAGTCTTCGCTCCTTGAGGCCATCGAGAAGCCGCTGAGCCTCGAGGAGAGGCTGCAGTTCCTCGCTGAGGCGGGGCGCACAGACCTCGTCGAGGCCTTCAAGGACTGGAAGCCCCGAGTCTCGAAGGCCAAGAAGCGCGGCGCGCCTCTGGACCAGCGAGTGAGCATCACCATCACCGGTGAGGAGCGCTTCTCCCTGGACAAGGAGATGGCTCGGCTCAAGACCGAGGGTACTGGGATCTCCATGTCTCAGTTCATCCGCAACCGGGCCATGGGCTCGGTGGACATCCAGGAGTGGAGGCAGATTGCCGTCAAGGCTTTGCAGGAGATCGAGGAGATCGCCTCGAGCTCGGCTCAGCTCAGGAAGCGGAAGTCTCAGCTCACCATCATCCTCGACACCGAGGACGACGACGAGCAGGCCCACAGCTACGAGCGCGAGATCGTCACGATCAACCGTAAGCTGGAGAAGATCACGGCTCAGAACAAGAGCCGTACCTTCAGGCTCGCTGGCCGGATGTCCATGGCTGAGGCTGAGACCGTGAAGTGGAGAGCATCGAGGCTCCACCTCTCCGCTTCGGACTTCCTCCGGATGATGATCTTCGGCCATGTCCCCGACTCGGATTCCGATTCGCACATGTCCCTCGCTGCCAAGAGGCGCTTCTACATCGCCATCATCGATGTGGCAGACAACGGCTGGGGCGATGTTCCCAAGATCTATAACTGCTCTCAGTGCGAGAACTACATGGACGAGATCCGGAGGCTCCGGGAGCAGCTCAAGCAGAACGAGATCTTCGCCAACGCAGGAGTTTAGCCTGGGCTTCGCTTTGCTGCCATCGGCGATATAGAGAGGTAGAAAGTACAGTTGTCCCACAGGGAGAGTAGCAACATGCTGAAGAGAATTCTGAAGAAGGTGAAGAGCGACCGAGGTAGCTCTTCGCTCGTTTCCTTCATCCTGCTTGTCCCTCTGTTCCTAGGAATCGTGGCAACTGGAGTCGACCTCGCGTTCTACTTCGCTAACCGCGGTCAAGTAGAGGCCATCGCTCGAGATGCTGCTAGGACCGTCGCCATCTTCGGTGGTAACGGAAATGTTGCTCAGGCAACTACCCTAGAGAACAGCTACGGCTCCAGCAGGGCCTCCGCCTGCAGCAGCGGCCGTAGTGATCTCAGAGATGC
>Ga0265798_10005198_pt1 | contig 17614 bp, 18 predicted proteins | sample P3T30metagenome_FD_192430 | JGI IMG/M metagenome (GOLD analysis project Ga0265798, IMG submission 192430) | Plant litter microbial communities from East Loma Ridge, Irvine, California - P3 T30 | ecosystem: Environmental > Terrestrial > Plant litter > Unclassified | place: USA: California... | reverse complement strand
TTGCACTGTCACGGTGAGTAAATTGACGGCATGTGGCTCTTTAGGAATTAAATTCGCGTCATTGAAATTAATTCGTCAACCGGCACGAACGCGCGAGTGATGCCCTCGCCATGAGGCCATTCACAGACGGCGATTAAACCATCTTGCGGACCACCATCGCTAATTGCTGTTACGAGCATCATAGGCCCCCCGGACTTGCGACGAACAATGCAATCAACCGAAACAATGTCCCTCATGCCGTGCCTTAGCTCAGTCGTTGCGGGGCGTACGGGTCGCATACGCGTCTAGCGAAGGGTTGAAAACTAGTTTCGTGTATCCGCACCTACCCAATTGCTCCACTTTTTGCCCGGTTTAGAAAAGGGGATACGCTTTGCCTCGATGTCAACTGGCTCACCAGTCCGAGGATTGAAACCTGCTCGAGCGCCCCGATTACGAGTTTCAAAAGTGCCAAATCTGGAGTTCAACACGTCCCCCGCTAGGCCACGTGGACAAAGGTTGACGCGCGTCTGATCGCTTGATTCAAGGCTGTCTTTTGGAGGCGGCGTTGGGCGAGCGAATTGGGGTTTCGGATGATGAGTGGGCTCTGATCGGGCCCCTGCTGCCGTCGGAGCGAGGACGTGGCTGCCGACCCGCGGGAGACAACCGGCCCTATTTCGAAGGCATGGTGTGGATGGCGCGAACAGGCGCGCAATGGCGGCATTTGCCGGATGAATATGGCAAGTGGAACAGTGTGTTCCGGCGGTATCGTCGCTGGGTCGTGACGGGCGTGTTCGAAGCCATGCTGGAGACCCTGGCCGCTGTCGTCGAGCGGGATGTCAGCGCCGACATGATCGACAGCACCGTAGTCCGGGCGCACCACTGCGCCGTCGGGCTAAAAAAAGGGATCAAGAATTCGAAGGGCTCGGCCGTTCGCGAGGCGGCTTCACAACCAAGCTGCACGCCCGCTGTGATGGTCAGGGGCGACCGCTATGTTTCTTCCTGACGCCGGGCCAGGCCCACGACGTGAAGGGCTTCGGGCCCTTGTTCGGGATGCTGGCTGACCGGATCGAGGCCCTGCTTGCCGATAAGGGCTATGACGCCGATGCCATCCGCCAGGAACTCGCCAAGGCCGATGTCGAGGCGGTCATTCCAACCAAAAGTAACCGCCGCATACCGATCCCGCATGATCGCGAGAAATACCGTTGGCGCAATCTCGTCGAGCGCTTGTTCAGCAAGCTCAAGAACTGGCGCCGTGTCGCAACGCGTTATGACAAGACCGCAGAGTCCTATCTCGGCTTCGTCGCGCTCGCATCCGTTACGCTGTGGCTGCCCTTTGTCCACGTGGCCTAGCCAACCGCTCTACAATTACCTCAAAAAACGCAGACACCAAGGTATCCACCTGTTCCACCGATAAATTCGGATTATCCAAGTCAAGAGCTTTAATGAGATCAACTCTGGTCATTTCGATCCTGCGGACAGCACAAACTGATAATAGCATAATAAACCGATTGCTACGTCCACAGGGTATTTATTTGGCCTGCTTCGCTACAGACCTGGCAGCGTGTTACAGGAGAGGTTCTCCTAGGCTCAGGACTCGTTGATCATAGCCAGAAGATGACGGTGGCAGCGAGCGCGATGGCGGAGAAGAAAACCGTCGGGCATCGATCGTAGCGGGTGGCGACACGGCGCCAGTCCTTCAGGCGACCAAACATGATCTCGATGCGGCTGCGGCTTCGGTAGCGGCGCTTGTCGTATTTGACCGGCACGTTCCGGGATTTTCGTCCCGGAATACAGGGCATGATGCCCTTTGCGTGAAGGGCGTCCCTGTACCAGTCTGCGTCGTAACCGCGGTCGGCAAGCATCCACTGCGCCTTGGGCAGATCGTCGAGCAGCGCTGCAGCGCCGGTGTAATCACTGACCTGACCCGCCGTCATGAAGAAGCTTAACGGGCGACCGTTTGCGTCGGTGACGGCGTGAAGCTTCGTGTTCATGCCGCCCTTGGTGCGGCCGATGAGCCGTCCAAGATCCCCTTTTTTACCCGCAGGCTCGATGCCGTGCGGTGTGCCTTGAGATAGGTCGCGTCGATCATGATTGTTCTGGGCGTGGCGCTCGCAGCGGCCAGTCCTTCCATCATGCGCAAGAATACGCCCCGCTCGCCCCACATCGCTTCCACCGGTTGTAGAGGGTCTTGTGCGGTCCGTACTCCCTGGGCGCATCGCACCAGCGCATCCCGTTGCGATTTACGAAGACGATGCCGCTCAACACCCGCCGATCATCAACCCGGGGCTTGCCGTGGCTCTTGGGAAAGTACGGCTCGAGCCGCGCCATCTGCTCGTCGGTCAGCCAATAAAGGTCGCTCATCGCCAGTCTCCTCGCAGAGCCTGAATCAGATCGCACCTTCCACATCAATGGGTCCTGACCCTAGTTGCCAAACACATCGACGCTACGATCGACATCGCCGCACGCGAGGGCCAGAAGATTGCACCTGTCCGTATCGTCGTTGTGCTACTGGCCGCGCTTCTTCTTGCCGTCAACATCGACGAGCGATCGGCCGCCCTTTGGATGATCGTTGGCCTATCGAGTGAGATCGCATCCTATCGTGCTCGCCTGGTGCTAGGACAGCATCCGGCCCACCCGGTACGCATGCGGCTCATTTATCTTCTGACGGCAGCCTCGGTGTCGCTATCCTGGAGCGGGCTGCCGCTACTTTATTGGGTAAATCGGGTGTCCGGGTTCGAAGCCGTGTCGGTTCTGATCCTAACGGCGCAGCTAGTCCACGCACAGGCGTTTACCTATCGTTCAATCCCGTTACTGTTCATCGTCGCCGGCATTCCGTCGACGATGCTGCTGGCATTGCCCTGGCTCGACGGGAGTTTCCCTAGCGTTCGGTTCTTCACGGTCACCTTCGCAGCGTTTCTCGCGATCGGCTACGTGATCGCCAGTGTTCATGCCAATCGAAAGACGGCACAAACTCTGCGTACGGCGCAGGAAGAGCTGGAACACCTCGCCTACTTCGATGCGCTTACGTCGCTTGCCAACCGGCGCATGTTTATCGAACACCTGCGTCGGCTTATTGCCCTGTCAGGCAAGCATGGTACGCGCTTTGCCCTGCTTCTAATCGACCTCGATCGGTTCAAAGACATAAACGATACGCTGGGCCATGACGCCGGCGACGCGCTTCTGGTGGAAATCGGCCGGCGACTGCGTCGCGCAGTCCGCCCCGACGACCAGGTAGCACGGCTCGGCGGCGACGAGTTCGCCGTCAACATTCAAAGCGCTTACAAGCCGGACGAGATCGAGCGAACCTGCATGCGCATCGTGAATAGCTTCGCCAAGGAAATTCAATTTAACGGCGCGGAAATCAGGGCAAGTACCAGCGTCGGAGTTGCTGTGTTTCCCAAAGATGGCGACCAAGAGGAAAGCCTCTATAAATCGGCCGATGTCGCCCTGTACGAGGCCAAGCGCTGCGGCCGCAACACATGGCGCTATAGCGCCGCAACCTGAACCTGCAGGTGATGTCGATAACGAGAGCGCTTTCGGTATTTCAGCTTGCTGATCAGCACCTAGTCCGGTTCGCAAGCCTGCTCGAAGGTCAGGGTGCAGTAGGTCCCTCGCCGGCAAACAACCAACGTTCTGCTTCTGCTCCATCGGTGAACACCCGCGCGCCCCGTCCTGCGGATGCGCAGCCTGAACGCTTAGACATTCACTCATAACCAGGCGCCGGCGGACATTCCGCCGGCGTCTATGTTATCGCACAAGTTCTGCAGACCGTGTGGAAACCCGGCCTGAGAGGATTCCCGTGGATCACGGCCCATGGTATGTTTCTGCCATGGCGCATCTGGCTGGAACGGACCGCTCGCAGCTCCTGCTGCTGCCCGAGGCGGTGGATGATTATGTTGGGCCGGACAATCCGGTTCGGTTCATCGAGGCCTTCGTCGACGGGCTCGACCTTGGCGCGGCTGGGTTCGTCCGCGTGCAGCCGAAGTCGACGGGGCGGCCAGGCTATGACCCGGCCGATCTGCTCAAGCTCTACATCTACGGCTACCTCAACCGGGTTCGCTCGAGCCGGCGCCTGGAAGCAGAGACCCACCGCAACATCGAGGTGATCTGGCTGCTGCGGCACCTCAAGCCGGACTTCAAGACGGTTGCCGATTTCCGTCGCGACAACCGTGCTGCCTTTAAAGCGGTATTCCGCGAGTTCGTGGTGCTGTGCCGCCAACTTGACCTGTTCGGGCGCGAGCTGGTGGCGGTGGACGGTACGCGCATCAAGGCGGTCAACAACAAGAACCGCAACTTCACCCGCACCTCGCTCGCCAGGTTCATCGAGGAGGCCGACGAGAAACTCGCCGGGTACATGAAGCGGCTCGACGAGGGCGACGCTGACGATGACCACACGCCGGGCGGCGGTTCTGGTCGGGACGGCGCAAAGCTGGCCGAGAAGATCGCAGCCATCCAGGGCAAGCGCGATCGGCAGAAGGCGTTGCTGGCCGAGATGGAGCGCGCCGGCGCGGAGCAGATCTCGCTCACCGATCCGGACGCTCGCGCGATGGCGCGCATGACCAAGGTGGGCGTGGGCTACAACATCCAGCTCGCCGTCGACGTGAAGCACAAGCTCATCGCCGAACAGGCGGTGAGCAACCAGGTCCTCGATCTGGGCCTGCTCGCCCAGCAGGATCGCGACCAATCTTGTGATATTTCGGGAGACCGTCTCCGGTGAGGCAATCACGCCATAGGCACTTGCGATCAGCCCGATCAGCGGCACCAGTGACAAGAAGGCGGCAAAGGCGATCGAACTCGCCGCGATGCCGAAGTCGTCCCGTAGCGCGCCGCGCACGGTGGCGATCATGAGGCAGAGCCAGACGGCGACATTGACCGCTACGTTGCCGGCTAAACTAGTTACCTCAGAGACGCGAGGCCAACGGAGCCAGGGATATGCTCCTGCCAACGTCTAGGGTGCCGTTGGCGTGGGTCCGTCACGACGGGCACGGGCCAACACGCGCTCGATGGTGCCACCCTGCACGATGACCGAGAACAGCACGACGATGTAGGTAGCCGCAAGCGCGATCGAGCGTGCCGGTCCGTCCGGCAGGCCCAGGGCCAAGGCCACCGAAATGCCGCCGCGCAGGCCGCCCCAGATGAGCGTCAAAGGCGCCAGCCGTCCGAGCGACAGGATCGGTCGCAGCACCGCGAGAGGCGTGACAACCGCGATCCCGCGGGCGAGTAGCACCAGCGGCACGGCCGCGAGGCCGAGTGCGATCAGCCGCGGGTCCCACGGGATGGTCACGACCTCTAGGCCGATAAGCAGGAACAGGACAGCGTTGAGGATGTCGTCGATCAACGCCCAGAACTTCAGCAGATAGTCGCGCGTAATGTCGCTCATTGCGTCCGCCACGCCTTTGTTGCCGATCAACAGGCCAGCGACCGCCATCGCGACGGGGCCGCTGATATGCAGCTGTGCGGCCAGCGCATAGCCGCCCATCACCACCGCCAGCGAGATCATCACTTCGACATTGTACTCGTCAATCGTGCGCATCGCCCGGTAGCCGATCCAACCTGCGGCCAACCCCAGGAGAACACCTCCGCCGGCCTCCTGAAGGAACAGCGCTGCGCCATGACCGAGCGACAGCGGCTCGGTTCCAAGCGCGGCCTCGAGCAGGATGGCGAAAACGACAACACCGACACCGTCATTGAACAGGCTTTCGCCGGCTACTGTCGCCTTCAGTGTCGGCGACACCTCTGCCCGACCGAGGATGCCCATGACGGCGACGGGGTCGGTCGGGCTGATCAGCGCGCCGAACACGAGACACCAGATCAGCGGCACGGTAAGGCCGAGCCATCCGGCGATCAGGTGGAAGCCACCGCCAATGATGAGGGTCGAGAGCAGCACCCCAACGGTGCTGAGCACGACGATCGGCCAGCGCCCACGGCGCATGTCGTCCCACTTCACGTGCAGCGCCCCTGCGAAGAGCAGGAACGACAGCATGCCGTCCATCAATGTGGTGTGGAAGTCGATGCTGGCAATAAAGCCCACCACCTGTTCGCCGACCTGGCTGCCGGGCAGCAACTGATCGATCCCGACAACCAGCAACGAGGCGACCGCCCCCATGATCGTCAGCCCGATCGATGAGGGCAGCTTCAGGACACGGTGATTGAAATAGCCGAGCACCGCGGCGAGTACGATGAGGATCGCTGCGGCGTCGAATGGGGTCAGCACGGTCTGGTCAGTCCTTGTTGTCGCTGCGCACTATAGTCAGCGCATTGATGTGGCGCGGTTCGGGGACATCGTCACCCGCTGGCCAGCCTTCGCGCTGGCGACGACGATCGCCGTCGCTGGCCTCCGTCTGATCGTGGAACAGCACCTGTGTAGTCGGGAACGGCAGATCGATCCCAGCGCCGACCAGCGCCTCCGACACCGCCTGCAAGACGCGGTCACGGACTTGGACGACGCCGGAGCGTTTGGGCTTAGTCCACCAGCGCACCCGCAGGTTCTTCGACGATCCAGCCAGATCCCACAGCAGCACATCAGGGGCAGGACCGGCGAGCACGCCATCAATGCCCTTGACCGCTTCCAGGGCAATCCGTCGCGCGGTGGTTACGTCGTCGCCGTAGCCGATGCCAACGTCATACTCGCTGCGCAGCAGGTCATAGGCGGTAATGACGGTCACCGTCTCGGTATAGATCACGCTGTTGGGCACGATCACCCGCTGGCCGTCATAGGTCCGGATGTAAGTGGCGCGAGTTTCGATCGATTCCACCGTGCCGGTGAAGCCGCCCCCGGTGGTGATCTCGTCACCGGCGCGGAACGGGTGTCGGATGAGAAGCAGGATACCGGCGAGCAGGTTCTGGAAGATGTCCTTGAAGGCAAAGCCGATTGCGACACCCCCGATCCCAAGGGCCGAGAACAGCTTCCCCGGCGTAACAGAGGGAAACGCCACGGTCACTGCGATCAACACGCCGAGCAGCATAAGCGCGATATAGGCCAGCCGTCCGAACGCCATGCCGGCGCTAGGAAACTCGGATCGCTTGGCGGCGAATGCCTCGACGCCTCGGCGAACACCCGAAGCGAGAGCCCAGAAGATCAGGAAGACGACCAGCCCTGCGAGCAGCAACGGCAGCATGGCAAGGAAGCCGTTAACCATACCATTGACGGTCGCCCAGATTTCGGACGGGTGGATGGCCTTGGCTGAGGGAGTGTTCATCATGCTGTTCCTCAGGCCGTGCCGGCAAGCCAGGCGGTGCCGTCGCGCAGGCGACGCTTGTAGTCGGGTTGATCGAGCGCCGTGCGCAATTCGGTTGTGCGGTTTCGAACGCGGGTCAGGTTGAAGCCCTTTAGCGCCTCACCCGCTAGTTCCTCCAACCTGTCGACATAGAGACAGATCGTCGTCAGCTGGTCAGGCTCGTCACAGTCGAGCGACACCTCGCCCAGCGCATTCAGGTAGCGCAGGCTCGCCACCATGTCGGCCGCGCAATATTGCGCGAGAGCGCCAAATGAGCGGTCCATCAGCGATGCGAAAGTGGTCGGATGCGCGATCACGCGGAGAGTTCCTTTGTCGTCGACGCGAAGGTGTGACGGAAGCGATCGTCCCGCGAGGTCAGACATGGTAGCGCTCAACCAGTCGAGGCAGGTCACCGCCGTGAAGGGATCGTTTACACCGGGCGACAGCGCCCGCGCCGCGATCTCGACCAGCTCATCGACGAGGAATCGCAGGTCCTGCAAGGCCGAGCGTCGCGAGCCGACGGAGAACACATCGCGCAGATCGTCTGCACAAGGATCATTGCATTTCTCAGGCGGCCAAACCTCGACAAGAGCGCGGCCGACATGGACAAAATCACCTGGCTGGTACTGCAGGCGCAGAACGAGATCATGCTTGGTCGCCAAGCGCAGAACCGCCTCGTCGTCGAGGAACTGAATGTAGCCGGTATCCTTCGCCGCTACGATGCGACGCTGCTCACCGACGCTTGCACAGGCATTGTCGCGGAAGGTGGCCGGGATGTTGGCTTTGGTTGCTGCATGATCGTCGGGCGCGCTGCCGACGAAGCGGGGGAAGCGATCGTCGATGCCGCGCAGCAAGCGGGCACCGACATCCTCGATCACGCTGTTGATGTGGATTTTGCTGGGTACGTGGTGGATGAAGTAGATCAGCACCGCAATCGAACAGAGCGCCAGCAGCACGCCGACCAGTAGCGCCAAATTGGGTACGAAGCCGTAGCCACCGGACTCCTCGGCCGAGTGGATCGTGCGCAGCACGAGCAGGCAGTAGAGGAACGTCGCGATGAAGGTGCCGAGCGTCACCTGATTGCCGCGATCGCGCATGAAGTTCGTCAGCAGGCGCGGCCCATACTGGCCTGAAGCGTACACCACTGCGGCGATGGTCACCGAGAAGACCGTGCCGGCCACGGTGATCATCGACCCGCCGACCGAGGACAGCACCTGCCGTGCGCCATCTGGCCTTGAGGCGTACAGCCAGACGTAGCCGTCCATCCAGGACGAACCGACGAAGGTATCAAGCGCGACCATACCCCCCGCCAGCAGTACCGCGGCAAAGGCCATAATCGTCGGCACAAACCAGTAGCTGGAACCGAGGTAATCAGTGAGGCGGCGGAAGCCAGCGTTCATGGGCAAGGCTTTCCAGCAAAATGCCCGGTCGCTTTTCCGACCGGGCGGTCAGGTCAACGTACCGCCGCGGCCTCGTTGGCAACGATGGCATCGCGCCGCTCCTGGCTCATGCCCGCGACATTCATGTCCGCGGCCTGGATAGCATCCGAGCGTGACTCGCCGGTATCACGAGCCTTGTCAGCGCGATCATCCAGACGGGCGGCCTGATTACGCAACACGTCGGCATTGGCCTCCATAGCATCTGCGCGGTTATCGGCTGCGTTCTCGACACGGTCGGCCAGTTTGTCCGACGGGCTCTTGTTGCATGCTGCAAGCGGAAGAACAGCGGCCAACGCAATGAGGGTGATAACGGACTTCACGGCCTCTCTCCTGACATAAAAGCGCCAGGACGGTCGCCGGGCGCGCCGAACGCATGGACCGGTTCATATTAACCGCGGAACGACTTGTGGGTTCCAATCAAGGTTAAGATTGAGCTCGGCGCTAGGGTATCGGGCTGGGCGTTGCTGGCACCAATCGATAGCGCTGTCCTGCCGCAGCGGCTGGAGCGGGTATCAGTCCCTGGGCTCGCAAGACGCCAGCGATCGCAAGGGCGCGACGTTGCGTCAGGGAAGGGCGGGCAGGTGCTTCGCTGGGAAGACCGGGCACAGCAAGCGATGGGATATTCCAACGCTTTGCTGCCCAGATCGTCGTCGCCAACGCAGCCTGCGCCGCGCTGTCGAGTGCGTCGACGTTGTCGGCAAACGCAATCTCCGGCAGCGGTTCCTGCGGCGGGATCACTGCGACCGACCAGCCATCGGTCTCCTTGGTAGCCCGCGCCTCAAGCATCCGGTAGGTCGACAGGGTAGCGCCAGGTAAGGGGCTGGCTGGGGCAGTGGCGCGATGATGATCACGGTCGATTGTCACTTCATCGGCGGGGACGCCGGTGACCAGCGCAATCATCTTTGCGAGTGCTGCCATGCGCTGCGTTTCGGCGTTTGCACCGTCACCTGCTTGCCTGAGCTCCTCGCGCTGTACTTCGAGGGCACCTGCACCGGGATCTAGCAGAATCTGGTCGAGATCAAGGCGTATCGGCCGCCCCAAGGTCTCGCTGAGCGCATCCTGGATGGCAGGGGTCTTCTTGGCGGCAGTCCTAGGTGTAATCACGACAGCCCTGACCAACAAGGGATTGGCTGTAAAGTCGAGGTCGAGCTGCGTCACCCGCGCATCCTCGCCGAATTTGGCTGCGAGCAGAGAACGTGCCTGCGCGGTCGCAACCGCCTCGCGACCGATCCGGTTAAGCGAGATACCAAGCGGCACCGCGAGTGCTACGAAAACGAAGACCAGCACAATGGTCTGCATCCAGCCCTGGCGTCGCGAGAGGTGGTGCCCGAAGCCGTAAAAGCGCGCCATTGCTGTTGCAGACAGCGCAATCGTGATGAAGTTCGTAACGAAGAGCGCGAATGCACCTGCCCCAACGGGCAGGTTGCGGGTCGCGATACCATAGCCGACCACCGCCAAAGGCGGCATCAGCGCGGTGGCAATCGCAACACCGACGATCGTCTCACCACGCCCGCGGATGATCGCGAAGCTGCCTGCCAAAGCGGCGAACAGCGCGACGGCGAGATCGAACAAATTGGGCCGCGTTCGTGCGACGATCTCCGCGGTTGGCGCCTGGAGCGGTGAGATGGTGACGATCAGCGCCGTGAACGCAACTGCTGCGGCCGCACCGATCGCCAGCGCCTTCAGCGAGCGTCGAAGCTCCGCGAAATCGAAAAGCGCAAGGCTGAAGCCGAACCCGAGGATCGGACTCATCAGCGGCGAGATCAGCATAGCGCCGATGACCACTGCCGGCGATGACAGGAGCAAGCCGAGGACGGCGATCCCCGCCGACATCATTGTCATGAAGGCGTAACGAGGGGACCAGCCGCTGTCCTCGACGATCCGCGCCACAACCGCTTCATGATCGACGGGACCGACGATCGATCGTCGCCACCATCGATAGAGCGTCAGCCGTGCGAGCCCGGTTCTCAGCCTAGCCCGCCCGGCCTCAGCATCGCTCATGATACTCATCTACGCCCCATCCTTCGACCGATCGTCCCTCGCGTTGTGCTCGCCATGACGAGGATGAGGCGGATTGCTGCCGGCCGGCCACCCCTCGCGCTGCCGGGTTCGGTCCCCGTCGCTGTCCTCGGTCTGGTCATGGAACAGGATTTGCTGCGTCGGGAACGGCAGGTCGATCCCGTTGTCGGCGGCAGCCTGCCAAATCGCCAGAATCACGCGCGCGCGAAGGTGGACGAGGTTGGTGCGCTTGGATTGCGACCACCAGCGGGCGCGTAAAACCACCGAGCTGGCATCAAGCCCCCAAGGCAGCACCTCCGGCGCAGGGTCGGCCTCGACGCCGTCTACCTTGGCGATCGCCTCGGCGAACACGACCATCGCGCGCTCGGGCTTATCGCCATAGCCGATGCCGATGTCGAACTGGTCACGCCGCACCGCAAAGGCCGTGTTGACCACGACGGGTGATGTGTAGACGTCGGAATTAGGAATGATGACCCGGCGACCGTCATAGGTCTTGATGAGCGTGGCACGGCTTTGGATGTGCTCGACCGTACCCTCGAAATCCTTGACGACGATCTGGTCGCCGCGGCGATAGGGGCGGTTGATGAGCAGAAGGATGCCGGCGAGGAGGTTTTGCAGAATGTCCTTGAAGGCGAAGCCGATCGCGACCGAGCCGATGCCAAGACTGGAGATTATCGTCGCCGGTTTGATACTCGGGAAGATGATGACCGAGGCGATCAGGACGGACGCCGCGACCACAAGGCCAAAGGTCAACGATGCGAGCACTCCGCCGAGGTCTACCAGGCCCTTATGATGGAACGCCTTACGAACGCCGTTCGCAATCAGTTTGCCGACGAACCACGCGACCAGCACGAAGACGATGCCGCCGACGATATTGGGAATCTGCAAGAAGAAATCGTTCGACGCGACGTGGAGCTTGGCTAGGATGAGATCGAGCGGGTTCTTCACCGGCGGTGGCGTGACAGGCTGCATCATCTGCGAACGGGCCGTTCTATCGGTTGTTCCGGAGCTGTCATCCGCATCAGTGGATCAGCCAGACGATGGCAACCGAGGTCGCCAACCCGACCGTGATGTTCATCGGCAATCCGATCTTCACGAAGTCAGAGAACCGATAGTCGGCTGCTGCATAGACCATGGTGTTGGTTTGGTAGCCGATTGGCGTGGCGAAGCTGGCCGATGCGGCAAACATGACCGCTACGATCAGCGCGCGCGGATCGTTGCCGGTCGCCTGCGCGAGTCCGATCGCGACAGGAGTCATGATCACTGCCACCGCGTTGTTCGTCACTGTTTCGGTGAGCAGCGAGGTCAGGAAGTAGAGGACAAGGATCAGCATCAGCGGCGACAGCGCGCCGAGCCAAGGCGCTATCGCATCGACGACGAGGCGCACAGTGCCGATCGCCTCCAGTCCGCTACCGATGCCGAGCATCGCGAAGATCAGGACGAGCACGCTGCCGTCGATCGAGCGCCATGCCTCCTCCGGATCGATGCAGCCTGTGACCAGGACGATGCCGACGCCGATCAGCGACAACAGCACGACCGGCATGATGCCAAGTGCGGCGAGGATAACGACGCCCACAAGCGTGCTCACCGCGATTGGTGCACGACGTCGGCGGAAGCGACGGACCTGGCTTGTATCTTCCGTGATCAGGTTGATGTTCTCACGCAGGGTAGCAATCGCCGACGCATCTGCCGCGACAAGGAGGCTGTCGGCTGCGCGCAACCGGACGCTGCCGAGATCGGGACCCGGCAGATGGCGAGCACGCCCGATCCCCAGCACCCGCGCCGGCAGGTTCGAGAGGAACGGGATATCGCGTAGTTCACGGCCCAGCGCCGGATGGGATGGAGCAATCGTGAGACCGATCAGGCGGACGTCGTCGGCACGTTCATTTTCGGCGAGTCGGATCGCCTGTCCGACGTTCTGCAGACCGACAATCACGCCCTGGCTGCGGGCCAAGCCATCCAGTTCATCCGCCGAACTGGCGACCACCAGACGATCGTCGCGCCTCAGCTGCATCGTAGGCGCTGGGTCGCGCAGCAGATCGCCTCCGCGCTTAACCGCGATAAGCCGAACGGCATCGCGCTTGAGGAAGGACAGGTCGGCGATCGACAGGTCTTTCGACACCTCCTCATCCGACAGAACCAGCTCGGTCAGGTAGCTCAACTGATGTCGGTCAGCGATATCGTTGTCGGGTCGCGACGGCAGCAGCTTCGGCCCCAGTACCAGCATCGTCGCAATGCCTGCTGCCATTGCCATCAGGCCGACGCCGCTGATCTCGAAGATACCGAAAGCCGGTTGGCCGTTGGCCCGCGCGACGCCGTCGACCAGCAGATTGGTCGACGTGCCGATCAGGGTCAGTGTGCCGCCCAGGATCGCCAGATACGATAACGGAATGAGAAGGCGTGTCGCGGGTATGCCGACCGTCTTGGCCAGTCGCCGTACCAGCGGGATCAGCACGATGACGACCGGCGTGTTGTTGATAAAGGCAGGCGCCGTCGCGGCACCAGCCAGCATTTCCGCGACCGTCCGGCGTGGCGCATTGCCGGCCCGGCGGACAACGATGCTGGCAAGCGCCTCGATCGTACCCGTTCGGACCAGCGCCCCCGACAGCACGAAGAACGCTGCGATGGTGATCGGAGCGGAATTGGCAAAGGCAGCGGTGACCAGTGACGGCGTCAGCCAGCCGAACACGATCATCGCACTGGCACCGACGACCGCGATGGTTACCGGCGGAAACCGCTCGCTGGCGAACGCGACAAACAACGCGATGATAAAACCGAAGCCGAGTACTGGCTGATAAGCAGCTACGCCTGCGAAAAACCAGTCGAACAAATCCCCTCCTATCCTTTGCAGATGACGCTGGCAGGAACGCTTGCGGCTGTCCAATTCCCTGATCGACGTTAGCCCGGTGGCATGTCGCCCCGTGATCGCCGATCTGCCGAATGCCGATGCTGCGCAAGCGTAGCCGGGCCGATCACAACCAATAAGCGTTACCTAACCCGCAGCTCAATTGATGCGCGGTAAACTGCGTAATGGTCTTTTAGCTTGGCTCAACCAACGGGAATGCACCGAGCTGAAGATTACTGGATTGGTGCCAGGGTGTTAACGCTGGCGTCCGCATCCGTCTCGCCTCGAGGCGGCTGAGCCTCCCGATCGCGATACGACGGAAGGTCTTTCGCGCCGTCGGCGACCGGTTTCGCTTCCAGCCTTGCGATCTCACGCCTCATCTCGGCTATTTCACGAACCTGTGCATCGATGATGCGATCGGCGATCAGCCGCACGCGCGGATCACGGATGTGGGCCCGTTCGCTGGTCATGATTGCAATCGAGTGATGGGGGATCATCGCCTTCATATAGGCGACATCATCGACGGTTTCCTGGCTACGTACGAGCCACAAGGTGCCGGCGAAGACGGCCAGCGCCCCGCCGACGATTCCGATGTTGGCACGGCGATCGGAATACATGCTCCACATGAAGCCGATCATGATGAACGCCATGACCGCTCCCATGAGGAGCGCCATCCACATTCTGGTCTGACTGAGCTCGACGTGCCCGATGGCATAGGTGTTCAGGTACATAAGCCCGAACATGACGATCGTAGAGGTCGCGATCATGGCGACGAAACGGCGGTATCCCACGGGCTTTACTCCTCCTGCGTCGGCTCAGCGAACGAGCATCCGAGCCACCGCGCCAACCGTGAATACGTTTTTGGCGATGAGGCTTAAAGTACGGATGATTTCCGAGAATTGTTTCGCCAATCCATTCGGGTAAAGTCGCGACAATCGATCGGCTCATGCTACGAAGAATGCGGGTCGCATCGCCGATCAGCCAGCGGAGAGATTAGCGTGACAACCACTTGGGGCTTATGTGCCGTCCTTACCCGGCAGGCAGAGGGTCTGTGATCGGGATCGTTGCAATACTCGCTGCCCTAATCGTTACAGCGTTTCTGAGTTTCGGCCGCTTCCCACGCAGCGAAGCATGGCGAGCGACGGTAACACCGCTTGCATCGATCATTGGTTCGGGGTTCCTGATCTGCGGCCCTCTGCTGGCGAAGGAGTTCGGGTCGGCCGCAATCCTGGCGATGGCAGCGCTTCTCGCCATTGCCTATGCCGTCGGCGCGGTCGTGCGCTTCAATATCATCCACGTCGAGAACATCGCCCCGACGCTATCGCTTCATGATCCGATGGCATGGGCAATGCGAGCCGCACAGGTCATGCTCGCCATCGCCTATGCCGTATCCGTCGCCTATTATCTTAAACTGCTGGCTGAGTTTACGTTGAAGCCGCTGCCTGTGCCTGCCGAATGGCATGGGCTGGTCGCTAATATCATAGTCACGATCATCATCCTGATCCTGACCGCACTGACCTTTTCCGGCGATATCCGTAAGATCGAGCATGCCGCCCATGCCAGCGTCTCCGTGAAATTAGGCATCATTGCCGGCCTTCTCATCGGATTGGGGGTCTGGTGGGTAATGCGTACAGGCGCTCCGCTGGTGCTTCCCCCGGCCCAGCTCTCGCCTGCCGGCATTCCGCTTCTGCTCGGCCTGCTCATCACTGTGCAAGGCTTCGAAACCTCGCGCTACATGGGCGATCATTACAGCCAGGCCATTCGGGTACGCACCATGCGCTATGCCCAGTGGCTTTCCTCGGCGATTTACCTGGCGTTCCTTGCCCTCCTGACGCCCTTCCTCAGCGAGGCGCAGCATGCCGAGGGCGTAGCGGGGATCCTCGACATCATGAAGCTGGTGGCTCCGATCCTTGGCATCTTCGTCCTGATCGGGGCGGTGTCCAGCCAACTAAGCGCTGCCATTGCAGACTCGATCGGGTCGGGCGGGCTGATGGTCGAAGTGTCACGCCGTAAACTCAGCGTGCGCAACGCGTTCATCGCCGCCAGCGCCTTGTCGATCGCGGTCGTCTGGCTGACCGATCCCTTCTCCGTCATCGCGCTTTCATCACGGGCATTCGCGCTATTCTATGCCATGCAGGCCGTGCTGGCGCTGTGGGTGTCGTTCCGTACCGGTGCCGGCGGACGCGCCGCGCAGGCAGGTTTCGCTCTTGTGGGACTGGTCTGCATCGTCGCCGCGCTAGCCGGTGCTCCTGCGGAAGGCTGAGCATCGCTCGGCATGGTTTGAACGAGACGAGAAGCGGGAGCGAGCTTTTGGACTGGAGAGCATGGCTGAACGGGCTGGGACTACACGTCCCGGCATCGCCCAACGTCGATGCGATCGTGATTGCGATCGTCCTGGTGGCCGGCGCTTATGCAATTGGCTGGCTGGTCGCCGGATGGGTGGCTCCGCGCATCATAGTCGCTCTTGCGCGCTGGGCGGGGTGCCTTGAGGGCATCACCCTCCGGCTGGTCTGCGTGGTCACGCGGTACGGCATCGCGTCTCTCCTCTTGCTGATCGTCGGCAATTCGACCGCACTCAGCCCCATCGGCCTGATGATCGTCGCGACAGCGCTCGGCGTCGCGCTTGCTATCCTAGTGTTCCACGTCGGCAAAGCTGCTGGCCTTGGCAGTGCCGTGGCAAGCATCATAGCCGCCATAGCATTGGTGGCGGCAACCGCAGGCACGCTGGGTGGCATGGAGCCGCTAATCGAGGGGCTGAAAAACGTCGGCTTCAGCATCGGTGCGCGTCGATTCTCGCTCCTTGGCGTGATCAATTCCATCGTCGTCGTCGCCGTGCTGTTCGTCGTAGCGCGCATTGCCAACCGGATCGTCGTGCACTCGGTCGGTCGGCTGCACGCCCTCGACATGTCGCAGCGCGTTCTCCTGCAGAAGCTTGCCAGCATCGCTGTTGTTGTGATCGCCGGCCTTCTGGGAATTGACCTGCTTGGCATCGACCTGACGGCGCTAACGGTATTCTCCGGAGCGGTTGGTCTTGCCGTCGGCTTCGGGCTTCAGAAGACCTTCGGCAATCTGATCGCCGGATTGATCCTGCTGATGGACCGATCGGTGAAACCAGGCGACGTCATCGTGGTCGGCGACACGTTCGGCGCGGTGAGCAAGATCGGCGTACGGGCCGTCTCGGTCGTGACACGCGACGGCAAGGAGCATCTGATCCCGAACGAGCAGCTGATGACCGAGCCGGTCGAGAACTGGTCCTACTCGAGCCGCAACGTGCGCATCCATATTCCGGTCGGGGTAGGTTACGGGAGCGACCTTCCCAAAGCGCAGAAGCTCATGATCGAAGCAGCGACCGCGGCTGCTCGCGTGCTGATCGATCCCAAGCCCTCCGTGTGGTTGAAAAGCTTCGGCGACAACTCGGTTGATCACGATATTCTAGTCTGGATCGCAGACCCCGAGCTTGGCGTCGGCAATGTTCGCTCCGACATTCTCAACCGAGTGTGGGTGCTATTCCAAGACAATGCCATCGAGATCCCGTTCCCGCAGCGAGACGTCCATATCCGCACGTTGCCCACGACTCCGGCGCCTGCAAACCCATAAATTGGTGTCGGCGCAGCGTGGTCATGCCGGTACCAACCAACAAAGCGCGCCGGTGAGGGCAAGGCTGGCAGCGACGAAAGCCCAGGCGAGAAGGCGGATACGGATGGGCCGGATGGGGGCCACTTGGTGCGCTTCGACCCGGCTGAGGATGGTCCGTGCGCGCCGCTCGGCCGACAGGAAGATGAGAACCGCAATCAGCAGGAACAGCGTTGCGATTGCTTTCGCAACCCATGTCGGATTGAGGGTGGGAAACAGCGCGTTGAAGCCCAGTCCGATACCGACCGACGCCATGCCTGTGCGCATCCAACTGGCAAAACTGCGCTCATGTGCGAGCACGGTCCGGTCCCGGTCGCATGCTCTACCAGAACGTCTTCGTCGGCGACGACGGGGCGATCACCTATCGCAGCGATCCCTACGGATGGAATGGACCGATCGCCGAACAGCTGGGCTTTGCGAAGTCGTCCGCGAGGACCGCCGAAGCTCAGTCGATCGACATCGGCCCCTGATTCGAGCCTGTG
>Ga0265798_10005197_pt1 | contig 17616 bp, 15 predicted proteins | sample P3T30metagenome_FD_192430 | JGI IMG/M metagenome (GOLD analysis project Ga0265798, IMG submission 192430) | Plant litter microbial communities from East Loma Ridge, Irvine, California - P3 T30 | ecosystem: Environmental > Terrestrial > Plant litter > Unclassified | place: USA: California... | reverse complement strand
ACCTGCTGCGGCGTATCGTCGATCGTGAGCGAGCCTTCGGCCACGCCAGTCTCGAGCGCGTTCGCCAGCCGGGCGATGATCGATGCCGTGCCGCTGTTCAGGACTGCGCGCATCGATTCGGACAGGTCGGCAACTTCCGCCGCCAGCTTCACCGCCAGGCACTTGCCCTGGCAATCCAGGAAAGATTGATTCGCGCGCCACAGGTCGAAGTAATTCGTCAGGCGCCGGGCCATCGTCAGGCCAGGCTGGGCCAGGGTGGCGTCCAGCTCGGCTAGATAGTCCTCAAAATAATTCGCCAGCAAGGCTTCGCCAAAGGCGTCCTTGGAACCGAAATAATGATAAAACGATCCCTTCGGCACCTTCGCTTCGGTCAGGATTTCGTTCAATCCAACAGCCGAGAAACCCTTGCCGGACATGATGCGCTGTCCGACTGCAAGAATCGTGTCCCGGACGTCGGACGAGTCAGTAGTGTGTGCTTTAGCCATGGCCCTATTTTACATTAAATAGACCAGTCGTCTATATGGACAAGAAATGCCTCAGCCGATAGGTTAGAACGTTTGTCTGGTCGGTCGCAGGATGATTTCGTTGATATCCACATCGGCCGGCTGCTCAATGGCAAAGGCAATCGCACGCGCCACGGAGGCGGTGGGAATCGCCTGTTTGTAGAAATCGAGCACGGTGTCGGTGGCGGTGCCGGAGGTGCTGTGTTTGAGTTCGCTTTCGACGGCGCCGGGAGCGATCGATGTCACGCGGACCTTGTCGCCCACTTCCTGGCGCAAGCCTTCCGAGATGGCCGATACTGCGAATTTGGTGCCCGAATACACGGTGCCGCCCGGCGCGAAGACCTTGACCCCGGCGACCGAACTCAGGTTGATGATGTGGCCGCTTTCTTGCGCCATGAAGCGTGGCAGCACGGCGGCGATGCCATACAGCGTGCCTTTGAGGTTGATATCGATCATGGCGTCCCATTCATCGGTATTGACTTCGACCATCGGGCGGATCGGCATCAGGCCGGCGTTATTGATCAGGACATCCAGCCGGCCAAAGTCGGCCACTGTGGCGGCCACCACACTTTCCACCTGCCGCTTGTCACGCACATCGAGGCTGTATGCCCTGGCCACGCCGCCGGCAGCTTCGATGGCAGCCACTACCTCGTCCAGCTTGTCCTTGCGCCGCGCGGCAATCGCCACTTTGGCGCCGCTGCTGGCCAGCAGGCGCGCCGTTTCGGCACCGATGCCGGTGCTGCCACCGGTGATCAAAACCACTTTATTGCGGATACCTTCAGTCATGACAATCCCCTCTTGCTATTTTGTTGGTTGGGTGTCGCGCCGCGCAGGACGGCGGCGCCACACGCTCGCCTGGATCAGGCAAATTGCTGGAGCAGGACAGCGGCAGCTTCGGCCGACGAGCCCGGGTTCTGGCCAGTGATCAACAGGCCATCACGCACGACGTAGGAACCCCAGTCCGGGCCTTTCGAATACACGCCGCCCTTGGCTTTGAGCTCGTCTTCGACCAGGAACGGCACCACATTCGTGAGGCCCACGCCTTCTTCTTCGGTATTGGTAAAGCCCGTCACTTGCTTGCCTTCGACCAGCGGACGGCCGGCGGGGGTTTTTACGTGACGCAGCACGCCAGGCGCATGGCAGACCAGGGCGACCGGCTTGTTGGCGGCAATGAAGGCTTCGATCAGGGCGATCGAGTGCTGGTCTTCGGCCAGGTCCCACAGCGGGCCATGGCCGCCTGGATAGAACACGGTATCGAAGTCGGCCTGGTCGACGCTGTCCAGGCGCAGTGTGGCGGCCAGCTGGGCATTGGCGGCGGCATCGCGCTCGAAGCGGCGGGTCAGCTCGGTCTGGAACGAAGGTTCATTGCTTTTTGGGTCGAGCGGCGGCTGGCCACCCAAGGGCGAGGCCAGCACGACTTCCACGCCGGCATCCTTGAAGGTGTAGTAGGGCGCGGCCAGCTCTTCGAGCCAGAAGCCGGTTTTACGGCCGGTATTGCCCAGTTGATCGTGCGACGTCAGAACCATCAGAACTTTTTTCATGTTGATACTCCAGATAAATGAACTACGTTAAATTAGACCAGTCGTCTTGTAAGCGGTTATCAATTTGACCTGATCTCAGTGGTTTGCTTGCTGTGCTACATCCAACGCAACCAAGATAACACCAAGTAGACCAGTCGTCTACAAGTTTATCAATTTATTTTTCGACTGGCCTGAATGCTGAGGCGGTGTGGTCTGCCGCGCCTGGTAGCGCGGATAATCGGTGAAACCGGCTGCGCCGCCACCGTACAGGGTTGCCGCGTCCACTGGTGCGAGCGGCCAACCGTTGGCGAGGCGCTCCGGCAGATCCGGATTGGCGATGAATGGGCGGCCGAACGCGATCATGTCCGCTAACTGGCGTTCGAGCAGGCGCGCGCCACGCTCGGCCGTATAGCGGCCGGCATACATGATGCGTCCACTGAAGGTGGTGCGCACTGCATGGCGGAAGGTATCGGGCAGCTCGGGCGCATGGTCCCAGTCCGCTTCCGCGATCGACAGATAAGCCACGCCCACCTCTTCGAGCACCTTGATCGCTTCGATATAGGTGTGGTGCGGATCCTCTTCGGCAAAGCCGAGGTAGACGCGTTCCTGGTCGGTGCTGCTGAACAGGGGCGTGAAGCGCACGCCGAGGCGGTCCGGTCCGGTCACTGCCGCTACGGCCTGCACCACTTCACGCAAAAAGCGCAGGCGCTTTTCCAGCGAACCGCCGTAGTCATCGTCGCGGGTATTGGCCTGGGCCGACATGAATTGATTGACCAGGTAGCCGTTGGCGGCATGGATTTCCACGCCGTCGAAGCCGGCTTCGACGGCATTCCTGGCCGCCTGGGCATACAGGTCGACCACCTCGCCGATCTCGGCAACCGTCAGCGCGCGCGGCGTCGATGGGGCCACCAGCACGCCGCTACCTGGACCGGTTTCAATGAAGGCCTTGGCGTTACCCGCGGCGATGGCGGATGGCGCGATTGGGGCAGCGCCACCTGGCTGCAGCGCGGTATGGGACACGCGTCCCACATGCCACAGCTGCGCAAAGATGACGCCGCCATCCGCGTGCACGGCATCGGTGACGGTTCGCCAGCCTGCGATCTGGGCCGGGGTATGGATGCCCGGGGTCCAGGCATAGCCCTGCCCGCGCGGCTCGATCTGGGTGCCTTCACTGACGATGAACCCGGCGCCGGCGCGCTGGCGGTAATACAAGGCCATCAACTCGGTGGCAATGTTGCCCGGGGCGACTGCACGCTGGCGTGTCAGCGGCGGCATGACGATGCGGTTTTTCAGGGTGAATGGTCCTAGCGTGGTGGGGGAGAACAGATGATCGTGCTGCATGATTGGGTTCCTTCATAGGTGGCGATTAAATATTAGACCGGTCGTCTTAATGCGATGCGTAATGATCCATTGATGCGGTGGCAGCGTTCCTGCCGTGGCCACGCAAGCAAGATAGCATTGAATAGACCAGTCGTCTAGAAAAATGTCTTGTTGTACACTTTGAGCGCGAAACCACTGGCAACCACTCTGATACCACGCGATGGCACATCGACCCACTCCTGAACAGCGGCGCGAATTCGGCGCGTTTTTATCAAGCCGCCGGGCCCGTCTGGTGCCGGCCGAATTCGGCTTACCTAGCGGGCCGCGGCGTACGCCCGGCCTGCGCCGTGAAGAAGTCGCGGCGCTGGCCGGCGTCAGTGTCAGCTGGTACACCTGGCTGGAGCAAGGGCGCGATATCCAGCCTTCGGCCGATGCATTGAAACGCATCGCGAAAGTACTCAAGCTCGATCGCATCGAAGCCGCCCACCTGTTTGCGCTGTCCGCATTGACAGCGCCGGCGGCGCCCACCGGCGGTGGCGTCAGCGCGGGGCTCGAGCTGCTGGTGCGGGCCATCGATCCGATCCCGGCCTATGTCCGCAATACCCGCTTCGATATCCTGGCCTGGAACGATGCCGTCGCCGATTTGCTGGTCGATTACGGCTTGCTGCAGGCGCACGAGCGCAATACCCTGCGCCTGCTGTTCCTGTACATCCCGTACCGCACCCGGATCCTCGACTGGGAGCAGATGGCGCGCGGGATGCTGTCGGCGTTTCGCGCCGCCCGCGCCCAGGCGCACGATCAAGCGCCGTTCGACAGCCTGGTCGAAGAGCTGTCCCTGCAGAGCCCTGAATTTCGCAGCTGGTGGCAAGACACCGACGTGAAAGGTTTCGAGGAAGGCCGCAAACGCGTGCTGCATCCCGTCACCGGCCAGGTGCTGGATTTCACCTATGTGGCGTTGACGCCTGAAGGCCGGCCCGACCTGTCGCTGGTGACCTATATCCCGCGGCCGGCTGCCAGGGACTGACAATCATAGGATAACAAGATGCCTTACAGGCACTGGCTCGCCTGCCTACACTGATGTCATCCCAGCGCCGTCTGCGCTGCCCTTGTCCCTCAGGAGGTAAACCGATGACCACTACCACCCCGGCCACCCCAGCCGCCGTCGCCACATCGCGCAATCCCGCCACCGGCGAGTTGATCGCCACCTATCCCTTCCAGTTCCCGAGCGATGTCGAGCGCCTGCTCGATGCCGGCGCCGCCGCCTTCCGCCTGTGGCGCGCGACCCCGATGCACGAGCGCGTGGCCGCCTATCGCCGCCTGTCGGCTACCTTGCGCGACCGGTCCGGCGAACTGGCTGCAATCATCACGGCCGAAATGGGCAAGACCGCCGCCGCCGCGCGCGCCGAAGTGGAAAAATGCGCCGCCACCATCGACTGGATCGCGGCCAACGGCCCGGCAATCCTGGCCGACGAGCCGGTGACGGTCGAGGGCGACGACGAAGTGTATGTGTCGTATCTGCCGATCGGCACCGTGCTGGGCGTGATGCCGTGGAATTTCCCGCTATGGCAAGTGGTGCGTGCTTCTGGCCCGATCATGTTGTCCGGTAACGGCTTCCTGCTCAAGCACGCGCCCAATGTGATGGGCGCGGCGTATGCCCTGCAGGCCGCCTACGAGGCCGCCGGTTTCCCGCCAGGCCTGTTCGCCAATCTGAACAGCGACAACGACACCGTGGCGCGCATCATTGACGATCCGCGCATCGCCGCTGTCACTCTCACCGGCAGCATGCGCGCCGGGGCGGCGGTGGCTGCGGTTGCCGGCCGGGCGCTCAAGAAAAGCCTGCTCGAACTGGGCGGCTCGGACGCCTTCATCGTGCTGTCCGACGCCAATATCGACCTCGCGGTACAGGCCGGGATCGAGGCGCGTTTCCAGAACGCGGGCCAGGTGTGCCTGGCCGCCAAGCGCTTCATCCTGGAAGCGCCGATCGCCGCCGAATTCACGCGCAAATTCGTGGCTGCCGCTGCGCTGGTGAAGGCCGGCGACCCGCGCGATCCGGCCAGCACCATCGGGCCGATGGCGCGCGACGATTTGCGGGCCGAACTGCACCGGCAAGTCGAACGCACGATCGAAGCCGGCGCCACACTCGCACTCGGTGGCCATCCGATCGAGGGACCGGGCAATTACTATGCGCCGACAGTGCTGACCGGCGTGCTGCCCGGCATGGCGGCGTTTGACGAAGAAACCTTCGGGCCGGTCGCTGCCATCACCGTGGCCGACAGCGCCGAGCATGCGATCGCGCTGGCCAATACCAGCGACTATGGCCTGGGCGGCAGCCTCTGGACCGGCGACGTGCGGCGCGCCCAGCGCATCGCGCAGCGGCTCGAGACCGGTGGTGTGTTCATCAACGGCTATCCGGCGTCGAACGCGCGCATCCCTGTGGGTGGCGTCAAGAAAAGCGGTTACGGACGCGAGCTCTCGCATTTCGGCTTGCGCGAGTTCACCAACGCCCAAGCGGTGTGGGCCAAGCAGGTCGGCTGACGCGCAAGGCTCAGCGGACGCTCAAGCCATCGAGCGCGAACGGCGGCGCCTTGCCGCCGACCAGGTCGCTCAGGATGCTGGCGCTGCCGCAGGCAAAGGTAAACCCGAGCGGCCCGTGTCCGACGTTGAGCCACAGATTGTCATAGTGTGTGGCGCCGATGATCGGCGCACTGCTCGGCGTCGCGGGCCGCAGGCCGGCCCACACCGACACCCGCGAATAATCCGCCGCGCGCGGCATGGTCTCGCGCACCAGCCGCTGCAGGCCGTCAACGCGGCGCTGATCGATGCGCAGGTCTTCGCCCACCATATCGACCATCGCCGCCACCCGCAGCCTGTCGCCGATACGCGCATACAGCACCTTGCGTTCGAAATCGGTGACGCTGATCTCGGGCGCCACGTCGTCCTGGCGGATCGGCGCCGACAGGCTATAGCCCTTCAGTGGATATAGCGGCAGCCGGATGCCGACCGAATCGGCGATGGTGCGGCTCTGGATCCCGGCCGCCAGCACATAGCCGTCGGCCGTGAGCAGGCCACCCGCCGTTTCGACGCCGCGGATGCGTCCACGCTCGGCATACAGCCCCTGCGCCTCGCCCTGCACAATGCCCCGACAGCGCGGATGCGCGCGCAGCCGTTCGGCCAGCGCCACGCAGAAGGCGTGGCAATCGGCCACCGCTTCGCCGGCGTTGTAGATGCCGCCGGCCAGCAGGTGCTGGCTGGCCGCCAGTGCCGGTTCGCGCGCGCCGCATTCCTCGGGCGACCAGGCCTGGCCGGCGCCCGGCTTGGCGATCGCCGCCTCGAACAGGTCGCGCGAGCGGTAGACCACCAGCTTGCCGGCGTCGCGCCAGTGAAAACGCTCGGGCGGCACCGCCAGTTCGAGCTGCTGCATGGCCTGGCGCGATAATTCTCCCAGTTCGAGCAGCTTGGCCGTGGTGCGGCGGTTGACGTCGGCGCGGCAGTGCGCCAGGAAGCTGGCCAGCCAGCGGTACTGGCGCAGGTCGGCCTCTGGCTTGAAGCGCAGCGGGCCGTCGGTCTGGAACAGCCATCGGATCGCCTTGAGCGGAATGCCTTCGTCGGCCAGCGGCGACACGTAGCGGTAACTGAGCTGGCCGCCATTGCCGTAGCTGGCGCCGCTGCCGACCTCGGGTGCGCGCTCGAGCAGGGTGACGTCGTAGCCGGCTTCCACCAGCCACCAGGCCGAGGTCAGGCCGACCACGCCAGCGCCGATCACGATGATGTGCTGCATTCCAGACTCTTTTTGTTGGATGTGGACGACGAGCTTAGGGGCTTGCCGCCTGCGCTGCCAATGAATGGTGGTCGAGAAGGCATAACCGGCAGATATGCGCGCTTTCCGTGCACGTCAGGCCTGGCCGAGGATGGCGCGCCGGTACAGGCTCGCCAGGATGCGTTCTTCGTAGCGCGCCAGCGAGGAGTTCAGTCCCGGCGCGCCGGCCGGATCGGCCCCGGTGCCGCCGGCCAGCACCACGACGCCGTCGCCGCGCGCCCGGTCCATGGCAAACACCGAACGCAGGCCATAAGCATCCCCCAAATGGCCGACCGCATCGAAGCCGGGCGTCAGCCACAGGCCAGGACGGTCGGGATAATGGGCGTTGCCCAGCCCGCGCGGGCTGAGGATGCTGCCCAGTGGGTTGCCATTACCGCCGATGCCATCGTACGCCCAGTGGCGCGCGAACATGCGCTCGACCGTCGCCTTCTGCAGCAGGCGCTTGCCCTCATGGACGCCGCCCGCCATCAGCATGCGCATGATGACGCCAAGGTCGCGCGCGCTGATCCGCAAGCCGCCGGTGGGGCTGAACGGCGTGGCGTTCGTGCCCGGCACATAGCCTTCCAGGGCAGGCGGTGGCGCGGGCGGGAAAACTGCGCTGTCGTCGACCTGGGCCACCCACGGGCCTTGCGGGTTCCACGTTTCGCTGTCCGCCGGGCGCTTGCGGTAGATGGTGGCCAGGTTGGCCTGCACGGACGGCGCCAGCTCGGCCGGGTTGTAGCCGGCCTGCAGGCCAAGGGGCTGCAGCACCAGGCGCGCCATCAGGCGGTCGAAGCGTTCGCCGCTGACGCGTTCCATGAGCGTGCCGATCACGCCGAAGCCCAGGTTGCAGTAGCTGTAATAGGCGCCAGGACCGGCCTGCTTCGACCAGGTCAATGCGCCGCCTGGCAACAGCATGTCTTTCAGGGAGGTGGTGGCCGGCCAGAAGTAGCCGCCTTCGTCGCGCAGCGAAGAGGTGTGCAGCAGCAGGTGGCGCAGCGTGATCGCCTGGGTCGGGAAATGCGGGTTGCGCAGGGCGAAGCCGAGGTAGGTCGAGACATCGGCATCCAGATGGACCTTGTCGTCTTCCAGCAGCTGCATCAGGCCGAGCGTGGTCACCAGCTTGGAGATCGAGGCGATCCGGTACAACGACGCCGGCGTGGCCGGGCGGTCGGGCAGGGCACCGTTGCCGATCGTGCGCCGCCCGAATGCGGCTTCGTACACCTGCCGGCCGCCACGCAGCGCCACCACCGACAGACTGGCCAGGGGAAAGGCGGGATCGTCGGCTACCGCCGCCAGCTCGGTGTCGAGCAGTCGGCGCGCTGCCTCCGGCAAAGTCGGGCCACCACCACCACCGGCTGCCGGTGGCAGCGCCGCGAACAGCGGTTCCATCGCACCCAGCATGACCATGCCGAGCAAGGATCGCCTGCCGTGCTTCATCTCGTCCCCTTTTTTCGTGTTTGCCGGATCAGCATACGGAGTGCTTGAAAGCCTTGCCTAATGAATAGCCGTCGCACGGGCATAACCCTTTTGCATTGGTTGCAAGTGGTATGCTTTCGACCATGAACTCCCCCAGTCCCGGATTCCAGCTCGACCTGGACGACAACTCGCCCCTGTACAAGCAGCTGGCGCGCAAGCTGGCGCAGGATGTGCGCGACGGCCGCTACCAGGCCGACCAGGCGCTGCCGTCCGAGCGCATGCTGTCCGAACAGCTCGACGTCTCGCGCGTCACCGCGCGCAAAGCGATCGACCAACTGGTCGAGCAGGGCCTGGTGGTGCGGCGGCGCGGTTCCGGTAACTATATCGCGCCGCGCATCGAACAGCCGCTATCGAACCTGTCGAGTTTTTCCGAGCAGTTGCAGCAGCGCGGCTATACCCCGCGCTCGACCTGGCTGCGCCGCGAACTGCTGCTGGCCGATGCCGACGAACAGCTGTCGCTCGGCCTGTCGCCCGGCGCCAAGGTGGCGCGCCTGGAGCGCCTGCGCCTGGCCGACGACATCGTCATGGCGTATGAAGTGAGCGTGATCCCGGCCGCGGTGCTGCCACGGCCCGAGAGCGTGGCCGCCTCGCTGTATGCCCACCTCGGCAAGACCGGGAAGATGCCGGTGCGCGCGCTGCAGCACATCCGCGCGATGAATGCCGACGCCGAACTGGCCGCCCGCCTGGACGTGCCGGAAGGCCGCGCGGTGCTGTTCATCACCCGCGTGGGCTACCTGGAGTCGGGCGAGCCGGTCGAGCTGACCCATTCCTACTGCCGCAGCGACCACTACGATTTCGTGGCTGAACTACGGCGTCCTGCATAAAGGGCTGCATAACTTCGAGGCATGGTGGCGTCCGTTCCTTTCATGGGATGACTTGCCGAATTGGTATTACACTGGTTTTATCATATTTGCGATTGCAGACACGGCGATGCTGAACACCGAAACCCCTTCCCAGGCCCATGCTGCCCTCGACCAGTACCCGACCACCGAACTGGTGAACGTCTTCATCGACGACCAGTTCAACGCCGTCGAGGCCGTACGCCAGGCTGCGCCGCGCATCGCCGCCGCCGTCACTGCCGCGCTGCCGCGCATGGAAGCGGGCGGGCGCCTGATCTATGTCGGCGCCGGCACCTCGGGCCGCCTTGGGGTGCTCGACAGCGTCGAGCTGTATCCGACCTTCTCCTGGCCGCATGGGCGCGCGGTGGCGCTGCTGGCCGGCGGCAGCGACGCGATGTTCGTCGCGGTCGAAGGCGCCGAGGACGACTTCGACCAGGGTGGTGCGGACCTGCAGGGCGTCAACGTCGGCCCGGACGACGTGGTGCTGGCGCTCGCCGCCTCGGGCGGCACGCCCTATGTGCTGGGCGCGATCCAGGCGGCGCGCGCTGCCGGCGCCTTGACCATCGGCTTCGCCAACAACCCGGACGCGCCGGTGGCCCTGGAAGCAGAGATTGGCGTCACGCTCGACACCGGCCCTGAAGTGGTATCCGGCAGCACGCGCCTCAAAGCGGGCACCTCGCAAAAGATCGCTTTGAACACCTTCTCCAGCGCCCTGATGGTGCGTTTGAACAAGGTTTACGGCAACCTGATGGTAGACTTGAAAGCTACCAATGCCAAACTGGTACGGCGTGCGATCCGCCTCACCAGCTTCGCCACCGGCGCCGACGAGGAAGCCGCGCGGGCGGTGCTGGAGCAATGCGGATACCACGTCAAGACCGCCATCGTGGCCTTGTCCAAACAAACCAGTGTCGAGCAGGCGCAAGCGCTGCTGGAAGCGGCGCGCGGCAGCGTGCGCCAGGCGCTCGCATAAAGCGCCTCTTTTCCACAGCCTGCGCCTGAGCGTGTAAGAGTCGAGCAACTGAGAGACATGCAAAAATCGCAAGCGAACCGCCCATGGCTGTGGGTGCCTTCCCTGTACTTCGCCCAGGCCATCCCCTACGTCGTCGTGATGCACCTGACGGTCATCATGTACAAGGACATGGGGATCTCCAATTCCGACATCGCCTTTTATACCAGCCTGCTGTATCTGCCGTGGGTGATCAAGCCGCTGTGGTCCCCGATCGTCGACATGTTCGGCACCAAGCGCCGCTGGACCGTGCTGCTGCAGCTGGTGGTCGGCGCCTCGCTGATCGCGGTGGGCACGGTGATGCATACACCGGCCTTCTTCGCCGTCAGCCTGGCCGTCATGTGGATCATGGCGTTCAGTTCCGCCACCCACGATATCTCGGCCGACGGCTTCTATATGCTCGGCCTGCGCCAGCAGCAGCAGGCGGCTTTCGTCGGCGTGCGCAGCACCTTCTACCGGCTCGCGAGCCTGTTCGGCCAAGGCCCGCTGGTGGTGCTGGCCGGTTACCTGGCGGTCTCGCTGGGCGACGTCAAACAGGCCTGGTCGATCGTGTTCTACGTGCTCGCCGCGATCTTCTTCATCGCGTTTGCGTGGCACCAGTTCGCGCTGCCGGTGCCGGATGAAGACCAGCCGATCGCGCGCGGCGACAATCCGCTGCGCGACTTCTTCGGCACCTTTGCCGCGTTCTTCAAGAAGCGCGATATCTGGATGATCGTCGCCTTCATTCTCACCTTCCGCCTGGGCGAGGCCCAGCTGCTCAAGCTCGTGGCGCCATTTTTGAAAGACCCGCTCAGCGAAGGCGGCCTGGGACTCACGACCGCCGAGTACGGCATTGCCTACGGCACCGTCGGCATTATTGCCCTGACCCTGGGCGGCCTGGCCGGCGGCTGGCTGATCTCGCGCCTGGGGCTCAAGCGCTGTCTGTGGCTGATGGTGTTCGCGATCCACCTGCCCGACCTGGTGTTTGTCTACCTGTCGCAGACCCAGCCGACCGACCTGGTGATCGTGTCGAGCTTCCTCGCGCTCGAGCAGTTCGGCTACGGCTTCGGCTTCACGGCAATGATGATGTACATGATCATGGTGGCCGACGGCCCCAATAAAACCGCGCATTACGCGATCTGCACCGGCCTGATGGCCCTCGGCATGATGGTGCCCGGCATGTGGAGTGGCGACCTGCAGGAATACCTCGGTTACCAGCACTTCTTCATCTGGACCTGCCTGGCGACGATCCCCGCTTTCATCGTGGCGTCGCTGGTGAAGATCGATCCCGAATTCGGGAAAAAATAAACGCGTCGCTCAGCGTAGTGCCTGCCGCAACACGCGGCCAGGGCACCGCTGGCGCCACGCCTGAACTGAATAGAATCCAGGAGTCTTTCTTTTGCTACCCAACCTGAATAAACGCGCTTTTACCCTGGGCCTGGCCAGCGCGGTCGCCCTCGGCGGCCTGCTGGCCGGCTGCGGCACCAAGCCCATCGTGCCGGAGGCGCCGGCCGATGGCGTGGTCGCCATCGGCGGCGACGAACCACCGGCTGCGCCGCGCGAACTGCGCGCCGCCTGGGTCTCGACCGTCGCCAATATCGACTGGCCAAGTAAGCCCAATCTGTCTTCCGCCAAGCAGCAGCAGGAAGCCATCGCCATCCTCGATCGGGCCAAGGCGCTGAACCTGAACGCCATCGTGCTGCAGGTGCGGCCGTCGGCCGACGCCATCTATCCATCGAAGATCGAGCCATGGACCGAGTACCTCAGTGGCGCGCAGGGCAAGGCGCCGCAGCCGTGGTACGACCCGCTCAAGTTCTGGATCACCGAAGCGCACGCGCGCGGTATCGAGCTGCACGCCTGGTTCAATCCCTACCGCGCGCGCATGGATGCGGCGCGCTCGCAGTCCGACCCCAATCACATCACGAACAAGAACCCCGACATCGTCAAGCGCTACGGCAAGTTCATGTGGATGGACCCGGGCGAGCCGGCGGCGGTAAAGCAGACCATGGACGTGATCCTCGACGTCGTGCGCCGCTACGATATCGACGGCGTGCACATCGACGATTATTTTTATCCGTATCCAATCGAGGCTACGCCAGTGGTGGCCGGCAATGCCGCCGCGCTCGATGGCCGCAGCGCCAAGGGTGAACTGGACTTCCCGGACGATCCGGCCTGGCACCGCTACCTGGCTGGCGGCGGCCAATTGGACCGCGCTGACTGGCGCCGCGATAATGTGAACCGCCTGATCGAAGCGATGTACAAGGGCATCCACGCCGAGAAGAGCTGGGTGCGCTTCGGCATCAGCCCCTTCGGCCTGGGCCGTCCTGATCGCCGCCCGCCAGGCATCGTGGGCTTCTCGCAATACGACAAGCTGTATGCCGACGCCGAGCTGTGGCTCGCGAAAGGCTGGGTCGATTACTTCGTGCCGCAGCTGTACTGGCCGATCAAGCCCCCGGGCCAGGCGTATGACGTGCTGCTCGACTACTGGATCGCCCAGAATCCGCAGGGCCGCCACATCTGGCCGGGCCTGTTCACCAGCCGCATCGGCGCGCCGACGCGCGACTACCAGCCCGACGAAGTGCTGCAGCAGGTGAGCGTGACCCGTTCGCGGCCGCGCTCGACGGGCCACATCCACTTCAGCATGGTCGCCCTGATGCAGAACCGCAAAGGCATCAGCGACCAGCTGCGCGCGACGCGCTACACCGGCCAGGCGCTGGTGCCGGCCACGCCGTGGCTGGGCAACGAACGTCCCGGCACGCCCGAGGTCAAGGCAACCCGCCGCCTCGGCGCAGTGGAGCTGAGCCTCAAGGCTGGCAAGGCCAACGCGCTGTACGCGATCTGGGCACGTCACGGCGGCCAGTGGCGCTTCAGCGTGGCGCCGGCCGCGCGCGTGGACTGGTCGATCGCCGACGACGTCAAACTCGGCCCGGCCGAAATCGTCTACGTGAGTGCGGTCGACCGCCTTGGCAACGAGGGCAGCCGCGTGCGTGTGTGGTCGAAACCGTAATGCAGGTAGCATTCCGTCATGCCTTCTGATCCAGACCTTGAGCGCGCCATCGGCCTGGGCATCGATGCCGGCGGCACCCGCACGCGCTGGGCGCTGGCCGCGCGCGATGGCGCGATCCTGGCCGAAGGAACGGTGGACGGCCTGTCGGCCCTGCAAATGGCCACGCCGCACGGCCGCGAAGGTGTGCGCGCTACCTTCGAGACGTTGGCTGCGCAGGTGCTGGGGCATGCGCATCCGCTGCGGGTGCAGGCCGGCCTGACCGGCTTCGGTGGCGACGGCGAATTGCTGCAGGGCTGGCTGGCCGAGCTGCTCGGCGTGGCGCCGGCAGCGGTCACGCTCTCGAACGATATCGAGATCGCCTACCGCGCCAGCTTCGCGCCGGGCGAGGGCTACCTGGTCTACGCCGGCACCGGCTCGATCGGCGCCTATATCGATCGCCAGCACGTGTTCCACCGCGCCGGCGGGCGCGGCGTGGTGCTCGATGATGGCGGCGGCGGCTTCTGGATCGCGCGCGAAGCGCTGCGCCACATCTGGCGCCATGAAGACGAGCGGCCCGGCTGCTGGCAGGATTCGCCGATGGCCCACGCCGTGTTCGCCCACATCGGCGGCGCGGACTGGGCCGAGTCGCGCCAGTTCATCTACGGCAGCGAGCGTGGTACGGTCGGCAAGCTGGCGCTGGCCGTCGCCGCCAGCGCCGACAGCGATCCGGCTGCACGCGCCATCCTGGCCGATGCCGGCCGCGAACTGGCGCGCCTGGCGCTGGCCCTGATTGGCCGGTTCGGTGCGCGCCCGGTGGCGCTGGCCGGCCGCGCCGCCGAGCTGCATCCTTTGATTGCAGAGACCATGCGCGCCGCGCTGCCGCCCGGCGTGGCGTTCAGCCAGCCGGGCCTGCAAGCCCATCACGCCGCCGCGCGCCTGGCCCTGGACCCATTACAAGACACCACCGAGGAAAATCCATGAAATCGATCGCCCTGATTGCCGCCCTCGCCGTATTGGCGGGCTGCTCCACCACGCCGCGCTACGACACCACCTACGACGCCAAGGGCCAGTCGAGCCGCGCGCGCTTCCTGGTGCTGCACTACACGGTCGCCAACACGCCCAGCTCGATCAAGATCCTGACCGAGCAGCAGGTCAGCTCGCACTATCTGCTCACCGACGAAGCGACGCCGAAGATCTACCGCCTGGTCGACGAGAACCGCGCCGCCTGGCACGCCGGGAACTCGAGCTGGAAGAATTTCACGCAGCTGAACAACAGCTCAATCGGCATCGAGATCGTCAACGCCGGCTGGAAGGACACGCCGACCGGCCGCGTCTACGCGCCGTTCCCGCAAGCCCAGATGGACGCGCTGGTTCCGCTGTTGAAGGACATCGTCCAGCGCCACGGCATCGCGCCCGAGAACGTACTGGGCCACAGCGATATCGCGCCGCTGCGCAAGCAGGACCCGGGCCCGCAATTCCCATGGCAGCGCCTGGCGCAAGAAGGCTTGATCGTATGGCCGGACGCCGCGCGCGTGGCGGCAGTGCGCCCGGCCTTCGACGCCCTGGTGCCGGATGTCGTCTGGTTCCAGCGCAAGCTGGCCAGCCACGGCTTTGGCCTGGTCCAGAGCGGCGTGTTTGACGAAGCGACCCGCACTACCCTGGCGGCGTTCCAGATGAAATACCGTCCGCTCGATATCTCGGGCAATCCGGACGCCGAGACTGCGTCGCTGCTGGAAGTGCTGACCACGCCGGCCGGCACGCCGCCGCCACCGATACCAGTCATCCCACCGCCGCTGCCGGTGACCCCGGCAGCCGAGCCGCTGCCCGGCGCACTGGAAAACATCCCGCCGACCGCGCCGGCGCCGGTAACAACGCCGGTAACGACGCCGGCCATGCCGCCGGTGACGACGCCGTGATGGTCGCTATGCCACACATTTCGCTGTATCCTTCGCCCATCCGCGCATATGCAGCGCGGGTTTTCCACTGAAGGGTGAAGCAATGCGTCTGCGTCATATCGAGGTCTTCCACGCCATCATGCAAGTCGGCACCATCAGCGGCGCCGCCCAGGTGCTGCATATCTCCCAGCCGGCCGTGACCAAGGTGCTGCAGCACGCCGAGCTGCAGCTGGGCATGCCGCTGTTCGAGCGCGTGCGCGGCAAGCTGTATCCCAAGCCGGAAGCGCACCGCCTGTTCGCCGAGACCGAGAAACTCAACCGCGACCTGCAGGGCATCCGCCGCCTGGCCGCCAGCCTCAAGGGCCGCGCGGTCGAGACGGTGCGCCTGGTCTCGACGCCGACGATCGCGGTGAGCGTGCTGCCGGCGGGGATGACCGCCTGGCGGCGCGACTTCCCGGACACCCGCTGCGAACTGGCCACCCACCACACCAGCGAGATCGTCAATGCGCTGCGCCTGGGCGAGGCCGATGTCGCGCTGTCGCTGCAGGATCCGCGCCATCCCGGCATCGTGGCCGAGCCGATCGCGCACGGCCTGTTGACGGTCGTGGCGCCGGCCGGCACCTGGAGTGAAGAGGAATGCAAGAAGCCGATCGCGGCCGATGAACTCACGGGTGAACTGATCGGCCTGGCCGACCGCGATCCGCTCGGCGAGATGGTGGTGGCGGCCTGCGAGGCGCAGGGCGTGCAGCCGGTGTTCCGCACCGTGGTGCAGACCTATCAGATCGCCCGTTCGCTGGTCGAAGCCGGCGCCGGCACCGCGGTGCTCGATCCCTTCACCGCCGCCTCGGCCGCCGCCAACAAGGTGCAATGCCGCCAGTGGTCGCCGTCGATCCCGGTCCATTTGTACCTGCTTACCGCCAGCCATTCGCCGCTGTCGCACGGCGCGCGCGAGCTGGCCAACTGCATCGCCGCGACCGCGCGCGCCTGCCTCGAACCGAACTAGCCATGACCCCTACCGTCGCCAGCGAAGACATCGCCGGCAGCCTGGAATTTCGCCACCTGTCCACCATCGCCGGGATCCAGGTCGACCTGCGCTACGCCACAGCCAACAACTTCGTCGGGCGCGACCTGTATTCACCGTTCGACTGCGCCTGGCTGCATGTGCAGGCCGCCGAAGCACTCGAGCGCGTGGTGGCCTGGCTGGCCGCGCGCCGCCCCGACCTGACGCCGCTGGTGCTCGACGCCCTGCGTCCGCAGCGCGTGCAGCAGCAGCTGTGGGATGCACTCGAAGGCACCGACCTGCGCCTGTATCTGGCCAACCCGATCCGCGGCTCGATCCATTCCTACGGGATGGCGCTCGACCTGACGCTGGTCGATGCCGGGGGCCGCGAACTGGATATGGGGACCGGTTTCGACGACATGACCGAGTTGTCGCACCCGGCGCTGGAAGAGGGTTTCCTGCGCGCGGGGCAGCTCGGCGAAGAGCAGCTGGCCAACCGCCGCCTGCTGCGCGAGGCGATGCTGCAGGCGGGTTTCCTGGGCATCCATACCGAGTGGTGGCACTTCGATTGCGGCGACCGCGATCTGGTGCGACAGACTTTCCAGCGTGTTCTGTAATAGTTGGTTATGTCGAAATTCTTTACACTAGGAAATGCAAGTTAATATAAGTCATTGATTTAATTGCTTGGCATAAAGTTTGCTTGATATAAAGAATCAAGCTCACCTTATGGAATAATAATGAAAGCAGTCCTGAAAAGCATCGCCCTCGCCGCCGTCCTGGTCAGCAGCACGGCCTCGGCGACCGTCCTGAACAGCCTCGTGCATGCCGATGACAACTTCATCGCCTACATTTCCACCAGCGATAACGCCAATGGCGACATCTTCTCGACCGGCGCGAACTGGGAAACCGGCGTCACCGGGACGACCACGCTGCTCAAGGGGCAGGATTACTTCCTGCACATCTTCGTCACCGATACCTGGGAAAAAGCCGGCCTGCTGGGCCAGTTCTCGCTGACCGACAGTACCCACCAATTCGCCAACGGCGGCCAGACCCTGCTGACCAACACGACCGACTGGATGGGCAACAACAGCGGCTTCAACGGCAACTACACGGCGCTGGGCGGTTACGGCCTGAATGGTTCGACCCCATGGCGTCCGCTGGATGACACGTCGGCAGGTGCAGAGTGGATCTGGGCAGGCGACCAATTCTGGGCCGACAACGCCTATTTCACCACCAAGATCTCTGCCGTCAAAGACGCGGACGTGCCGGATCCAGGTTCGCTGGCCTTGCTGG
>Ga0265798_10005196_pt1 | contig 17618 bp, 13 predicted proteins | sample P3T30metagenome_FD_192430 | JGI IMG/M metagenome (GOLD analysis project Ga0265798, IMG submission 192430) | Plant litter microbial communities from East Loma Ridge, Irvine, California - P3 T30 | ecosystem: Environmental > Terrestrial > Plant litter > Unclassified | place: USA: California... | reverse complement strand
GCCTCCAGCCTCAAGATGAGCTATGCCGGCCTCAACAAGGGCCTGACGGCGCTGGCCGCCCTCATGGTCCTGGCGGCCGAGCGTGCCGGCGCCGGCGCCGCGCTGCTCGACGAGCTCTCCGAGAACGAACCGGCGCTGCTCGCCCGGTTCGCCAAGGCCCTGCCCGACATGGCGCCGAAGGCCTATCGCTGGGCACCCGAGATGGGCGAGATCGCCGATTTCCTCGGGCCGGACGCGGCTGGGCGACAGGTGTTTTCAGGTTTTGCCGATCTTTACGCTCGCCTGGCCGCGGGGTCGGAGGACACCGAGATCGCCGCGCTGATGCGCTTCGCCGCGGCCGCTGCGGCGCGCTGATCGCCGCGGGGGCGCCGAATCGGCCGTCGCTCTGTTGCCGGCTTGGCTGCCATTCTCTACACGGGCGGTCTCCCGCGGCCGATGCGCCTGAAGGTTTCGCGAGCCCGCTCGGGCCTGCATGGTAGCGGGGCCGGCAGTGACGGGGTGGTTCGGACCAGTTCTCTGGACCAATCCTGTGAGGCTCAGTGGGCCGAGTCGCTGCAGGAGTGTCGGGAGCGCGGGGAACAGGAACCGCGGGCTCGGCGCAAGGCCCACAAAGATTTCCGTTCGCTATCGGCGTCGACAGGTGCCCGCGGCGGCATCTGGGCAGCCCGATCCGACGCCTCGCCCGATCCGGCGCCCTGCCCCGATCCGGGACGATGCAACGCCGGGCGGTTGCAGCTTCGTTCACGCTCCCGCGCGATGATGCGATAGGGCCGGGATCCGGTCCGGCGTAACCGCGTTCTTTCGGGCCTGACCACCATGCGAGCCCTGCTCACCGGCGGCATCAAGGCGATCCTCGGGATCGCCGCTCTCTCGACCGCCGCCCATTGGACGTTGCGCGTGCAGCGCGAATCCACCCCCGCGAGTCCGATCGCGGCCTTTGCCAGCTTGCCCGATCCAGCCGCGACCGGCTCGATCGAGCCGCGCCGGCCCGCGAGCGCGGCCGCCCTCGCGCCGGCCCCCGTGCCGGCTCCGGCCGCGGGCCTGGACCAGGGGCATCTGGCCGCGCTGATCGCCGGAGCGGCCCCGGCGAAAGCCAAGGTCGCCAAGACGGCGACGAAGACGGCGGCCGCTGACAAGGTCGCGGCCAAGCGCTGAGCCCGGCATCGGCGCCCGACGCCGTGCCGGCTGCATGGTTCCCCTGCGCGGCGGCGGGTGCCGCCGCGGGTGCACGCGTGGCAGATAAGCAGGCCTCCACCGAGATTTGGCAGGCATGAGCACGCAGGTCGCGACATCCGTCGCCAACGACAGGGCCTCCGCGCGTGCGGTCCCGTCACCCGACCTCGCGCACCGCCGGCGGATCGTCGGCATCGCCTTGATGTGCGGCGCGGTCGCCTTCTTCGCGAGCCTCGACGCCTGCGCCAAGACGCTGGCGCGGGCCGAGGTCGACCCGCTGGTCACCACTTTCATGCGCTACGCCGCCAGCGTCGCGATGATCTCGCTGTTCATCAACCCGGTGCGCACCCCCGGGGTGGTGAAGAGCCGGCGGCTGACGCTGCAGATCGTGCGCTCGCTGCTGCTGTTCGCCTCCACGGCCCTGAACTTCCTGGCCCTGCGCTACCTGCAGCTTGCCGAGACGATCTCGATCCAGTTCGCCGCCCCGCTCACGGTGGCGCTGCTGGCCGGGCCGCTGCTCGGCGAATGGTCGTCGCGGGCCCGGATGGCCGCGATCGGCGTCGGGTTCCTGGGCGTGCTGGTGATCGTCCGCCCGGGCCTCGGCGGGATGCACCCGGCCGCCCTGCTGTGCGTGGCCAACGTCGTGGTCTACGCCTTCTACGCGATCATCACGCGCAAGCTCGCGGCCTACGATTCCACCGCCACCACCATGTTCTACACCGGGCTGGCGGGCTTGGCGCTGATGGCGCCGCTTCTGCCCTGGATCTGGACGAACCCGGCGAGCCTGACCCATTGGGCGTTGCTGATCGGGGTCGCGCTGTTCGGCACGCTCGGGCACTGGCTGCTGGTGATGGCGCATGCCCGCGCGCCGGCCAACGTGCTGGCGCCGTTCATCTATACGCAGCTGCTGTGGTCCGTGACGCTGGGCTTCCTGCTGTTCGGCGACGTGCCGAGCCGCTGGACGGTCGCCGGCGCCATGATCGTGGTTGGCTCCGGCCTCTATCTCCTGGCGCAGGAGACGATCCGGCGGGACAGGCCGGCCGCCTGAGGGCGACCGGCCGATGTCCGAGGCGGGGCTTTAGCGGCCCATGCGCTCCTGGCGGTCCATGCGCTCCTCGCGGCGGTTCTCGCGGGCGCGGCGGGCCGGATCCGGATCGGTGCCGAGCACGCCGCCGACAGTGCCGGTGGCCGCACCCACCGCGCCGCCCACGACGCCGCCGACCGGGCCGGCCGCAGCCGAGCCGTCCTCGACGCCGCGCTGGGCGCCCCTGGCCGTGCCCTGGGCCTCGGCACCGGTCGCGAAGGCCAGCGGGGCGAGGGCGAGGGCGGCGATCATCAGCTTCTTCATGGTCAACTCCTGGTCGTCGTTCGGGACGAGTTCCGCGACGTGCGCGTCGCGGAGGACGTACCGGTCAACGGTTCAAGCGCCGAAAGGTCTCATCAGGCATCGCAGGGCCGCCCGCTGGCATCGGGAAGGGGCCGCTGCTAGAGAACGGGTCATGTTCGCTTCGCATGCTCTTCGCGGCCTGGGCCGCAGGCTTCGAATTATTGGCCCGGCCTCCGCGTAAATGAGTGCCCGCTTCGGCGAGGCCGCGCGGAAGTCCGGGATCCTGCTGCCGCCCGCCCTGCCCTTGCCGGCCCATTGCCGCCGGCCCGACCGCCGATGCGAGATCCGATGACCACCCCCGAGACCGCGGCTGCCCGCGACTATTCCAAGACCCTGTTCCTGCCGCGCACCGAGTTTCCGATGCGCGCCGGCCTGCCGACCCGGGAGCCGCTGCTGCTGGAGCGCTGGGCCGCGATCGACCTCTACGGGAAGATCCGCGCCGCCGCTTCGGGCCGGCCGCGCTTCGTGCTGCACGACGGGCCGCCCTACGCCAACGGCAACATCCATATCGGCACGGCGCTCAACAAGATCCTGAAGGACGTGATGGTGCGCTCGGCCGGCGCCCTCGGCCTCGACGCCAACTACGTCCCGGGCTGGGATTGCCACGGCCTGCCGATCGAGTGGAAGATCGAGGAGCAGTACCGCGCCAAGGGCCGCAACAAGGACGACGTGCCGGTGATCGAGTTCCGGCAGGAATGCCGGACCTTCGCGGCCCACTGGCTCGACGTGCAGCGGGCGGAGTTCAAGCGCCTCGGCGTCACCGGCGACTGGGACCATCCCTACGCGACCATGGCCTACCCGGCCGAGGCGGTGATCGCCGACGAGCTGATGAAGTTCTCGATGAGCGGCCAGCTCTATCGCGGCTCCAAGCCGGTGATGTGGTCGGTGGTCGAGAAGACCGCGCTGGCCGAGGCCGAGGTGGAGTACGAGGAGCATGTCAGCGACACCGTGTTCGTCGCGTTCCCGATCCGGCAAGGAGCCGATGACGGGGCCGATGCGGCGCTGAAAGACGCCCGCGTGGTGATCTGGACCACCACCCCCTGGACCATGCCGGGCAACCGTGCCGTCGCGTACTCCAAGAAAATCGCCTACGGGCTCTACCGCGTCACGCAGGCCCCGGCCGAGAACTGGGCCACCCCCGGGCAGACCTACCTGCTGGCCGACAGCCTGGCCGCGACGGTGTTCAAGGCGGCCCGGGTCGAGGCGTTCGAGCGCGTCGGCGATGTGCGGCCGGAGACGCTGTCCGGCCTCACCCTGGCGCATCCGCTCAAGGGCCGCGGCTACGACTTCGCCGTGCCGATGCTCGACGGCGACCACGTGACCGACGAATCCGGCACCGGCTTCGTCCACACGGCGCCGAGCCACGGCCGCGAGGATTTCGATCTCTGGATGTCCAGCGGCCGGCTGCTGCAGGAGCGCGGCATCGACCCGGCGATCCCGTACACGGTGGATGCGGACGGCGCCCTGACCAAGGCCGCGCCGGGCTTCGAGGGCACCCGGGTGCTCACCGACAAGGGCGAGAAGGGCGACGCCAACAAGGCGGTCATCGCCGCGCTCACCGAGGTCGGGGCGCTGGTCGCCCGCGGCGTGCTGCGCCACCAGTACCCGCATTCCTGGCGCTCCAAGAAGCCGGTGATTTTTCGGAACACCCCGCAATGGTTCATCGCCATGGATCGGCCGGTGGACAGCCTGGGCAACCGCTCGCTGCGGGAGGTCGCGCTCCAGAGCATCGAAGAGACCCAGTGGGTGCCGCCCCAAGGAAAAAACCGCATCAACGGCATGGTCGGCAATCGGCCCGACTGGGTGGTCTCGCGCCAGCGCGCCTGGGGCGTGCCGATCACTGTGTTCGTCCACCGGGAGAGCGGCGAGATCCTCAAGGACGAAGGCGTCAACGCCCGGATCCGCGACGCCTTCAAGGAAGAGGGCGCCGATGCCTGGTTCCGGGACGACGCGGCGCAGCGCTTCCTGGCCCCGGACCACGACCCGGCCGCCTACGAGAAGGTGACGGACGTCCTCGACGTCTGGTTCGATTCCGGCTCGACCCATGCCTTCGTGCTGGACGATCCGGAGGCGTTCCCGGCGCTCGCCGGCGTGCGGCGCGTCCGCGACGGCGGCCAGGACCGGGTGATGTACCTGGAGGGCTCCGACCAGCACCGGGGCTGGTTCCAGTCCTCGCTGCTCGAATCCTCCGGCACCCGCGGCCGGGCGCCCTACGACATCGTCCTGACCCACGGCTTCGTGCTCGACGGCAAGGGCCTGAAGATGTCGAAGTCGAAGGGCAACGTCGTCGCGCCGCAGAGCATCATCAAGGATTCGGGCGCCGACATCCTGCGCCTGTGGGTCGCCGCCTCCGACTACACCGACGACCTGCGGATCGGCCCGGAGATCATCAAGACGTTCGCGGAGACCTACCGGAAGCTCAGGAACTCCCTGCGCTGGATGCTCGGCTCCCTGGCGCATCGGATCCAGGGGGATGACGTCGCGTTCCAAAATATGCCGGAGCTGGAGCGGCTGATCCTGCACCGGCTGGCCGAGCTCGACGGCGAGATCCGTGAGGCCTACGCGACCTACGACACCAAACGGGTCGTGGCGCTGCTCAACGGCTTCATGACCGGCGACCTGTCGTCGTTCTACTTCGACGTGCGTAAGGACGCGCTGTACTGCGACCCGATCTCGTCGGTGACCCGCCGGGCGGCCCTACAGGTGATCGACGAGACCTTCCGCCGCGTGGTGGTCTGGCTGGCGCCGGTGCTCGCCTTCACGGCGGAGGAGGCCTGGCTCGACCGCTACCCGTCCGCCGACGGCTCGGTCCACCTGCAGACCCTGCCGGAGACGCCCGCGGCCTGGCTCGACCCCACCCTGGCGGAGCGCTGGCAGAAAATCCGGAAGGTGCGCCGGGCCGTGACCGGCGCCCTGGAGATCGAGCGCGCGGCCAAGCGCATCGGCGCGAGCCTGGAGGCGGCCCCGACTGTCTACGTTGCGGACCCGGAGCTGCTCGCCGCCCTGGAGGGCTGCGACTTCGCCGACACCTGCATCACCTCCGCGATCACGGTGGAGGCCGGTGAGGGCCCGGCGGAGGCGTTCCGGCTCGACGAGGTGCGCGGCGTGGCCGTGGTGCCGACCCTGGCCGAGGGGCGCAAATGCGTCCGCTCCTGGCGGGTCACCCCGACGGTGGGCGGCGACCCGGACTACCCGGACGTCACCCCCCGCGACGCCCAGGCCCTGCGCGAGTGGGACGCGGCGCACCCGGAGGCGAGCGCGGCGTGAGGGTTTTGGGGGCCTACACCGCCGACGCCTCCCTCCCTCCTCTGCGGGGGAGGGTGGGCCTCGCGTCAGCGAGGGTCGGGAGAGGGGAGCGCCGTGTCCGGAAAGCGCGCGACACGCGTGAAACCCTGAAGCGTCGCGCTGCCCCTCTCCCCCCCTGCTTCGCAGGGTACCCTCCCCCGCAGAGGGGGGAGGGAGAGGCGCGTGTGTCCGGTCCCCGCCCATGACCCCCACCCGCGCCGGCCTGCTGGCCCTGTTCCTCACCCTGGTCCTCGACCAGACCTCCAAGCTCGGGCTCTATTTCGGCACCGACCTCGTGCTGACCCAGCCGTGGCGGCTGGCGCCGTTCGCCGACTTCGTGGTGGTCTGGAACCGGGGCGTCTCCTACGGCCTGTTCCAGCAGGAGAGCGGGTTCGGGCGCTGGTTCCTGGTGATCCTGTCGCTCGCCGCCGCGCTCGGCCTCGGCATCTGGATGACCCGGGCCGGGTCGCGGCTGCTCGCCGTGGCGCTGGGGCTGATCGTCGGGGGCGCGCTCGGCAACGCCATCGACCGGGCCGCCTACGGGGCGGTGTTCGACTTCGTCCACCTGCATGCCGGCGGCTGGTCCTGGTACGTGTTCAACGTGGCCGACGCGGCGATCGTCGCCGGGGTGATCGGGCTGGTCCTCGACAGCCTGAGCCCAGCCGGGCGCGGTACGTCCAAGGATCCGGCCAAGACCGGCCCGGGCCGGACCGATACGGCTCCGCGCCTATGATTCGCGCAACACACAGGCCCCAGTTGCCTCAAGGCTCTGGTGCGATGCGGTCAAGGCGCCATACGATCGCCGGAAACCGGTCCCACCCCGGGACCTGTCGGATCAGGCCGCGTGGCGGCCATCCCCGCGCCGGATTTCCGGCCGGAACCCGTGAGGCAGCATGACCGGGCATCGCAGGCTTCGTCTCATCCTCTCCGCGGCGGTCGCGCTGGCGCCGCTGCTGGCCGGCGGCGCGCAGGCGCAGGAGCGCGGCGAGTTCATGCGCGACGCGCTCTCCGGCATCGGCCTCCTGGAGAAGCGCCAGGACCCGATCGACTATCACGAGCGCCCGCCGCTGGTGATGCCGCCCAAGCTCGACGGCAAGGTCCTGCCGCAGCCCCGGGCCCGCTCCACCAGCACCGCCTGGCCCAAGGATCCCGAGATCGTCGAGCGCGAGCGCGCGGCCGCCGAGCGGCGCCGCCCGGTGGGCAACCAGGCACGCGGCCGCTACGACGACAACAACGCCACCCTGTCGGTGGACGAGATCCGCAACGGCCGCCGCGCCGGGGCGAGCGTCACCACCGAGGCCGAGCGCAAGCCGGGCGACACCAACCGCGACGACAGCCTGCTCAGCCCGTTCGACCTGCTGAAGGGCAAGAGCGCCAACGCCGAGCCCTCGGATGTCGAGCCGGCCCGGGACATCCTGACCGATCCGCCCACCGGCTACCGGCAATCTCCGAAGAAGCTGGCCCAGCCGCCGTCGCGGGACCCGATCAACAACGCCAGCCGCGAGCGCGACGAGGCCGACCCCCGGGCCTACCAGCGCCAGCGGGCCCAGCAGTAACCATCAGGCTGTGGCGCCGTTGCAACGGCGGCCCGGCATGGCAACATGACATGTCTGTCCCGGTACGGCTCTTGCCGGCCGGAGACGAGGACGGCCCCGATCCACGCGGGCGTTCCGGTCAGGGGCGTCGCCGGCACGGGGCCGGCAAAAGGAAAGCGGAATGCACCTGTTCAGGAAGGCGACGCCCACCCTCTTCCCGCCGCGTCCGGGCTCGCCCTACGGCGGCAGCGCCGGCCGGGGCGAGGCCGCGCCGTTCGGACGCTCCGAGGCGGGTGGACCCGAAGTCACGGCCTTCACCCTCGACAACGGCCTCGACGTGGTGGTGGTGCCCGATCACCGGGCCCCCGTCGCGACCCACATGATCTGGTATCGCAACGGCTCGGCCGATGATCCGTTGGGCCAGTCGGGCATCGCCCACTTCCTCGAGCACCTGATGTTCAAGGGCACCGAGAAGCACCCGGTGGGGGCCTTCTCGAAGGCGGTCTCGGGCCTCGGCGGCCAGGAGAACGCGTTCACCAGCTACGACTACACCGCCTATTTCCAGCGGGTCGCCCGCGACCATCTCGGCACCATGATGGCGTTCGAGGCCGACCGCATGGGCGGCCTCGTCCTCGACGACGCCGTGGTCGCCCCCGAGCGCGACGTGGTTCTGGAGGAGCGGCGCATGCGGGTCGAGACCGACCCCTCCGCCCAGCTCTCCGAGGCGATGGCCGCCTCGCTGTTCGTGCACCACCCCTACGGGATCCCGATCATCGGCTGGATGCACGAGATCGAGGGCCTGAATCGCGAGCACGCGCTGGCCTATTACAAGCGCTTCTACACCCCCGAGAACGCGATCCTGGTGGTGGCCGGCGACGTGACCCCGGACGAGGTCCGCAGGCTCGCGGACGAGACCTACGGGCGCGTCGCCCCCCAGGGCACCCGTCCCGAGCGCCTGCGGGCGCGCGAGCCCGAGCCCAAGGCCCTGCGGCGGGTCGCAGTCGCCGACCCGAAGGTCGAGCAGCCGACCCTGCAGCGGCTCTACCTGACCCCCTCCTGCATCACCGCCCGCGACGGCGGCTGCCACGACCTCGAGCTGCTCGCCGAGGTGCTGGGCGGCGGGTCGACCTCCTACCTCTACCGCAAGCTGGTCATGGAGACCGGCCTCGCGGTGAATGCCGGCGCCTGGTACATGGGCTCGGCGATCGACGAGACCCGGTTCTCCGTCTACGCGGTGCCGGCCGAGGGCGTCTCCCTGGAGGCTCTGGAGGAGGCCGTGGACAAGATCCTGCGCCGCGCCCCCGCGGAGGCGCTCGGCGCCGAGGCGATCGAGCGGGCCAAGACCCGGCTGGTCGCCGAGACCGTCTACTCCTCCGACAGCCAGTCCTCGCTCGCCCGGATCTACGGCTCCGCGCTGGCGATCGGCGAGACCATCGAGGAGGTCCGCCGCTGGCCGACCGACATCGAGGCGGTCTCGCAGGAGCGCCTCAAGCTGGCCGCCGAGCGCTGGCTGACCCCGGCCCGCTCGGTCACCGGCTACCTGACCAAGGCTCAGGACCCCGACGCCCCGGTCGCGATGGCCGCGGAGTAGTTCCTTCGGGCGCGGCCCGGCGGGCGCTTTCTCGCGCCGCCGGGACCTGCGTCAGGACGAGAGCTTGCTCCGCCTCCGCCCGTGACACGATAAGACAATGAGGTTCCCATGAGCGTCGCCGAGAACTTGGTCGACACCGCCGCCCCCGCCAGCTCGCCCACCACGGCCCTGCCGGTGACGACCGCCGCGGGCATCGAGGCGTGGCACGTCGAATCCCCCGTGGTGCCGATGATCGCGCTGGCCTTCACGTTCGAGGGCGGTGCCGCCCAGGATCCCGCCGGCAAGGCCGGCTGCGCTCAGATGCTGGCCCGGCTCCTCGACGAGGGCGCGGGCGACCTCACCTCCGACGCCTTCCAGGAGCGGCTGGCCGCCCGGGCGATCGAATTGTCCTTCCATGCCGGCCCCGACGCGGTCGGCGGCTCGCTCAAGATGCTGGTCAAGCACGCCGACGAGGGCATCGCGCTCCTCGCCCTGGCGCTGGCCAAGCCGCGCCTCGACCCGGACGCGATCGAGCGCGTCCGGGGCCAGGTCATCGCCGGCCTGCGCTACCAGCAGAACGACCCGGGCGTGCTGGCCTCGCGCCGGTTCTTCAAGGAGGCGTTCGCCGGCCACGCCTATGCCCGGCCCTCCTCGGGCACGGTCGAGAGCGTCGCCACCATCACCCGGGACGACCTCCTGGAGATGCATGCCCGCATCATCGGGCGCGGCCGGGTGAAGGTCGCGGCGGTGGGCGCCATCGGGGCCGAGCAGCTGGCCGAGGGCCTGAACCGCGCCTTCGGGGCCCTGCCCGAAGCCGGGACGCTGAAGGCGGTGCCGCGGACCGAGGTGCAGGATCTCGGCCGGCGCATCGTGGTCGACCTCGACGTGCCGCAATCGGTGATCCGCTTCGGCATGGCCGGCGTGCCCTGGCGCGACCCGGACTTCATCCCGGCCTACGTCCTGAACCACATCCTGGGCGGCGGCGCGTTCACCTCGCGCCTGTTCCAGGAGGTGCGCGAGAAGCGCGGCCTGGCCTACTCGGTGGGGACCTCGCTGGTCAGCCACCGCTCGGCCGCGATGACCTGGGGCTACACCGCCACCAAGAACGAGCGCGTCGGCGAGGCGCTGTCGGTGATCGGCGACGAGATCGGCCGGCTGATCACGGATGGCCCTGACGACGACGAGCTGCAGAAGGCCAAGGACTACCTCACCGGCTCCTACGCGCTGGGCTTCGACACCTCGACCAAGATCGCCCACCAACTGGTGCAGATCGCCTTCGAGGAATTGGGTATGGACTACATCGCCCGCCGCAACGCCCTGGTCTCGGCCGTGACCCAGGCCGACATCCGCCGCGCCGCCGCCCGGACCTTCGCGGACGGGAAGATGCTGGTGGTGGCCGCCGGCCGGCCGGTCGGGCTCTGAGGTTCAGGCCGCCGCGGGGGCGAGCGGCGCGATCCGCGCGATCTCCGGCCCGATGCTGAGGCTCAGCGTCTCCACCTCGTACTGACGCTGGAGGTTGAGCCAGAACTCTGCGCTCGTGCCGAAATAGCGGCTAAGACGCAGCGCCGTGTCGGTCGAGACTCCGATCTGCTCGGCGGCGATCCGTTCGATCCGGGTCCGCGGGACCCGGCAGGCCCGCGCCACCGTGCCGGCCGACAGGCCGAGGGGAATCAGGAAGTCCTCGCGCAGCACCTCGCCGGGATGCAGCGGCGGCAGGACGGTGTCGGTCTCGTACGCGACGGCCATCGGGTGTCTCCCAGAGGCGTGGGGCATCGCAGTCTACCCCCTTACGCCCACTGCAATCCAGCTTTGCGCTCGCAACGCCGTCGTCCGAACCCCACCTGAGGCGCCTCAAAGCGGGGCCCACACGAAAAGCCATGCAACTCACCGGCATCCATCATCTCACCGCGGTGACCGCCCGCGCCGCGGAGAACGTGGCGTTCTACACCGGCACGCTCGGCCTACGGCTGGTGAAGAAGACCGTGAATCAGGACGACGTCTCGGCCTATCACCTGTTCTACGCGGATGGCCTGGCGAGCCCGGGCACCGACATCACGTTCTTCGACTGGCCGGCGCCCCCCGAGCGGCGCGGGTCGAACAGCATCACCCGCACCCACCTGCGCGTGCCGGGCGAGGGCGCGGTGGCGTGGTGGCACACGCGCCTGCGCGATGCTGGTGCCGTGGCGGCCGAGCCCGCGCTGCGTGACGGACGCCTCACCGTGGATTTCGAGGATCCCGAGGGCCAGCGCCTCGCCCTGGTCGATGACGGCGGCACCGGCCCGGAGCACCCGTGGGACGCCTCCCCGGTGCCGGCGGCCTACCAGATCCGCGGCCTCGGCCCGATCCGGCTGTCCGTGCCGGCCCCTTCCCGCACTGCTGCCGTGTTGACCGATCTGCTCGGCATGCGCCTGTCGCGGCGCTTCAAGACTGCCGACGGCCCGGTCGAGGTCTACGCCATGGGGTCCGGGGGCCCGGCCGCCGAGGTTCAGCTCCTCGCCGACGCCGCCCCGGCGGCGCAGCAGGGTGCGGGCGCGGTCCACCACGTCGCCTTCCGCATCCCCGATGCGGATTACCAGGCCTGGGCCGACCGGCTGAAGGCCGCCCGGGTGCCGAGCAGCGGGCCGGTGGACCGCTACTATTTCCGCAGCCTGTATTTCCGCGAGCCCAACGGCATTCTGTTCGAGATCGCCACCGACGGGCCGGGCTTCACCGCCGACGAGCCGTTGGAGAGTCTCGGCGCGCGCCTCGCCCTGCCGCCGTTCCTGGAGCCGCGCCGCGCGGAGATCGAAGCGGGGCTGAAGCCGCTGCGGCCGGTCACCGCCGGTTAAATATTCGAACGATTCCAGGCGATTCACTTCTTCGGCAGGTGTGATCCTGGTGCGCCTTGACGAGCGTGCTGCAACTGCGAAAGAAGCATCCGATCAGGGGTTCGACGTCCGGATCCCGGCGAGATCGCTCCCGGGGGTCGCCCCCGCAGCCGCGGGGCGGCGGTCGCCCGCCGAACCCCATGCGCCCTGATTCATCGGGCGCATGGGCCGAGCATCAGAGGATTCGAGGACTGATCCGTCGATGAGCAAGTTCTACGAGGAGCGCGTTCTGTCGGTGCATCACTGGACCGACAACCTGTTCTCGTTCCGCACCACGCGGGATCCGGCGTTCCGGTTCCGCAACGGCGAGTTCACCATGATCGGCCTCGAGGTCGAGGGGCGGCCGCTGCTGCGCGCCTACTCGGTGGTCTCGGCGAACTACGAGGAGGAGCTCGAGTTCTTCTCGATCAAGGTGCAGGACGGTCCGCTGACCTCCAAGCTCCAGCACCTCAAGGTCGGCGACCCGATCATCGTCGGCAAGAAGCCCACCGGCACCCTGGTGCTCGACAACCTGCTGCCGGGCCGCAACCTCTACCTGCTCGGCACCGGCACGGGGCTCGCGCCGTTCCTGTCGATCATCAAGGACCCGGAGACCTACGACCGGTTCGAGAAAGTCGTGCTGGTCCATGGTTGCCGTCAGGTTCAAGAGCTGGCCTACGGCGAGACGATCAACGAGTCCCTGCCCAAGCACGAGTTCCTGGGCGAGATGATCTCGAACCAGCTGATCTACTACCCCACCGTGACCCGCGAGCCGTTCCGCAACCGCGGCCGGATCACCGACCTGATGGTCTCGGGCAAGCTGTTTGCCGATATCGGCCTGCCGGCGATGTCGGTGGAGAACGATCGCTTCATGCTCTGCGGCAGCCCCGACATGATCCGCGACACCCGCGAGCTGCTGAGCAACGGCGGCTACGAGGAAGGCAATCACGGCGAGGGCGGCCACTACGTGATCGAGAAGGCCTTCGTCGAGAAGTAGTTCTTTGGGACTTTGGGTTCAGCCCGGTGCGGTCCGCCGCGCCGGGCTTTTTCATGCCGACCCAACCGCGTTCACAGTCGTCCGCCGGCAAGGACGGTGCTGCTCGAAGACGTGCCGGCGGCCACGCCTCACCGCTCCCCCTGCGGCACCGGTGGCAGGCCGTCCGCGAAGGGGCCGCCGCCGGCGCTGAACAGCTTGCGCAGGAAGCCCGGGGCGATCGCCGAGAGCGGGTTCACGCTCACGTCCGGCGAGGCGAGCTTGCCGGAGACGCGGAAGTTGACGGCGAACAGCCCCTCGTTGTGCCCGCCCCCGAGGAGCGGCCCGAGGAGAGGCAGCTGCGAGGCGACGTTGTTGAGCCCGTAGAGCGGCACGAAGGTGCCGGTCATGTCCGTGCGCTCCCGGCCGGTATCGAGCCAGCCCGACAGGGTGAAGCCCATCGCGGCGTTCGAGATCGCCGCGTCGCTGAAGTCGACCCGGCTGCCGCTGCGCACGAAGTTGGCCCGCATCCGGTCGAAGGTGACGTCGCCGGCCGCCCGGCCCGGGGCGATGCGGCGGCCGCGGACCGTCTCCGCCTCGGAGGGCTCCGGCCCCTGTGCCATGATGCTCGACAGGGCCGGCTCGTTGCGGAGCGAGAAGTCGCGGATCTGGACCACGCCGGCCTGCGGGCCGTCGTTGAGGCCGATCCCGGCGGTGAGGCGCCCGCCATACATCCGCCTGTAGACGTCGACGAAGCGCAACGTCGCGCCGGCATCGGCCGACTCCACCGCCAGCGTCGGCACGCCGCGTTCGCCCCGGGCGACGCTGGCGACGAACGCCGCAGCGCGGAAGCGCCCGGTGATGTTGGCCGCCCGCAGGGTCCGGCCGTGCAGCGACAGCCGCAGGTTGGCGTTGGTCAGCGCCTCGTCGTTGAAGCCCGCCACGATCGGGACCTGGATGTCGGCATCGACATCCTTCGGGTTGGACTCCTTCGCCTCCTTGCCGCTCTTGGCGTCCGGGCCGCCCAGGGACTTGAGGAACGGGCGCGCATCGACCACCGCGCCGCGGACCACGACCTTGTAGCCGTTGCCGGTGCGGTCGAGGCTCACCCGCAGGTCGTCGCCCGGCGACAGCTTGACATTCGTCAGGTCGGCGCGCTCCAGGCCGCCCTCCGGGCTGATCGTGAGGCTGCCGCGCGCGGAGGCCGGGGCGGCGTCGAGGGCGAAGTCGCGCAGCTCGTAGGTCTGGCCGGCATCCACCAGCGTGAAGCTGAGGCGGCCCGGCTTGCCCGTCGGCTTGGTCAGCCCGGGCACCAGCCCGTCGATGCCGGCCCTGGCGAGATCCGCCTCGACCCGGATCGGCGGCTTGGCCGTTCCCGGGCGGCCGATCGGCACCACGGCGCGGACCGGGATGGTGCCGGACAGCTGCGGTGCAGTCGGCAGGCCCTTCTTGCCGCGCAAGGCCTCGTCGAGGGCCACTGTGACCACCGCCTCGCCGGGCTGGCCGACCTTGGGCTGGCGCATGTCCACCGAGATGGGGGCGCCCGCGACCCGGCCGTCGCCCTTCAGCGTGAAGGCGCCGCGGTCGTACAGCAGAGTGAACCTGCCCGCCTCCAGCCGGTCCTTCCCCATCACCTTGTCGACCGAGAGGTCGGAGAGCGTCCCGGACAGGGTCACGGGCAGGCTCGGGAGGTCGGGCACGTGCTTGAGGTCGAGGGGGAAATCGACGCGCAGGTCGGCATTGCCCTTAATCGTGGCCGGGTCGAGATCGACGCTCATCAGGCTCTTGAACAGCTTCGCCTGGAGCACCGAGGCCATGCCGTCGGCCCCGCCGGTGAGCCGCATGCCGATCTGCGCCACGACCCGGTCCGGCGTGATCTGCGGGATCACGAAGCTGCCGTCCGTGACCGTGAGCCCGCGGCCGTCCGGGCCGTGGATCTCGGCGGTCACGTTGCGCACGGTGGTCGAACGGCCGGTGATGGTCCCGGAGACGTTGCCCTTCACCACCGGCGGCGCGTCGGCGGTGACGTCCAGCGCCGCGTCGGAGACGCGGAAGTCGATATGCACCGCGTCGTCGGGGGCGGGCTCGCCCCGGGTCGCAGCGGCCAGCACGGTGCCGGACATCTTCACGCGGATGTCCACGGCGTTGATCCGGCCGCGCCGCAGCTGGTCCACCAGGTAGGTGCGGGCCGGCGGGGCGATATGCTCCGGCCACAGCCGCAGCCCGGTCCGGACCTCGCCGTCGTGGCCGAGGATGCGCAGGGTCAGGCCGCCCTCGTCGGCGGTGGTGCCGATCGTGCCGGTGATCACCCCCTGCACGCCGGGGGCCGCCACGTTGAGCGCGTCGATGGCGATGCCGCCGTCGCGGCCGGTGAGCTGCGCGTCGATCGCGTCGATCTTCACCGGCGCGTCCCGCGGGGTCGCCCCGCGCAGGACGGCGTCGCGGCTCGCGAGCGTCGCGGTCCAGGCGGTTGCGGCGTCCGGCGGGCTCTCCGTCCAGGCGCCGGTCAGGTGGACCGCGTTGCCGGCCCCCCGGTAATCCAGGCCGGTGAGCGACATCACCCGGCCGGTCTCGTCCCAGTTCAGGGTCGCGTCCAGGCTCTCGACCGTGACCGGGTTGAAGTCCTTCTCCTCGATCAGGAAGGTGCCGTCGCCGGTATGGACCTTGGCGTTCATGGACGTGATCCGCCCGGCCGTCAGGCTCACGTCGGCGCGGGCCGAGAGCTTGAGATCGGTGGTCAGCGGCAGGCTCGATTGGCCCGTGAGCAGCAGCAGGTCGGGCACCGGCAGGTCGTCCAGGGTGATCACCCCGGAGCGCGCCTGCGGCGTGCCATCCTGCGTCTTCCCATCCTGCGTCTTCCCATCCCGCGTCTTGCCATCTTGCGGCTCGCCGCCCTCGCGCAGGGAGCCGCCGAAGCGCCACTCGCCGTGGGGGCCGTCCAGGCGCAACTCGAAGTTGCGGGTTCCGTTCACGGGATCGCGCCCGAACAGTCCGTTGACCCGGGCGAACACCGCGCGCTCGCGGCCGTCGTCGTCGATCAGCCGCAGGCGCGCATCGGTCAGGCGGGCGCGGTCGAGGGCGCCGACGATGCCGCTGGAATCCAGCACCACCCCGAAGATCGAGGCCAGGGTCGCCGAGATCGGCGAGACCTTGCCGCGCGCGTCGTCCACGCTCGGCGGCGTGTGCGGCTCGATGTCGACCGGGTGGTTGGCCTCGGAGGCCGCGAACGCGATCGAGCCGTCCCGGTGCACGAGGGCGGTGGTCTGGGTCTCGCGGAACTCAATCGAGCGCGGCTGCAGGTTGAGGTGCAGGAGGCCCCAGGGGTCGAGGCTGACCACGGCGAGCGGCGCCCGCACCACCAAGTCGCCCTGCGGGTTGCGGATGTCGAGGCCGGAGAAGCGCAGGCTCAGGGCGTTCTCGCGGTCGAGTTCGAGGCTGCTGCCGCGGATGGCGATGCTCCAGCCAGGCCCGATCCGCTCGGCCACCGCGGCTGCGACCCGGCGGGACAGGGCATCGATCTGCAGCGGGCCGTTGGACAGGCGCAGGGCCGCCAGCCCGATCCCGCCGCCGACGAGCAGCACCAGGGTCAGCGCGCCGACGAGGCAGAACCCGCCCCAGCGTCGCGCCGTCCCCCGAGGCTTGCCTGCCAAGGTCGTCTCGTCCGCCATCGGGACCCTTGTTCCGGGGCTTCGCGCGCGGAACTCCGCGGCCGGTGGATCGAAGCGCGGCCACGCTTTACAGCGGGCGCGTCTCCGAGTTTTGCTCGGGCGGCGCGACGCAACCTGATGGTGCTGCCGCGCATGGCGGGACTGCACACCATCAATCGGCCGAAAGGAAGGCACGATGCCACTATCAGAAGGCGATCAGGCCCCCGATTTCGACCTCCCCGCCTCCGGCGGAGGGCGGATCGCCCTGTCGGCGCTCAGGGGTCACAAGATCGTGCTCTACTTCTACCCGAAGGACGATACGAGCGGCTGCACTTTGGAGGCGCAGGACTTCAACGGCCTGCTGCCGGCCTTCACGGGCGCCGACGCGCAGGTGATCGGCCTGTCGCCGGACCCGGTGAAGAGCCACGACAAGTTCTGCGGCAAGTACGGCCTTACCTTCCCGCTCGCCTCCGACGAGGACAAGGGCGTGCTGGAGGCCTACGGGGTCTGGGTCGAGAAGAGCATGTACGGGCGCAAGTACATGGGCGTGGAGCGCACCACCGTGCTGGTCGACCGGGAGGGGCGCATCGCCCGGATCTGGCCGAAGGTGAAGGTGCCCGGCCATGCCGAGGCGGTGCTGGACGCCGCCCGGGCCCTGCCCTGACCGGACGGAGCGCGCGCGGCGCGACGGATCCTTAACCCTAAGCGGGTCTGAATGGCGGCTCCCACGGGGCCGTCCCGATGCATCGCCCGCCGCTTCCGAAGATCCTCGCCGCCGGGCTCGCCCTCGCCCTCGTATGGGCGCTCGGCGCCTCCTACCTGATCGTGTTCCACGACGACGTGCTGGCCGGCTTCGTGGCCCGCCAGGGGGCGATGCGGGACGCCTACGAGGCCCGGCTCGCCGAGCTGCAGGACCGGCTCGACCGCACGCACCGTGACCGGGCCGGGGCCGAATCCAGCCTGGCCGAGCGGGTCGCGGCGGCGCTGGAGCGTCAGGCCGAGCTGGAGCGCCGGCAGGCGGCCCTGGCAAATCTCGGATCCCAAAGTCTCGGATCCCAAAGTCTCGGATCCCAAAGTCTCGGATCCCAAAGTCTCGGATCCCAAAGTCTCGGATCCCAAAGTCTCGGTTCGGAAGGTCTCGGATCGCAGATCCCCGATCCGCTTACCACCGGCGCCCTGCCGTCGAAGCGCGATGACGAGTT
>Ga0265798_10005194_pt1 | contig 17621 bp, 17 predicted proteins | sample P3T30metagenome_FD_192430 | JGI IMG/M metagenome (GOLD analysis project Ga0265798, IMG submission 192430) | Plant litter microbial communities from East Loma Ridge, Irvine, California - P3 T30 | ecosystem: Environmental > Terrestrial > Plant litter > Unclassified | place: USA: California... | reverse complement strand
CCGGTCGCTGTACAAGGTGTATTCGATGCCATTGTAAACATAAGATCCGATCGGATAGGTGATGGGCCTTCCCGTCTGGTACACGAAATTTCCCGAAAGGCTGAATCGCTGCGTCAGCTTGTAATTCAGGACGGCGCTGAAATCGTGAGGCTTATCATAATTGGCCGCAAAATAGTCGCCGTTGTTGACGATCTCGTCGGTAAATTTGCTGTCGAGCTTCAACAGCGCCCTCGAATACGTGTATCCGATCCATCCGTTAAGCCTGCCTGTCTGTTTTTTCAGAAGGAATTCTAACCCGTAGCTTTTGCCTTGTCCCTGAAGCAGTTGGGTTTCTACAAACTCGTTCAGCAACAATTGCGCGCCTACTTTATAATCCAGTATGTTTTCCGAACGCTTGTAGTAGCCTTCGAGGCTCACTTCGTACTGGTCATCCTTGAGGTTTTGGTAAAGTCCTGCCGAAAATTGCTGGGAACGTTGCGGCCTGACGTTTCCGTCGGATAATTTCCAGGTGTCGGTAGGGGCCTGGGTCGTATTGTTCGACAGCAAATGCAGATATTGGTACGTCTGGTCGAATCCAGCCTTTACTGAAAAATCCGGTGTGATCGAGTACCGCGCCGAAATTCGGGGTTCGAATCCGCCGTAAGACTTAATGATTTCGTTGCTGCCGTACTCCTTTTGCCCGGTAACCGTTCCTTCGTTAAGCGGCATTCCCGGCTGATAGGTGCGCACCGTCGATTCGCCCAAAGCGGCATACCAGGAATAGCGAAGGCCGACGTTCAGCTGGAATTTTTCCGACACCTCGAAATTGTCCGCAACGTAAACCGCAGATTCAAACGCTTTTTCTTTCTGGACTTGATAGGCTCGAGCAGCGACGTCGCATCTTTCGGATGAAGGTAGCCAGGATCGATGCCGTACATCTTACCCGCAAGGCCGTAATTGATGTTATGGCGCTCGTTGAACTTATAATTCATCCTGATGCTCGCCTGGGTTTCGACGATTTTGTATCCGAGGTCGAAATCGTTCACCGTTTCATCTTCGTAATCGATATTAAACCGGTATTCACTGTTCGTGACCGAGAGCGTGCCCCTGTTTTTGTCATCGAACGTATGTTCCCATTTTGCCGAAAACAGGCGGTTGCTGTAGCGATACAACGAATCGGACGTTATGCTGAAGGCATCCTTGCTGTAATATCCCATTACTTCAACCTGATCTTTCTCGCTGATCTTATGATTGTATTTGGCGATGAAATCGTAAAAAGAGGCCTTGCTGTCCTTGAGCGATTCTTCGTCCAGCGATTTGAGGATCCAGTCGGAATAAGTCGCGCGGCCGCCCACGATAAGCCCAGATTTCCCTTTGACGATCGGCAGGCTAACGGACAAATTGCTCGTAATCGGTCCGATCCCGCCTTCACCGGTTATTTTACCGGTATCGGCTTTTTTGCTTTTGATATCGAAGACGGATGAAAGCCTTCCGCCGAATTCAGCAGGAATGCTGCCTTTATAAATATTCGCGGTCGCCGTCGTAAATGGATTAACGGCAGAGAAAAATCCGAGGAAATGAGAAGGATTATACAAAACCGCGTCATCGAGCAAAATGAGGTTTTGGTCTTCTTTTCCGCCTCTGACACTGTATCCGGAAGCGCCTTCCCCGACATTTTTAATCCCGGGTAAAGCCGCCGCAACCCTGAAAATATCGCGTTCGCCCAGGATAAGCGGTATGGTTTTGATTTTTTCGACATCGATTGTCGTCACGCCCATCACCGTGGTCTTCATGTTCTTCCGCGCCGCAGAATTTACAATCACCTCCCGAAGCATATTGGGGTTTTCTTCCAAACGTACATCGAGTTTTCCGCTGCCGTAGACCATGAGGCTGCGCTTGCGCTCGAGATAATTAAGCCCGCGGATCGTGACGGTGTTCCTGCCGTTTTTTACCGGAAGGGAGTAAAACCCTTTTTCATCTGTTTCGGCAGTGGCATCGCTGCCGTCGAGCGTGATCAGCAGTCCGGCGATCCCGGCTCCGGTTTTCGAATCGCGGATATAGCCGTTCAAAGTTGCCGCCGCGTCCTGATCAGTCTGTTGATCTTTTCCTACAAGAACTACCTCGTCATCTGTCTGTTCGCCTTGGCTTGCCGACGATTCCCGGTGAAAATACGGCTTGGCGGTAACGAGGCTTTTTGCCGGATCGCCGTTGCCGAAATAGTTTTGCGGAAGATCTTCGTAAATCGAATTGTTGAGCGTGAGCACCACGCGGTTTTCGTCGATGATAAAATTTAGGTCCGTATCCCGGAACAATGTTTCCAGGACCGCTTTGGGATCGGCATCCGTAAAATTTGCAGTCACTTTCGGAGCGCCGGCAATCCAGGCCGGATCGTAATAAAAGCGGTAGCCTGAAAGTGTTTCAATGCGTTGAAAAGCTTCGGAGAGTTCAGCCTGCTGGAAGTTTACCGTAATTTTTTGTTGCTGCGAAAATGCGGAAAATGCGACAAGAAGCAGGATCAGGAGTAATTTGTGCCTCATTGGCTTTTATTTTCGGTTGACAGATTATTTTGTAGGAATCCGGCCAGGTTTTGCAGAAATTTCCCCTTGTCGGAACGCTCAAGCGAACGGTCCTTCCGATAAAAATCTTCTATGCGGCTCTTTTGGTCAGGGAATATTTCAGACCATTGTTTTTTGGTGTCGGCCTTGAAAAATGTGTTGTCCTTCAGGACGATGTAACTGTCGTTAGGCGTCAGGTCATCATAAACCCGGTTGTTTTTAATTACCTCTCTGGAATCTTTATGGTGCTTTTTATAAAGTGAGATTCGTCCGGAAGTCAATTCCTCGTAATACCCGCTGACGAAATCCGGTTTCGAAGGAAAGTTATGCAGGTTCCGGAATGTTTTCCCGTCTATAGAGAACATTTCGACAAAGCTTTTCGAGAGTTGCAATCCGTAGGCAGGATTTTGTTCGTATCTCGCCACGAGTATATCCTGTGCGATATCATACTTCAGGAGAATGCCGGGATAAACGTTATCGCGATACGTAACGCTTCCCGTCAAATAGTCGCTACTGTAAAAATTATGGCTTTCGGGCCGTATCCGGTACAGATTGTTGTAAACAGGGCCGTTCTGTATCGCGGAATTGGCTTTGCCGACGGTCGTATCGTACCATTCATACAACGCCCTTTCCGATTGCTGTGCGATGACTTGAGGACCGCTGACAATTCCGAATACGAAAATTGACATCCTCAGGGCGAAGAGATTCATCTCAATAATTTTAGGGATATCGAAATGTAGGAAAAATTATATTATGCATCATAAAAATTTCAAAAAAAATCCCGATAATCATTGATTATCGGGACTATATTTAAAAACTGGAAGATTATTCTTCTCCCTGAGAAGCATCGTTACGCGGTTCACGCGGCTCGCGGTTTTCGCGCGGTTCACGGTCTTCACGGGGACGGTCATTGCGGTCTCCGCGGTTGCGGTCGCGATCTCCATAACGTGATGAACCTCCGCGGTCGTTGCGGTCGCCTCTCGGACGGTCGCCATCGCGTCTTTCCGGACGTGGGGCATTCTCATCTCTTGGGGGGCGTGGCAACAGCGCTTTTTTGGAAACGCGTTCCTTGCGTGTCTTAGGATCGATACCCATATATTTCACTTCGAACTCATCGCCCATGTTTACAAGGTCGGTGACGTTTTCAGTGCGTTCCCATGCAAGTTCCGATACGTGAAGCAAAATCTCGTTGCCCGGAGCGTCCTGATATTCCACGACAGCCCCAAAATCCATGATCTTGATGACTTTGACTTTGTAGCTATCGCCGATAACCGGCTTGAACGTAAGCGAGTCGATCTTGCGCAATACCGCATCGATTCCGTCCTGGTCGGTTCCGAGGATTTCCACGACACCTTCTTCGTTGACTTCGTTGATGACGATTGTCGTCTTCGTAGCTTTCTGAAGTTCCTGGATGACTTTTCCTCCAGGTCCGATAAGTGCTCCGATGAATGCTCCGGGAATCGTCGTCATGATGATCTTCGGTGCTTTCGCCTTCACGTTCTCACGTGGAGCAGCCTGTACTTCTAGAAGTTTTTCAAGAATGTGCAAGCGTCCGTCGCGGGCCTGGTTCAAAGCTTGTTCCATGATCTCATAGTTCAGGCCTTCGATTTTGATATCCATCTGGCAAGCGGTAATTCCGTCGGCAGTACCGGTCACTTTGAAGTCCATGTCACCAAGGTGATCTTCGTCTCCAAGAATGTCCGAAAGTACGGCCCAACGACCGGTTTTGTCATCGGAAATCAATCCCATGGCGATACCTGAAACCGGCTTCGTCATCTGAACGCCAGCATCCATAAGAGCCAAAGTTCCGGCGCAAACCGTCGCCATTGAAGACGAACCGTTCGATTCCAGAACTTCCGAAACGATACGGATCGTATACGGATTTTCTTCAGGAATCATATTTTTAAGTGCGCGCTGCGCCAGGTTCCCGTGTCCGACCTCGCGACGTGAAGTTCCGCGCAATGGCTTGGCTTCACCGGTAGAGAAAGGAGGGAAGTTATAGTGAAGATAGAATCTTTCCTCACCCTGCTCTGACGGAGCGTCTATAATGTTCGCCTCGCGTGACGTTCCCAAAGTGACCGTAGCCAACGCCTGGGTTTCACCGCGTGTGAACAATGCCGATCCGTGAACCGACGGAAGATAATCGACTTCACACCAGATAGGGCGGATTTCCGTCGTCTTACGTCCGTCAAGGCGCAATCCAAGATCAAGGATCACATTGCGGACCGCTTCTTTTTGTGCTTTTTTGAAATATTTTGAAATCAGTTCGCCGAATTCGAGTTGCTCTTCATCGGAAAATTCTGCCTTCAATTCTTCTTTCACAAGAGCAAATTGCTCGGAACGCTCGTGCTTGCCGGTTCCTTGCTTTGCGATCTCGTAGCATTTGTCGTAAGCGAAAGCGCGAACTTTTTCGTAAACCGCTTCGTCGTTGCTTTCCTCGTCGTAGGAACGGACTTCTTTCTTGCCGAAAGCAGCCTGAAGACGTTTCTGTGCTGCGATCTGGACCTTGATGGCGTCGTGAGCGAATTTGATCGCTGCCACCATTTCGGCTTCAGAGATTTCCTTCATTTCACCTTCGACCATCGCAACCGAATCCTCAGAAGCGCCGATCATCATGTCGATGTCCGATTCTGCCAATTGAGCCATGCTCGGATTCAGAATGAATTCACCGTTGATGCGGCCAACGCGGATTTCAGAGATCAGCGTTTCGAACGGAATGTCCGAAAGCGCCAAAGCTGCCGAAGCTGCCAAACCTGCAAGTGCGTCAGGCATGACGTTTTCGTCGTGAGACATCAATTGGATCATCACCTGCGTTTCAGCGTGGTAATCATCGGGGAAAAGCGGACGCAAAACGCGGTCCACGAGACGCATCGTCAAAACTTCCTTATCGGAAGGACGAGCCTCACGCTTAAAAAATCCGCCGGGAAAACGACCGGCAGCTGCGAACTTCTCGCGATAATCTACTGTCAGGGGCAAAAAGTCAACCCCAGGACTTGCTTTTCTGGCGGAAACTACTGTTCCAAGCAACATAGCGTCGCCCATACGGACAACGACCGAACCATCGGCTTGCTTGGCTAGTTTCCCGGTTTCGATCGAGATGCTTCTTCCATCTCCCAGATCGATAACCTCTTTAAATACTTGTGGAATCATAAATCCAAATTTCTTGATTAAACAATGGGTTTAGCAGTTGTGTTGTTGTGTGCGTGTGTAGTTGTTTAAAACCCAATGAAAAACCAAAACTTTTTTTCTGCAATCTGAGGACCTGTCAAACAAATCCCATAAAAACAAAAAGAGGCGCGCGGGCACCTCTTTTCGATTGATTATTTACGAATATTTAATTCCTTGATGATTTCGCGGTAACGGTTGATCTCCGTCTTCTTCAGGTAATCGAGAAGACTTCTTCTTTTACCTACCAGCTTCACAAGCGAACGCTCCGTGTTAAAATCGTGACGATTTTTTTTAAGGTGCTCCGTCAGGTGGTTGATGCGGAAAGTGAAAAGCGCAATCTGGCTTTCAGATTTTCCTGTGTTTGTGGCTTCTCCGCCGTGTTTAGCGAAAATTTCCGCTTTTACTTCTTTAGTAAGATACATTCCAATATTCTTTAAATGATTTTTATGTATGTAGCCGGTTTTCGGATACGGGTGCAAAAGTAACAAAAAATAATTAGCGAATGAAGTAATTGGCGAATTAGCGAATGAATTTTCCGAAAACCCCGCTAATTTTCAGACAGCTTATTAAAAAGAAACTTTGCAATCAAAGAATTCAGGTCCTCCAGGAAGCGTTCATCAAGATCGGTAAAGGCATCGAGCACTTCGGAATCGATGTCGATCTGGCCGATGTTTTTGCCATCGACGAACAACGGCACCACGATTTCCGATTTGACGGTCATCGAACAGGCGATATAATTGTCCTGTGCGGCAACATCCGGCACGACGAAGTTCTCGTTCGACACGGCAACCTGTCCGCAAATGCCTTTCCCGAAGGGAATCACAGTGTGGTCGGTCGGTTCGCCGGCATAAGGCCCGAGAATGAGCTCAGGCTTGTCGCCGTTGTGGAAATAAAATCCGACCCAATCGTAATAATCGATATTGTCGCGCAGCAAATGACAAATCTTCAACAATTTGTCGTCGCGCAGTCCGTTATCGTTCTTTAATATGTCGATGGCCTTTTGCCGGAGTTCTTCAAATGTCATGGTTCGGATTTTTATGCAAAATTAAGCCATCGCCACAACAGGAATTACATAAATTTGTTAAAAAAACTTTTGGACACCTTCAAGCAGTACAAACCCTTTTTTGTTTTCCTGTTTAAGTTTTTCGCGGTGTATGCGGGCTTGACGCTGATTTACCAGACGTACCTCAATTCATTCGACGAACCGGCCTTCGAAGTAGATGACTTTACTGAAATCGTGGCCGTACAGGTCAAATGGTTTACGGACGCCGTCGGATATGACACTCAGATCGAGCCTCATCCGACTCAGGCATCGGTCAAATACATTCTCGACGGAACCTACATCGCCCGCGTCGTTGAAGGTTGTAACGCCTTGAGCGTAATGATACTTTTCGTTTCGTTCGTTGTCGCTTTCCGCGGAAGCCTGAAAAATACGGTGCTTTTCATTGTATCAGGCATCCTCATCATCCATATACTGAACATTATCCGTATCGGATTACTGACGATGGCGCTCATACGCTATCCGCAATTCGAGCACGTCCTGCACGGCGTGATCTTCCCGGCGGTCATTTACGGGATCGTCTTTTTGCTGTGGGTGATATGGGTCAATAAATTTTCGGTACATGCAGGCAAAAACGATTGATACCGCCCAAAAGTGGCTGACGTTCGCCATTCTTGTGATGTTGCTGCTGGCCGTGCGCATGTTCGAGCAGCAGTTGTTTTACGACCCTTTTCTGGACTATTTCAAAAACGATTACCTAAGCGGGCCGGTTCCCGCTTATGATGCTGCGGAGTTGTTTTTCGGCCTGGGTTGTCGGTATTGGCTCAATACCTTTTTATCGCTCGGGATTATTTTCGTGCTGTTCCGCGATGTGGCATTACTCAAATTCACGACGGTTCTTTATCTCACATTTTTTATTGTCCTGATTTTCGCTTTTTTCACATTGCTGTATTTCCAAAGCCAAAACAACTTCCTGATTTTTTACACGAGGCGGTTCCTGATACAACCGTTATTCCTGCTACTGTTCGTTCCGGCGTTCTTTTACCAGAAGCGGATAGCCAAAAAATAGCGTTTCCTTAAGAGCTTCAAAGTTGATTTTCATTACTTTTGCAACATGGGAATCAAAAAATCCGCAAGCATTCTACTCGCATTTCTCGTGTTGGCTTCCAATATGGGATTCGCGTTCAGCGTGCACTTTTGCGGAGATGAAGTAGCGTCGGTCAAGCCGATGTTCGTCTCGCCGGAAGATTCCTGCTGCGGCAAGAAAGCGTCTGAGCCGATGGGCTGCTGCAAGACCAAGATCGTTAAATCAGACAAGGAACACGACTTTGTCATCAAGACCGTATCGTTCGCCTTTGAAGCGCCTTTGGTTCCTGTCAATGAATTCCAGCTTCCTTTACAAAACGAAGATTCTTTCGTTGAAAAGCCTGTCGCTTCCTATTACTGCGAAGCCAATGCGCCTCCGCTTTTCAAACTTTACAACCAATTCATTTTTTACGCCTGATTTTTTGTCTGACTTCGGATTTATCCATTTCTAACATTAAATCAATTTTATGCGTTTATATGTAACGGCTCTGATGCTGCTTACGACGCTTATCATGTCGGCCCAGGACACGTTGAAGGCCGTCAGCGTCGAATCCAGTTCCAGAAGCCTTAAAAAATCACTCTCGCTCACGGCCAACACGACCGTGATGACGAGCAAGGAACTGCTCAAGGCCGCCTGTTGCAACCTGGCGGAAAGCTTTGAGACGAATCCATCCATCGACGTCAATTTTTCCGATGCGCTCACCGGGGCCAAGCAAGTCAGGATGCTGGGACTGACGAGTCCGTATCTGATGATCACCGAAGAAAATATCCCGTCCGTTCGTGGCGCGTCCCAGGCTTACGGGCTTACTTTTACGCCGGGAACCTGGGTCGAAAGCATCCAGATCACCAAAGGAGCGGGTTCCGTTGTCAACGGTTTTGAAAGTATTTCCGGCCAGATCAACACCGAGCTTCTCAAGCCGGCCAACGACATTCCGTTTTTCCTCAATTTTTACGGTTCTACCGATTCCCGTTTCGAAATCAACAGCCATCTGAACCACAAACTGTCGGATAAATGGGCGACCAGCCTGTTCATCCACGGGAATTCCAGATTGACGAAAAACGACATGAACGACGACGGTTTCCTCGACAACCCGCTCGGGCAGCAGCTCAACGTGATGAACCGCTGGCAGTATACCAATGCCGGGAAAGGCTGGGTCGGATTCGTCAACCTTCGTTTTATGAACGACGAGAAGCAAACGGGCGAGGTGAATTACAATCCGGAGTCCGATAAATTTACGACGAACAATTGGGGCTCTGAAATCAACACGAAGCGTTACGATCTGGCGACAAAAATCGGATACGTTTTCCCGGATATGCCGTTCCAAAGCATCGGTTTCCAGAATGCGCTGAGCCGCCACGAGCAGGATTCCTATTTCGGATTCAGGACGTACGACATCGCCCAGACGAGTTATTATTCGAACCTGATCTTCAATTCCATCATCAGCAATACGATGCACAAATTCGCCACCGGACTGAATTTTACGTATGATAACTACGATGAATTTTTGTCTGAATCAAATTTGGGACGCACCGATAATTCCATAGGAGCGTTTTTTGAATACACGTACGACAATACAGACAATTTCAGCCTGGTAGCCGGCATCCGGGCAGACAATCACAACAGGCTCGGATCTTTTTTGACGCCGAGACTGCATCTGCGCTACAATCCGTGGAAAGATGCCGTGCTTCGCGCATCTGCCGGACGCGGTAAAAGGGCTGCCAACATTTTTGCCGAAAACCAGCAGATCTTTGCAAGCCAGCGTACGATCGAATGGGGCGGAAGCGGCAAGATCTACGGGCTCGATCCTGAGATCGCCTGGAATTACGGCCTGAGCTTCAATCAGAAATTTCACCTTTTCGGACAGCCTGCCGACGCCGGTTTCGACCTCTACCGCACCGATTTTCGCAAACAGGTTGTCATGGACTGGTATCTGCCCGGAGGTGTCGTGAATTTCCACAATCTCGACGGAAAGTCGTACGTCAACAGCGTCCAGGTCGATTTCAATTACGAGCCGGTCAAACATCTGAACCTACGGACTGCTTACAAATATTACGATACCGAAAACAGTTTTCTTACAGGCAATGCCGAGCGTCCATTAACGCCGCGCCACCGGTTTTTCGCCAATGCCGAATTCGCTACGCACATAAAGGAAAAAGGCCAGCGCTGGAAATTAGATGCCACGTGGAACTGGACCGGCACTCAGGCTTTGCCTCACACGGCATCGGGATCGTTGCCCGATCGCTCGCCGTCATTTTCGGTTGTCAACGCCCAGATTACGCGGACGTTTTCCTCTGTATTCGAGATTTATGCCGGAGGTGAGAACATAAATAATTACAAACAAAAAAATCCAATTCTTGGAGCCGGCGATCCGTTTGGCCGGGATTTCGACGCATCCGTGGTGTATGCGCCGATATTCGGTCAGATGTACTACGCGGGCCTCCGCTTTAAAATCAAATAATTATGAAACGAATCATTCTGGCCATTTTGGTCGCTCTCATCGGAATCACGGCAAACGCCCAGCAGAAGAAGAACAAGAACGCCAATTACAGCATGGAAGTCAACGGTAACTGCGATCAATGCAAGAAACGCATCGAAAAAGCCGCGCTGTCGGTTTCCGGCGTGAAATCTGCGAATTGGGATGTCGAAAGCCATCAGCTGAAACTAATCCTGAACGAGGAAAAAGCATCGGTAGGGCAGGTGGAAAAAGCAATTGCGAAAGTGGGTCATGACGCAGGTCAAACGAAAGCGGAAACCGTCGATTACGAAAACCTGCACAGCTGTTGTAAATACGGCAGGAATCCTTAATTTGGATAGTCTTCGGAACCGTTAATAAAACTTTAAATTGGGGCGTGAAATTGCGGCTTTTGTAATTAATCCGTACATTCACGCTCCGTTTTTTAACACTTTACAGCAAGCCCGAATGAACGAATTTAATTGGAAAGACCTGATTGATCCATTGTTTTACATACACTTTGACATCAATGGCGTCAAGGTCGGACTTTACATCGTTCTGTTCATCGTTTTTGCCGAGACCGGCCTCTTTGCGGGATTTTTCCTTCCGGGTGACAGCTTGTTGTTCCTGTCCGGAATTTACAACCGGGAATTGCTTGAGACCGTGATCAGAATCGACAGCGCCTTTTTGAACGTCGCGTTGCTTTCGACGTTGGTCGCCCTGGCAGGAATCCTCGGAAATATGGTCGGATACTGGTTTGGCGCCAAAAGCGGATACTACCTTTACAACCGCAAAGACAGCTTTCTGTTCAAGAAAAAATACCTGATTCAATCCAAGGAATTCTTTGAAAAACACGGAGGCCGGGCTATTATTTTTGCACGTTTCCTACCTATTTTCCGGACATTCGCGCCAATCGTCGCCGGCATTGTCCTTATGAACAAGAAGCGGTTCATGTTCTACAACGTTGTCAGCTCCTTCCTTTGGTCGTTCAGCCTTATTTTCGCCGGGCATTATCTGTACGGCTTCCTTCTGGACAGATTCGCGATCGATTTGAAAGACCATATTGAGATCATCGTGATTTCACTCGTGCTAGTCACGATCATTCCGGTCATTATCAAATTCAGCAAAAAGGTAAAAACTCCGGAAGTTCCTGGCAGTACCGAATAAGTTATTTTAGCTGTAGCGCATGGACTTATATTTAAGCCATTAGCATATTGTCGAATTCTTTCGTTCGGCTATGCCGTTTTTACCGTTATAAAAATTTTCTCATTTGTTTTTTTTTTGGCAAACGAAATAAAAAAAAGCCATCCTGTTAAAGATGACTTTCTTAAATATTCTCAGGATAAATCTTACATCATCCCTGGCATTCCGCCTCCCATCGGCATTCCGCCTCCGGCATTTTCTTCTTTGATATCGACGAGCGCGCATTCCGTAGTCAGGATCATTCCTGCAACCGAAGCCGCGTTCTCAAGCGCTACGCGAGTGACTTTTTTAGGGTCGATGATACCGGCCGCAAGCATGTCGACGTATTCGTCGGTTTTTGCGTTGTAACCGTAATCGCCCGATCCTTCGGCAACTTTGGAAACCACAACCGATCCTTCAAGACCTGCGTTTTCAACGATCGTTCTCAACGGAGATTCGATGGCGCGTGACACGATCTGAATTCCGGTCGCTTCGTCGGCATTGTCTGCCTGCACATCCTTAAGGACAGACTTGGCGCGCAATAAGGCAACACCTCCACCGGCAACGATTCCTTCTTCGACGGCCGCACGGGTCGCGTGAAGCGCATCATCCACACGGTCTTTTTTCTCTTTCATTTCAACTTCAGAAGCAGCTCCGACGTAAAGAACGGCAACGCCTCCGGCCAGTTTGGCCAAACGTTCCTGCAATTTCTCGCGATCGTAGTCGGATGTCGTAACTTCCATCTGAGCCTTGATCTGGGCAACGCGATTCTTGATAAGGTCTGCCTCGCCGGCACCGCTTACGATAGTCGTGTTGTCTTTGTCGATGGAAACGCGTTTTGCAGTTCCCAGCATTTCCAATGAAGCGTTTTCAAGGGTATAACCTCTCTCTTCCGAGATCACGGTTCCACCTGTCAGGATAGCGATATCTTCCAAAAGCGCTTTGCGGCGATCTCCGAAACCAGGCGCTTTTACAGCAGCGATCTTCAGGGCGCCGCGCAATTTGTTCACGACAAGTGTGGAAAGTGCTTCGCCATCGACATCTTCAGCGATGATCAAAAGCGGTTTTCCCGATTGTGCAACCGGCTCCAAGACCGGAAGCAACTCTTTCAAAACTGAAACTTTTTTGTCATACAACAAGATGTACGGATTTTCAAGTTCCGCCTCCATTTTCTCCGTATTGGTGACGAAGTAGGCAGAAAGATATCCGCGATCGAATTGCATCCCTTCGACGACATCCACATAAGTATCGGTACCTTTGGCCTCTTCAACAGTGATGACGCCTTCCTTGCCGACCTTACCGAAAGCCGTTGCGATCAACTCTCCGATCTTGTCGTCGTTGTTAGCTGAAATCGAAGCGACCTGCTTGATCTTGTCGTTATCGCTTCCGACTTCTTTGGATTGTTCCGCCAGATTCTGGACGATAGCCTGGACAGCCTTGTCAATACCACGCTTCAAATCCATAGGATTCGCGCCGGCAGCTACGTTTTTAAGGCCTTCCTTAACGATCGCCTGTGCAAGAACCGTCGCAGTCGTGGTTCCGTCACCTGCAAGGTCGTTGGTCTTGGAAGCTACTTCCTTGACCATCTGGGCGCCCATGTTTTCCAGCGTGTCTTTCAGTTCGATTTCTTTTGCAACGGAAACACCGTCTTTGGTAACGGTCGGTGCGCCGAATGATTTGCTGATGATTACATTGCGTCCTTTCGGGCCGAGTGTAACTTTTACTGCATTTGCCAATGCGTCGACACCGCGTTTCAGTCCGTCGCGGGCCTCAATGTCGAATTTTATGTCTTTTGCCATTTTTTGGTATTTTGCGGTAAGATCCAGATATTTTCCGAACACTTACGAAGTTGATAATTTACCTATTTAAGATGTGAATCCGGATAACAATCAGATAATCGCGAAGATCTCGTCCTCGCTCATGATCAGATAATCCTTGCCTTCGAATTTCAGTTCGGTCCCGGCGTGACGGCCGTATAGAACCGTATCGCCAACCTGAACGGTCATTTCGTGATCTTTGGATCCTTTGCCCACTGCCACCACAGTTCCCTTCTGAGGTTTTTCCTTAGCGGTGTCAGGAATAAAAATACCCGAAGCTGTCTGTGTTTCGGCGGCAACGGGTTCGATAAGTACGCGGTCTGAAAGCGGTTGTATCTTCAAAGCCATTTTATATGATTTTATGTTGTTAAAAAATTCGGTTGTGGCCTTTCGAAAAATATGCCATCGGTTCAGAACTGTCAATTTTTCCTAAAAAAAATGCCAGCATTGACAAGCTGGCATTTCATATAAGGTCAAATTGGATTAATTGGCAGGTGCCGGAGCAGCCTCGGCAGGAGCGCTTTCCACATTTGCAGGAGCGGCAGCCGGAGTTGTCGAAGCAGGAGCCGCGGCAGCAGGAGTTGCAGCGCCAGGCGTCGTTGTTTTGGGAGCGGCAGTTTCCGTTTTGTCGAAAACAGAATTGTTGTCACCCATAGTTCCTGAAAAACTCAGGCCCGAAAGAATGATCAGTACGATCAATACCGTGGCCAGTGTCCAGGTGCTCTTATCTAGAAAGTCGTTGGTCTTCTGGACGCCGCCCAGCATTTGCGACCCACCGATAGCCGATGACAAACCGCCACCTTTAGGGTTTTGCACCATCACGACGATGATCAGCAAAAAGCAAACGATTGTGATCAATACTAAAAAGATAGAAAACGTAGTCATTATTGAAACTTGTTATTTTGTTGTAAATTCCTGATATCTAAAATTCGGTCTGCAAAGAAACTATTTTTTTCCGGATATTTCAAAATTAAAATTTCATAGGCCTGAATCGCCTTGTCATACTTTCGCTGCTCGAGATAAACCCGCGCCAGCGTTTCGGTCATGAGGTAGGAGTTGTCCGGTTGCGACGGTTCGAAAATGAATCCTGCATTCTTCGCGTCGGAAGTAATTTTGGGAATTTTAGGATTGGTTTCGATGAATTTATCGATCAGCTCGTTTTTTTTTTGGCGCCCGGAATCGTCATCAGGAGCGTCGTTCGGCAATTTCAGGCTGGAATTTTCAGGAACGTCCGAAGCGGCCTCTTCACGAACGATCGGCTGTAATTTTGACAGCTGCAGCCATTCGTTGAACGAGTGTTTTTCACCCGATGCGAAATCCAGCGGTTTGCCGATTTCCAGATTTTCTACGGCAGGACTTTCCTGTTCCGGGATTTCAGATGTGTCCGAAACCGCGTCTTCATCGGCTGCAGCTTCGGCACTAACTTCTTCTACATCCGAAACGACAAGGCTTTTCGCATATTGTTCCGCCTCTTTTATCGAATCGAGCACAGATCGCGTCGCCGGATCGCAAACAGGTTCGCCGGATTCGACTTCTTCAGGTTGAGTAATATCTTGCCCGTCTTCGGCGTATTGCTTGTCAATTGATGCGTCTTCCTGGCTCTCAGATTCATTTTCCGCATCTTCGACTTCGGGTTCGTATATCTCGATGTTGTCGGTTTCGTGCTGATCCGGAACTTCGTTATAGCTTTCAATCTCATCCGCATCCTCCGGAAAATCTACTGTTTGCGTCGTATTTTCATACGGAAGCAGTTCATCAGCACGCACGAATTCCGTATCCAGGCTGGCGCGGAGGCTTTCGTCCATCGTCATTTCGACGACTTCCGGTCTTTCCGGTACCTCCTGGCTTCCAGAAACCTCGATCGACTGAATCTGTTCCTGCTTTTGTTCGTAAGCGGCTTTATCCACGGACGTAAAATGGCCCGATGTTATAAAATCGAACAAAACGCTCCTGTCAGCCGTAAAGGCGGCCGTGACTTTGAGCGCATAATTGTATCGGAAACTGTCCTCGTTGTACAAACCTTTCAGCCGCAACGCACGCGCGCTCTGGAAATACGGGAATTCCGCGACGATTTTGTCGAGTTCGTCCGTGCGCTTTTCGTTTACCGTTTCCGGATGGTTGAGCAGATATGTAAATTCGGATACGTTCAATATTTGTCCTGTTGCGGAAATTAATCACCTGACGGCCGCTTTACCATTTGGCAAGCGACTCGTTAAAAATATCCTGGGTTATACGCGTAAAAATCTCGTCAAGGGCCGTATTGAGCGTTGCTCCGGTTAGCTGGGTCTCGGCCGGGAAATCGTAAAAGAAGGAAAAACGCTTTTCGAAATTGTCGGTTTCCTTGCGCTTGTTCGAAAAACGCACCATAACCGTAATGGTTAGGCGGTTTTGGGCGGCTCTCTGGTCGGCGGTAGCGGTCATCGGGCTGATGCGGTAATCGACAATTTCACCTTCGTACAGCAAATCGCCTCCGGAATTCGTCAGCGTCAGGTTCGTCTGGTTCTGGATGATGTCCTGGAGTGCCAGCGTAAACGTACGGTCGATGCCGGGCTCTATCAGTTCGGACGTATTCTGGAAATAATTGACCTGGAACGTATCCGCGTCGATTTTTCCTGTTCCGGTAAAATTGTAATTGACCTTGCATCCGTCAAGGAGCAAAAAAAGCGGCAATATAAAAAGCAATTTGAATTTTCTCATCTTGAAAATGGCGTTACGGCAATGCGTCGCCCTGGTAATAATATTTGGCGTATTGGATTTGGCCTTCCGGATTTCCCAGATAAAAGCTTTTCAATACGGCAGATTGCGGTAATCCGTTTTGGTTGTAAACATATTCGTACTCCGACGATTCCGGATCTTCGGAATAATGGGATTGCGTCAAAATATTATTGGCGGAATTATATAAGGATCCGATGAATTTCAAGCGGAAATCCGGCTCCCAATTTTCTGAAATCAACGGCATCGCTTTCGAGATCGCCATCGTCGCATGCCGCAACGGATTCGGATGCGTATCGTGCGTATGCAGCGAATATTGCAGGTCCAGATCGCTTACAGATGTAAGGTTTCCGTGGTCGTCAATGCTTATTCTTGCCCGTATTTCCGAATAGTCGCCCTGCATCCAGGTGATAAAATCGGTTTCGGTATGGAGCAGCATCGAGGCGTTCATTTTCCATTCGCGCCGGTGCGGAATCTGTTCTTCCGACGTGGGATCGGCAGTTCCAAGTGCAGCCCAATACGTATTGGAGGAAGCATCGAACTGGACCGGTTGCCCGTTTACGGACGTCAGCCTGTCGTTAGCGTCATAGCTGAATTCATGCGTCCGGCTCCGAAAGGTGGAACTCTTGAGGTTGTGATGTTCGTCGTAAACGAAATTCTGAACAATCGCTCCGTCCGGTTTGGTGATTTCGGTCAGGAAACCATCCGCATCAAAATTCCAGATCTCGGTCAGATCAGCGTTTTCGGGATAAAAAATTACTTTTTGAAGCAGGTTGGGATTGAATTGCACCGATTCGCTGCCCGTATCGTTATCCGAGCATGAAACCATAAACAAAACCGTAAAAAGGAACCAGATATTTTTCATGTCGCCGGCATTTTCGCAACTAAGATAGCGAACTTACTCCAAGTCGAATTGTTTTATTTTGCGATATAGCGTCCGTTCCGAAATACCGAGCTCGTTGGCCGCGGCTTTGCGTTTCCCTTTATTGCGCTGCAACGCTTTTATGATCATTTCGATCTCCTTTTGCTCGAGACGGAGCGGTTCTTCCTCCTCGACGGTTTCGGCGAAATCGTAATCTTCTTCGTGCCCGGGAGCGGCAACGGCAGGCGTTTTGGCTACATTGCGTTCGGAGCCGCCTCGTCCGGGTACCGGGATTACCGATATGTGGTGCGGACGCTCGAAATCGAAATCCTGCTCGTCCTGTTCGCCGTAAATTTTTTGTATCAACCCGGAATGGTCTTCCTGAACTTTCGCGCCTCCGTCCTTCATGAGCTCGAGCGTCAGCTTTTTGAGGTCGTTCAGGTCGTTCTTCATGTCGAACAGCACCTTGTACAGAATTTCGCGTTCGGTGGAAAAGTCGCCGTCCGATTTTTTATCCGAAATTACAGATGGCAGATTGCTCGTGCCATCGGCAGCAGGCAAATAAGAAAGCAAAGTGGAAGCCGTGATTTCACGCGTCGTTTCCAAAACCGAGATCTGCTCGGCGATGTTGCGCAGCTGACGGATATTTCCGCCCCAGCGATAACGCACCAAATGCGGGACGGCAGCATCTTCGAGCCTGATCGGAGGCATTTTGTATTTTTGGCCGAAGTCGGCGGCGAACTTGCGAAACAGCAAATGAATGTCGTCGTTGCGTTCCCTCAGTGGCGGCAGATGTATCTCGACGGT
>Ga0265798_10005192_pt1 | contig 17625 bp, 9 predicted proteins | sample P3T30metagenome_FD_192430 | JGI IMG/M metagenome (GOLD analysis project Ga0265798, IMG submission 192430) | Plant litter microbial communities from East Loma Ridge, Irvine, California - P3 T30 | ecosystem: Environmental > Terrestrial > Plant litter > Unclassified | place: USA: California... | reverse complement strand
ACGCTGTCGAAGGGGCGTGACAGAACCGTCATCAACCGCAAGGCGCCCTTCTGGTTTTACGCTGTAGCGTCGCACACCCCCTTGATCACTAATTAGCGACGGCTTACCGCATGACCCACAAGTGGACGTGCAGGCCGCCCTGCTCGCTTCCCAGCTTCGGTCATTCATTCATGTAGACTGATCCGCTCGCCGTAAGTGGCGTGTCGAGGATGCGGAACGGCGAAAAGTGGGACCTTTCTGCCATTCCCGAGATGCATGTCGAACGTCAGGTCTTTCCAGGATCGGACATTTAGCGCTCGCCTGACTCGCATCGCAGACCGACAGAAACCAGGCCGTTGCGATCCGCCAGCTTTCGGCTCCGCAATCTGCCAACACTCCCGCTGTTTGTCCTCGCAAGCCAAGCGAGTCTCGAACATTGGCTCTGCCAGCAAACTTCGTTGCCATGATTCGGATGCCAGGCCGGACTGCGATCCCTTGCCAAAGCGGCCAACGCAGATCGGCCTTCTGCGGGGGCCTAGCGGCGGGCCAAGCGGACCGCGAAGTCATCGACCAGCGATTCCGCCATCGTCAGGCACTCGCGGTCCTCGAAGGTGATCCGCAGCGGCAGGCGGCGTTCGGCTGCGTCGCTCAGGTTAGACGCATTGACGCGGGCGGTTATCAAACCCCGGACCTCACCTTCGTCGCTTGCCCAGACCCGGAAGGAAAACTCTTCCTCGTCGCGGCCATGGCGCCACGCTTTGCATTCGAGCGACAGCACCTCGGTCTGATCGGACCTGCCCTCCCTCCAATAGAAGACGTCGTCATCACGTCGGGGCGGCATCGTCGGGAAATACGGTCGCGACAGCAGGGACGGATCGCGTCCTAGCCAATCGTGCGCCAGCATGCCGACCGACCGCGGCATCGGCTTGGGCGGTGTCGGCGGCAGCGAAAGCTCGAGCCAGCTACCTCGCTTAGGCCCCTCGTCGTCGTCACCGTCCTGGCGATACCCACTCAGTTTGAAGTCGCCCGACGCCTCGACCTCAACGAGCACGTCATTGGCGGGCCGAGAACCTGTATTGGTCGCGCAGAAGATCGCGCGCGGCCATTCCCGCCGGCGGTTCCATTCCGCATGGAAGCCGGCAATTTTCCTGCGGACGCCGGAGAGCCAGTCACGATAGTCGCTTTCATATTTCTCGACGTCGGCTTGGGTGACTGGGGTCATGCCCAGGCTCGGGTAGCTGATCTCCGACAAATCGAAGCCGCGGCCAGTCGCCCGCGGCTTCGCATATTTCGCCGCGGCGACGGGCGTGACGGCAGCCATCGGCGCAAGGGCGCCGACGCGTGCGACTAGCCGGTCGACCTCCTCTGGGATTATCGGTTGGTAGCGCTTCATGGTGACCTCGAGCCGCTCGATCTCGTTCCCGTCCGCATCGATGAAGCGATGTTCGAGCGTAGGCTCGGTCGCCTTGAGACGAGCGATCTCGGCATCGCGCCGGGCGAGTTCGCGTGCGCTATCGTCCTTCTCAGGCTCCTTGAGCCAATGATCGGGCATCAATCGCACGGGGAGCCCGAACTCTTCAGCAGCCAACGCCGCGAAATTGTCGCCGGTGAGCAAGACGACATTTTCACCCTGATCGAGCCGGGCAAGCGCCTGGTTGATGATGGCCTGGTCGTCGTGACCGACGTCGAGACCTTGGCGTTGCGGTGCAAGGTTGGTCTTGCCCGGTGAGAGCCGCAGCATGACGCGGGGAGTCGACTCGACAAGGACTTCGCTCTTGTCCGCGCTGCTCATCAGTTCGCGGACCTTGGTGCTGTAGGCGCGCGCTACCTTCCCAGCCCGGCCTGGCCGGGTCTTCAGGCGGTCCAGCTCGCGAATGACGGGGCCGCAGAGCACGAGGTCAATCGGCCCGGTCCCGAATTCCGACCAAGGCAGGTCGTGCAATGCCCGTCCCTGCACGAGGACGTTGGTGTCGGGGAAGATGATAAGAGGCGGACGATCGCTCATTGTGTCGCTCTAGCATTCCGGCGGTGAAGACGCATCGTCGTCGAGCGCGAGGAGTGCATCGTGGAACAGCGTCTCCAACGTGCCGTCGGCGGCCGCGATGCCGAACGCGCAGGGCGAGATGTCCGGCGGTTCACGTAGTCTTGCCATAGCCGCACCGGATCACGCCGAGGCTGGCGCGGCAACCGATATCGACCATCAAGTGAAAAAAAACGCAGTGCGATCGCGACCAAAGGAGATACGTTTGCCCCGCGAAAAGGCTGTGAGCCGATGTGGCGGTTATCGACAAAGCGCCCACAAAGTGACTTCAGTGTGCCGATGAAGATCGCGACAAGAATTAGCGGGAACGTCCACCAGGTGCCACGGGATGCTTGATTTTACCCGGATCATCGCCGGTGTTGCCGGCCAGCGCGAGACGTTTGAGGAACTGGTTTGCCAGATCGCCAGGCGCGTGCCGCCGAAGGGAAGCTCCGAGTTCCGACGGATTCATGGCGCGGGGGGCGACGGCGGGGTCGAAGCCGTCTGGCTGCTGAAGAACGGCGAGGAGGTCGGATACCAGGCCAAATACTATGTCACCTCCGCCGGTATCGACTGGGCCGCGATCGACAATTCGGTCGACACCGCGCTCTCTACCCACTCGGCGATGACGACGATGCACATCGCCATCGCCTGCTCACTCACCGGGCCCACGAGGCGGCGGACCAAGGCGGGCGCGCCTACCGTCAACGGCTGGAGCGAGTGGGACACGCGTGAGGCCAAATGGACGGCTAATGCGGCGGTTCTCGGCCGGGCGGTCGAATTCGTCCCCTGGACGGCACCAGACCTCGAGGAACTCCTCACCAGACCGGAGACGATTGGACTCTCCGATTACTGGTTCGGCGCGATTGAAATGACGCCAGAGCGGCTTACGGCGGAATGCCAACGAACGGTCGACGCACTCGAGGAACGGTATCACCCCGAGGACCACGTCGACGTATCGACGCGGTCGGTCTTTGACGGCCTGCTGCACAACGCCGCCCTCGGCCAAACCATCGCGACGACGCGCGCGGTTCTCGTCGATACACGACGCCTCGGCCGTCGGCCGGCCATACTGGGCAGCGCGGACGGTGCGCGACTAGATACGATCGACGCGCTGGCCACAAAGCTGATCAACAGCATGGCGCAGCCTCCCGGCCCGCGCGACGCAGCAGCATACCCCAGCTGGGAGAGCACCGCGCTCGAACTGCGAAAGCTGCTGTTCGAGTCGATCGAGGCCGACGGCGACCTCCTGCGCAAGGCCAAGGCCGCCCCGTCCGACGGGACGACGCCGATTCCGATCGAAGAAGGCAATGACCGAGCCTCCCTCGACTATCATCTCCATGGCTTGCGAAAATTGCAGGACGCCGTTGGCGACGTACTGCAACTGACCGCGTCCAGCGCGTGCAGGGCCGATGCGACACGCTTCGCCCTGCTCGACGGGAGAGCTGGCTCGGGCAAATCGCACCTCATCGCCTCCGAGATCGAGCGCGCGCTGGCAAGCCGCGCGCCGGCCCTATTCATGATCGGGACGGACTTCACCACCCACGGCACGCCCGAGAACCAGACGCTAGCCCACTTCGAATGGGGCCAGTCCACCTTCGACAAGATGCTGGGTGCGCTGTCGGCCCGGGCCGAGGCGGAAGGGACACGGGGACTCGTCGCGATCGACGCGCTCAATGAAGGTGCCGGCGCGGCGCTCTGCTACAGGGGTTTGCGCGACGGGTGCTGGCCTTCCCCAATCTGGCGCTGTGCGTGTCATGCCGGCGCGAATACTTGGACCACCTGATCATGCCCGCGGTCGCGCAGATGGCGACGACGGTCGAGATCACGGGCTTCGAGACCCCCGCCGACATCGAGCGGGCCGCGCGCGTCTACATGGACAAGCGCGGGATCATACGCCCGGCAACGCCTTGGCTAAACCCCGAATTCTCCAATCCGTTGTTTCTGCGGACGACGTGCCTTGCGCTCCAGGCCGAGGGGCGTACCGCTTTCCCCCGCGGGATGCGGGGCACCAGCGAGGTGCTGAGCTTCTACTTGACGACAACCGGTCGGCATCTCGGCACGAGCTATGACGGTAGCGATATGCTCGTCGGACCGCTGCGCTCGGCCGTGCTGGCGCTGGCGACGTCCATGGCGGACGCAATGCGGGACAGCGTCCCGCGCGGCGACGCGCACCGGATGGTCGACCAGGCGTTCGAAGGGTTCGCCCCTCCAGCGAGCAAGACCTGGCTCGAGACCCTCCGCTTTCGGGGGCTGCTCAGATACGATCCCGACCCAAGCACCGACCCCAAGGATCCGTTCGCGGTCCCTGTCGACGTGGTCCGCTTCTCGTTCCAGCGTTTCGGCGACCATCTCGTGGCCCGTGCACTGCTCGAAGGGGTGCCGTCCCCCGCTGGCCTATTCGATCCCGGCGGCAAGCTCGCCTTTCTTCTCGCAAAATATGGTGTCGCCTACGAGTGGAGCGGGCTGTTCTACGCGCTCTTCCTGCATTTCGCCGACCGCTATGGCGTGGAACTGGTCGATGAGCTGCCGGGCGGGTTCGACGACTTTTGGGACAAGTGGCCGGTCGAGGACGCCTTCGTCGACAGCATCCGCTGGCGTTCGCCAACGGCCTTCTCCGACCGGACGCTCGAACTGCTCAACCGCCTCAGCCGACATGAGGAGGACGTCACCGCGCTGCTGGTAGAACTCGCGGTCATCGAGGATCACCCCTGGAACGTCGAGCTCCTCCACCGCAACCTGATCTCGCGGACCATCGCCGAGCGCGACGCCTTTTGGACAGTGGCGATCAACGCCGCCCATGACGATCCTGGTCATCCACTCGTCCGCCTTACGGACTGGAGCCTGAATTCAGGCGTCGGCCAGGCTTCCGACGCTACCTTGGGCCTCGCGCTCGCGACCCTCGCCTGGAGCTGCGCCAGCACGAGCGCCCGCATCCGCGACACGGCGTCGAAGGCGGTGCTCTCGATCCTCGCGACCCGCCCCGCGCTTGCCGCGCCGTTGTTCGAGCGTTTCACCAGCTGCGACGATCCTTACGTCGTGGAACGGCTCTACGCCGCGCTGTACGGAGCAGCGCTGAGGACGCTGGATCCCGCCACCCTGGGCAAATTCGCGAGCGTCGCCTGGAGTAACTGCTTCGAGGGCGGCGCCCCAGTTCACCTGCTTGCCAGGGACTACGCGCGCGGGACCATAGAACTGGCCGTGTCGGCGGGCTCGTGCGATCCATCCGTCGATCTCGTGCGCTGCCGCCCGCCTTACGGCTCAACGACACCCAGCTTCAGCGTCACGAAGGCTCGCGTCGACGCCCGCGGCGAGCGGGTCGGCGCGCATTCGATCCTGAGTTCCTGCTATGACGGCCTCGCCGACTTCGGCCGCTACGTCCTGGAAGGACGCGTGCATCGCTTCTCGGAAGCTCGCCTGTCCGGGCCACGTCCGATCACGGCGGACGAAAGCGGGGAGGCGTTCTTTAAGGAAGTCGTCGCCGGCCGGAGCGACGTCGAGAGCGCGTTCTCCGAGCTCCGCACCGCCTATGCAGAAAGGCGCGTCAGCTTCGATCGCGACTCTTTTGAGGTAATCGTTCCTCCCGCCGACCGTCGCCGAATCGTCCGCGCGACGGCATCGCTCCTAGCGCTCCTGACGCCGGCGCAGTGCAAGCGCTACGCGGCCGAGGCGAACGCCTGGGTGACGGGAAGCGGTGGCCACGAGTGGATCATCCCAGGCAAGGGTAAGGGCGGGGAGTTCGATGCGCAGAAATGCAAGGTCTGGGTGGCCAACCGGGCGCTCTCGTTCGGTTGGACTGCGGAACGCTTCCCGGGCGACCGATATCTTTCCGGAAGAAGCGAACGGGGCGGTCGCATCGAGCGGATAGGCAAGAAATATCAGCGAATCGCCATGATGGAGCTGCTGGCGCGCCTCGCCGACAACTTCTGGATGAAGCCGCAATGGGGAAGCGGTGCCGCGGTCTACGACAATCCCCTCGACGTCGAGTTCACCCGCGACCTCGAACCCTCGATCATGCCTGCCGACCAAGAGACGACGACGCGGGCCGACCTGCCGCAGGTCCCGCCACTCGTCTGCGAACCGCTGCCGGTCGAGCGGAGAGGCGACTGGGTGGCGGATCCGGGCCTGCCTGGCAGCCGTCTCGCCTTGGCAACCTGCCCTGACCTCGGCGAGCCGGGCTGGTTGACCCTCTATCGCTACGCGGGGCACGACATCGACGCCGAACGCGAGGACCGGCACCTGGATGCGCCGTGGCTCCAGAGCGACTTCCACTTCCTCGCCGCCGTCCTCCTCTCTCCCGACGACAGGGCGCGCCTGATCAAAGACGCAGTCGCCGACGCATACGACTTCCACGAATGGCTACCGGGCCAGACGACCGACGGTCCCTACGTCGGCGAGCTGGCGCGACGCGACACGTGGCGCGATGAACCGTGGACGACACTCGACGCTCGCCTGATCGGAAAGTCCCGCAGTTACAGGGTTATACGGCCCACCGCAGACTTCTTCTGGGAGAGCCATCTCGACGGGAGCCTGCCCAACGGGTTCTCCCGGCACGTGCCGATACCCTGGTTGATCCGTGGTCTGGGACTCACGGCGGATACGAATAACATCGGCGTCTTCCTCGATGCGAAAGGAGCACCAACGATCGTCACGGGGAGTGCCACGGGTAGCGATCGGGGCAGTTACGTCCTTGTCCGCCGCGACCCGTTCCTAGACTTGGTACGGAAGAACGACCTCGAGCCGATCTGGACAGTGATCGGCGAACGCCGCGCGACGACGCTCAAGAAGAAGCGACACCCAGACATCCGCGTGCGCTACAATGGATTGCTTTGGTTCGAGGGCAATACGGAGAGGCATGTGCACTGGTCGAACAACGACTAGATACGCTCCTTTGGTCAGCTTGTTGAGGTGCAGAGGACAAGGTGAACAAACGGCAGATTTCGGGCTTGCGGCGGGTCAGCCTAAATGGCCGAAGCTAGGGCGCGTTGCTGGCAGACCGTTTCGCGCCGACCGAACGGCAGGTTCTGGTAGAAGCTACTGCTGAAGGCCCGACCGGCGAACGGCGCATTTTGGTCGAGACTGCCGCCAGCGTGACGGCGGCGCTGACACATAGTCAGCCGTTCGTGGAATTGATGCGACCTCCCGGAAGCAAACGTTCGTTCACGTTGCTAGTCACACGGGCCCGGCACACACAACGGCTGACCAGAATACGATCTCAAATGGTATCAGATACTGGTCACCAGCTATCAGCGGTCTCGACCCACAAGTGGACGTTCAAGCCGCCCTGCTCGCTTCCCAGCTTCGGTCGTTTATTCAAATAAACTGATCCGCTCGCCGTAAGCGACGTGTCGAGGACGCGGATCGGCGAAAGTGGGACAAAGCTGCCGATTATAAATGAGCCGTTGAATGTCAGCTTGCACCGAAACCTGCCATTCTCAAGCCGAAAGCCGCCCGGCATCATCGCGCCGATTGGCGCCGTTCCCGGCCAACTCGAGCGCGCTTAAAATCTGCCGTTCGTCCGTGAGGCCTGCTGCACGCACGACAACGCAGCCTTCGGAAACTCGCTACCGTTCTCAACGAAAACGCTAACGACGGATGTGGCGACAGCATCTCGTGGCGCTCCGCATCGCCTCGATCACAACAGCATTTATCGGCGAAGCCGGTGGGGGCGAGGTTATCAGGAACCGTTCAATTTGGCCCGCGCTGATTGAATTCGCAGTTGCGCTTCAGCCAGAGAAGCTTCCGCATTCGCCTTGGCAAGCGCGGCATTGATGTCCTCGAGCGGATCAGTTGTGGGGGTCAGTTTCTTGCTGCTCTCCTGCGCGGCGACGATCGCGGCCAGCATTTCCGACCGAGTCTTGGCCAGCTTGAGCTGCCGGTCTTCGACGGCATCGCGCGTGGAGACAGCGGTCGCGCCGAGCGCCTTCATGGTGTCGGCAATGGCGAGGCCCGAAGTCTTTGGATTGGCGAAGGTTGCAGTGAGCAGCGAGCCATCTTCCGCAAAGGTTGCTTGCAGTTCCGATCGTTCTCCGAACCCCGCCCTAACCGGGAGCGAAAGATATCGTCCGAGTTGCGGTATCGAGATATCGGCAGTCTTGATCAAACGGCGCGGTGTTACCAGCGACTGCGGACCGATATTATATGCTGTCATCTCGATGCGGCGTTTCGCGGGTTCGACATAGATAATGCCGCGGTTCACAGCCACATCAGCGCCTGGCACACCATCTTTGTCATTGCGGACAGAGACGAGCTTAGCCGTTGCTGGACGCCGGTCTCGCGACGCCTCATCCTCCGATCGAAGAGTCCGGTCCATCAACTCAACCCGTCCAATCTTTGCCAGAACCCGCTCAACGGATAGGCGGTTTGAGCATGTCTCGTCCGGTATCATCTGACCTGTCGTCTTGCTCCATAGACAGGGCCTTCGACCAAACGCAGCAGCCCGAGAAGCATCGATTTCTGCTGTGGATTCTTCGAAATGCGCGTCGATAAATTCCTTTGCCTTCGAGGCGGTGAAGATCATTCCACCTGACAGAAGATAGGGCGAGACCTCTCCAGTCGCGGGGAAGGAAAATGTCGGCTGGCCGGTCGGCGTCACCATGTCCAATGGCAGCGTCAGTTGCGCGTCGATGGCTACCAGTTCCGCAGTGGCTTTGTCCAGTTGGGTCGAATATTTGGCAACATTGGCCTTTAGAAGATCGAGTGCTGCCTGGTCGGCGTCCGGTTTTGCACCGAGTTGGATTGCCGCTGCGGTCGCGATGTCCAGCAGCTTCGTCGCAGCGTCGCGGCTTGCGCTGGCAACCTTGCGCTTTTCCACAAGGTCTGCCGTAAAGCCGTTGCAAGCAAGGAAGCTAACCGTCGTTTTCTTCTTTCCAGGAGCCCCAGCCAGTGCGGCCGGTGCTGCCAACAAGGCTCCTGCACCTGGCGCCCCCGTGGCCAACAATGCGATAGAGCCTGCCGCCGCCGCGACCGATGCGATCGCTTGTGGTGTCTGATCCTCGATCGACGCATTGACGGTCTTGAGCATGCCGTTTGGCCAACGTTCGATCGTCAGGCTGGAGGTTTTCAGGAACTTCTGCAGGTTTCGGTAGTCGACGATGATCATCTGATCGGGCACCTGAACGGACGACAGGCTGCCACCGACGACAAAGGTGACTTCCTTCACAGGCCGTGCGGAGCCCGGGCTGAACTTCGTTAGGAATTTTACGGCATCCGTGTCCAAAGGACAGTCACGAATAGTTACATAGGCATTGGGAGTGATGACGGAGGCCGGTAGATGATATACGAAACCCGCCGGCAGGGATTCCGGTCGCTTGTCCGGCAGCTCTCTACTGATTTCAGAGACAGACAGCGATGTTGTGCAACCGGCGAGCCAGATGCTCGCAACGACCGAAGCGATGCCGCGCATAGAACAATCCCCCTACACGACCGATATTCTCATGGCGACTAGTTGCAATCAAAGCAATTATTTTACTTAATTTACAGATACATGGACTTCGTTTTTGATTTATATCCAAACTGGACAAGATTTAGCGCAAGAAGAATCGTCTAAAAATTACATCTCAACCGATCCATTGACTCCAGCACGCATAAGCGAGAAAAACGATCAACCAATGGTGGCGGATTGGAGAATGATGAGTCCAACTACCGCCGATGGAAAGAGAGTTTAGCGCGCATTTCTCGAAGGGGGGGGGTGTTATGCGGCTGATTTTGACGTGCACAGCAATGCTCGCAGTTCCCGGACTGGCTGTCTCGACTTTGTTGGGTCAGACGGGAGGTGAAGAAGTTCCAACCGACTATGCAGCGCGAGAACAGGCGGCACCGCCAGGCGTCAAGTACAATTTGGAAGCCCTGCGCCGGATGGCGCGCGAGAAGGGTTGGACTTTCGAGGTTGGCTACACGAGTGCGTCCACCCAGCCGGTCTCCGAGCTGGCAACGACGCGTATCCCTAGAAACTTTCTACAACTGGCCGTAGCACAGAACGCCTTGGCTGCGGAGGCTGAAGGCATCGCAAAAGAAAGTGCGCTTTTGAAGGGCGTGAGCGAACCAGAATATCTGGGAAGCTGCAAACCTGGCGCAAGTAAATTCTCATGGAAGCCCGAAGCTGGGCCATCTGAAGTTCGCGATCAGAAGAGCTGTGGCAGCTGCTGGGTATTTTCAGCGGTCGCCTCTTATGAGGGCGCCTGGCGTGCCCGCAATCAGTCTCCGGTAGACCTCTCGGAACAGGAAGCCTTGAACTGCACTCCAGAAGGAAGCTGTGCGGCAGGCGGGTGGTACTATTGGGTCTACAAGACAATGATGGCACGCGGCGTGACTGACGAAACGTCGATCCCGTATGCAAATCAGCAGAAAATCTGCGTAGGTAACGCAGCCAAGTATCGAGCGGCGACATGGGGCTTCGTCACAACCAAGGATGCGATCCCGACGCCAAACTCGATCAAGACAGCACTCTGCAAAACCGGGCCGGTGTCCGCTGCCGTCAATGTTACCGAGGCCTTCCAGAATTACACCAAGGGCGTGTTCAACGAGGACGACCCCTCCAAGGACGTCAATCACGCTGTAACAATCGTGGGATGGGATGACGCGAAAGGCGCATGGCTCGTCAAAAACTCATGGGGGCCACTCTGGGGAGAAAAGGGCTATGTCTGGATCAAATATAGCTCCAACAATATTGGTTACGCGGCTGCCTGGGTGAGACCAGCAACGCCGACCGTCCCGCTCCAAGCACGAGCTCAGGCATCTGCGTTCGAACGCAACAGCGTCTCAATCAAGGATGCCGAAGCGAAGCTCACAGGCATGGGAGGACCGCGAGGCGGCAGTCGTCAAGTATTCCCGACTCAGGTCGCTGCCCTTCCGGGTCAAGCGGTAGAGTTCCGGCCGGTAGTCTGGATACAGATCGGCAAGGAGTCTCAGCGCGCCTCGGCAGAGAAGCTTCGCTCACAGCTTCGTGTGGACGGTTTCATCGCGCCAGGAACGGAGAATGTGGGCAAGAAGGGCGTTACGCTCCCGAAACTGCTTCAAGTTCGCTATTTTCGCGATGTTGATCGGAAAATCGCTGAGGACGTTCTAGCAGCGATGAAGAAGACGGGCATTGCAGGCGGTATCGTCAGACGCCTCGACATGAAGACGCAAAGCAACCCTATTGAGGTCTGGTACGCAAATAGTACAATATGAATGGGTATCCATGGCGCCCCTGCACACAGCAATCATAGCGCTGTACGGCTGCGTTGCGAGTAGCGCTGTGGCTTCGCAGCGATGCGAGAATGTCGTTGCGAGAGGAGCCGAGACGGATCTTAACGTTGCGGCCCGCGCCGGGAGCTACGTGATCATAACGACGCCCGTGGCGATGACCTCCGGCTACTCTTGGAAAATTGAGGCATCTCAGCCGCAACATGTCGCTCCTCTCGACAGTGGACGAGTAGAGCGCAAGACGAATACCCTCGGGGGCGTTTCAACATTTCGCGTTCGCCTCAAGGTTGAAGGCAAAGGGCTTTCGACGGTTCGTTTCACGATGGTCAGGCCGTTCGAGAACGCGGCTCCGGCTGACGAATTTTCGGTCACAATAGACTCTCGATCTGATCGATGCTGATGCGGGATATGCGCTGGCGAAATTTCGATGCGGACACGAGGGCGGGAGACGATAGGCTTGCCTTACTGAGCAGGCGTGACCTTCTCTTTAGTATAAGCGGCCTCTCGCTTTGCGGCGCAGCGTTCGCTGCTGACCAGTCCGTTCGTTATAGAGTGCCGCTCATCGCGCAGCGCACGCCGACAGGATGTTGGGCTGCAGCGATCGCGATGATCACTTCATGGAGCCTCGGCTCCACAATAACCCCGCGCGAAGTTGCCAAGCGAAGCAATCGAATGTTGGAATTTGAGGAGCGTGGGTTGGCGCCTCTCGATTCTGCGCTTTTCGACGTCTGGGATATGATAACGGAGGCCCCGCAAACTTATACACCCGAAGGCTTCATGAACCTTCTCGTCCGCTATGGTCCTCTTTGGGTAGCAGCGATGGTCGGCAACCCCCACGTCCGCGTAGTGACTGGCTTCAAATATGGCAGGGGACCAGGGTACGGCGTTGTGTCGCTCAATGATCCGCTAGAGAGAGGGCGCAGTTTTAGGAGCGGCAATAAGGGCGCGCGCTACAATCTGAGTTATGCCGAGTTCGTCCGTCAGAACGAGAAGCTTGGCACCGCCGAGATCGATGTCGTCGATCCAAACCGTTACCCGGTTTATGATCCAAACCGTTACCCGGTTTATTTCGCACACCTGCAAAGCCCTAGACGTAAAAGCGGCCGTCCTAGCTAGCTCACCCACCTACCCCGCCATCGAGTGAAAATATCGGCTTTTTGGGGAAGAACCGCCCCCGCTATAGCGGTTCCGGCGAGGCGGAAATGACGAGTATCGGCAAAACCAGCCGTTTCGGCGCGGGGCGGGCAACGGCATAAGTTGGTCGCGAGCTGCCGCGAAGCCCTCCTCCGGCAGGACCCATAGCCGGACATCCATGCAGCTCAGCTGCGGTGCGTAAGGGGACATCTGTTCAGGCAAGGTGCTTCGTTCGGAAATAGGCGATAGTGGACTGGCAAGTGTCGGAAAACGGCCGAGCAGACGTTACTCCAGCAATCGTCCACCGACAGCAGAAATAAATCTCCGCAGTTGGCATAGCTTGATCCTCGTTAGGCAGCGGCATACCATTCATTTCTACGTCTCACCACTTCGCAGGTGCTCTCTGGTAATAGAGAAGCGCAGCAAACGTCGGCGATCTGCTAGCCGAACATGATCTGCTGTATCTGCCTATCGATTTCCGCCAGGTCCATCTGGTCATCCTCGTATAGCCGTATCTCGGCAGTTCCGGGGATGCGGCAGCGGATTAGCAGGCTATGCCGCCGGTTGCCCAGCTCGGTCATCCGTTTTGCTCGGTCGGACTCGCCGTCGGGACCATGACGTTCTGCCGGATCGCAAATGGGTCGTAGACTGCGCTCTTGTCGGGGAGGAACAGCAGGCGTTTACGGCCACCCATCTGGGGACTGACGTCGATCAGATTGCCGAGCCTGTTGCACCAGACCCCGTGGTGCTCGGCCTCGAAGTAGAGACCGGGCATGTGCCAGATCGCCCAGCCGTAGGCGATCGATCCGCCTTTTTCCTCCACTCGTTGCGCGACGTTCTCAAAGCAGAACGATGTAGCCGCCCGCTTGAGCGGTATTGACGGCACGAAGACTGGCTCGACAGTCGTAATCAACGCGCAGAATTCTCGTAGCGCGGGCGTCAGCGCCCGCGGCACCGTGTTCGGCGTGCCGGTCGCCTTCGACCCGGTCACGGCAGCGTGATCCGGTTGCCGTCCACATGCCGGAAGGCCTTGGAGCGGCAGGTCAGTAGGATTACCTGCATCCGCGTCGAGGCTTCCTGAAGTATATCGGTCATGGTCTCAAGGCGGGCGTCGTCGGAATAGACGAGCGGATCGTCGAGGATAAGGGATATCGGCGCCCCATCCTCCAACAGGAGGTCGGCGAAGGCTAGACGGGTCAGGATCGCAAGCTGCTCCTGTGTGCCTCGGCTCAAGCGGCCGCATGTCTCGTCCACACCGCCGCGCGAAACGCCAGTCAGCCCGAGCGCCTCGTCGAATGACAGGTTGCAGCCCGGCAGAAGGCGCTCGACATATCGCGCAGCTCGGCGTGTGACCGGGGCGAGGAAGGTCCGAGACGCCTCGCCGGCCGCGTCGGCGAGTGCCTTCCGCAGCACCTCGAGCGTGTTGGCCTCCCTGCACAGGCGGTCGGCGGCCAGAATGGCCGCGAGTTCCTCATCCTTCGCTTCAGAGAGGCGGCCCGCCGGGCCAATCGTTCCCTCTCGCGAGACCGCCGCCTCAAGCGAGGCTATGCGGCCGGTCAGATCCAAGCGCTCGTCGCCGGCGCGGGTGGCGGCCCGGTCCATATTCTCGAGGCGGCGTTTGATGCCATCAAGGTCGAAAGCCTTCGCGCCTGCGCGGGCCTGCTCGAGCAGGTCAAGCTTGGCCGCCCTGTCGCGCTGGGTGTCCCCGATAGCCGAGTCGAGACTGAGTCTTCCGCCGTTCGCGAGCCCCTCTCGGAGGCCGACTTCGGCAGCGTTAACATCGCGGACCGCTGCGGTGAGGTTGGCGACTGCGGTCGCGAGGCGGCTCTCGGCGGCCGAGAGGGCCGTCCTACCTTCGTCATGCGTCGCCGCGGCGGCGACCTCTTTGAGCCTCGCCTCAATGACCAGGGTCTCTACAGCGTCGAGGTCGTCGTTGGGCGCAACGACCTTTCCCGCGAAGTTGCCGAGGCCAGCGACGAAGGCCCGAAGCGCGTCGGCGCCCGGTGCGAGCCCGATCGTCGGGTCTCCCGGGCAGGCGGCTGCGATCTGAGCGCGCAGCGCGACGAGTTCGCGACCCGCCGACGCTGCCCGCTCGTTGCGGGCGACCCCGGCAGAGTGGGACGACAACTTTAGTTGTCCAAGACTTGCCGCAAGGTGCTGTCGGGCGGCGGCGAGGTCGGCCTCGAGCGACAGGCCTGATCCCCGCGGCGGTCGGACGACGATGCTGCCTGCATCCCCAATCTCGAAACGTGTCGCGGTGAGGACGTCGACGCTTGTGGCCTCGCTAGGTTCGCCTTCGATGCGAAGTCCAACGTCGGCTCTCAACTTGATGTCGACCTTCACGGCCCCTGCCTCGAACCTCGCCAGCGCCGCCACTTCCTCCCGCTCCAGTCGAGAGACCTCATCGAGAGTCTTCTGTTCGATCACCAGCGCCGCGTCCTCCTGCAGCGCGCGCTCGCGCGCTTCGAGTTCGGCAAGCGCCTGCCGCGCGTCGGAAGCGCGGCGCGCCCCGGCGGCGTCCGTGAAGGCGCGCATCCGTGCGCGTGCGTCGGCGAACTCCTTCTCACTTACCGCGCGTTTTTCCCGAGCGTCCTCCAGTGTGCCGCGCCGCCTCTTTTCATCATCCGCCGCTGCGACGACTGCGGCCTGCGCCTCGTCCTTTCGCTTCTGGCACTCGTCGACTTACTCCTTCGCCGCGCTGACGCGCGCCTCCGCAGCGTCCAGCCGGGCGAGCCGCGCGGCCGCAGCCTTCGCGAGTTCCTCGGCGCGCCCGTGCTCAGCCTCCGCTGCGACCAGTCGAAGTGAGGCAGTCTCTGCGATCTTCTGGTCCGCCTCCAGCCTGCGACGCTCCTCGAACGTCTCGGGGTCGACGAGGTCCCGCTGCACGATTCGCAGACGCGTCTTCGCGCCGTCGAGATCGTTCAAGGCCTGTTCGTATTCGCGATAGGATGTCTCAGCCTGCTGGCGGGCCGCGCTTGCCGTCGCGAGCCGTGTCTCGGCGGCTGCGAGTTCTCCCCGCGACTTGCCCGACGCGGGTGTGCGGAGCGCGCCGTAGGCAGCCTCGACGCTGCTCCGGATCGCATCGAAGCGACGCCCGCCTGTCACGGCTCCGACCTCGGCCTCAAGGACGCCGCGCACGCTGTCTCGCACGATCCGGTTGGGGCTCTCGACCGCGAGTGCGCCCATCTGCTCGACCCAGAGCATGCCCAGGGGACCGCGCGTTTCGGGATCGCTACCCCGGTTGTTGCCACGTTCGAAGCCTAGAAGCTCCTGCAGCGCTTCCTCTGCGGCTTCGCTTTCCCAGCGCCTTCCGTTACCGGTCAAGCGGATCGACGTGGACTTCATGAATTGCTTCTCGAGCGACCAAGACTGTCCCCTCAGCGCGAATTCAACGGCGATGCGCGGCGCGACATCGTCGCCGATTGGAACGTAGGAACGCACGAGCTCTGTCTTCGCGGAATGGCGGATAAAGAAGGCCGCGCGTAGCGCCTCCAGCAGCGTCGATTTGCCCGTTTCGTTGGCCTCGACGACGACGTTGAGGCCGTCGGTGAAGCCATCGATGCGGAGTGGATCACGAAACTTGCGGAAGTTGGCGAGCTCAAGGGACCTGATGATCATAGTCCCGTCTCCGCCGTGCTCCGCATCGCCTCGACGTAGAGCCGCTCAAGTGCCGCCGCGGCCACGCCCGCGTCCGGCCCGCCTTCGTTAGCCCGAGCATGCAACGTCGCCGCTGCGCCGGCGAGCGCGCCTTGAACGTCGATGCGCGAGATGTCCTCCTGGGTCGGCTTGGCGACCAGCCCGCCGGCGTCGAGATCGAGGTGCCGGAGCTCGTGCGCGACGCGGCCCTCCAGCTCCGCGATGATCGCCACCCGGTCGGCGAGGCTTGCGACGCCCAAGAGCTTGATGCTCAGGAGGACTTCGTTTGGGCGGGCCTCGGAACGGAGCGTGGCGAGTTCGCGCCTGAGATCCTCGACCGTGGAAACGTCCCAGCGCCGTGATAGCCACCGGTAGCGCCCCGTCTCCACGCGCAGGATCTTCGGAATTGCGCCCTGTCGGGTGTCGACCGCGACGCATGCGCCCGGTTCTTCGCGCCCGAAGCGGTCAGTCTCTGGAGTGCCGCTGTAGGCCGTTCTGTCACCTACCGTCAGGAAGCCGTGCCAATCGCCGAGTGCGAGGTAATCCAGTCCGGCTGAACGGGCGCGGTCGGGTGGGATGAGGTTTGCGCTCTCGCCTGCGGCCCCGAACTCGGTGATCGAACCGTGTGCCAGGCCGATGCGCAGCGCTCCCGGCGGCGTCGCCATATCCACCATCAACGCAGTCGGATCCGCGGTGGTTTTCCGGTGCTCCAGCGGGGCAGGCAGCAGCCACGCTCCCTCCACCATCTCAACGGGTTCCGGCGTGTCCACGATTTTCACTTGGCTCGGCGCCAGTCGGCGCACCCGGCTCCAGAGGCCGCCTGGTCGGGCATGGTCGTGATTGCCGGGCATCAGCCACCACGTGACCTTCGCTCGCTCCATCCGAGACAGCGCCTGCATGACGATGCGGTCACCCGGATCCACGTTGTCGAACACGTCGCCAGCGACCATGATGTGCGCCGCGCCGTGCTCGCTCGCGACGGCGGCTATGCGGTCGATGGCGTCGAGGCGCGCCTCCGTCAGGGCTGCGGACGTCTCAAGCGGAAAGCGTCCGAAGGGCTTCCCGAGCTGCCAATCCGCCGTGTGGATGATCTTCAATGTCGCCAAGGTGATGCTCCGGATTGCGGATTATTCGAGGGTATATGCCGCGTTCGGCGGGCCGCGCTAACCCGTTACTAGTTCGGCCAGAGGCGCGGCGTCAGTCTGCGCTTGCTCCGGCCCTTCGCCGAGGATGTGCAGCCAAATTGCCTCGACCATCGACTTGAGCGTCGCGAACTCCGCCCCGTCGTCGCGCGCCGCGGACATCATTTGGTAGACTACCTCAGGTATCTTCTGGGTGTCCTTCGAGGGGCTGATCCCGAACGGCACACACGCCGCCGCTAGGCAGGTGGTGTGCCTATCCGCGCCGACCTCCTCCTTCATTGTGCGCTCCAGCGTCACCGCGAAGTGGGCGTAGCAATCCTCGACGCGCGTGCCAACCGGCTGCGGCACCGCCTCCGCGCCGGGGCGGCAGAGCTTCGCCAAGGCCAGATTCGTCTGGGGCTTGGCGTTGTTCGTCCCCTCGTCACAGTCACAGACGACGTAGGTCGGGATGCCGAGCGATCGGAATACAACAAGCGGCCGGTCAAGGTTCTCCTTACCTTCCGCGGACAGCAACGCGATCCCGGCCGC
>Ga0265798_10005188_pt1 | contig 17628 bp, 12 predicted proteins | sample P3T30metagenome_FD_192430 | JGI IMG/M metagenome (GOLD analysis project Ga0265798, IMG submission 192430) | Plant litter microbial communities from East Loma Ridge, Irvine, California - P3 T30 | ecosystem: Environmental > Terrestrial > Plant litter > Unclassified | place: USA: California... | reverse complement strand
ATGGCAGAGGCACGGGCGTGGTTACGTCGCCGTGATGCGGACGTGACCATGCTGCGGCTCGCGGACCTCGAGGTTCATCCTGTTGGCAGGGACCGGAGGGGGTGAGGCCTCTGATCTGTGTCGGCGGGTGAGGTTACGCCAATCCCGTACCAGAACCATCCACGAAACTCTCCCCAATTTGTCCACAGCGAATATCGCTATTCAGCGTGGTATTCTGGACAATCCGTTCATGATATGTTCTGTTGTCCACATGGCTCATCTCAATCGCACGCAGCTCTGTGAAATCCGCATGAACGCTCCCGCATGGGCTCGGGTCGGATTGACGATGCGAGATCCCCGCATGCGGGAGCGCGCCGCCAATGCTCTGGCTGCGACCATCGAAGATCGCATGCAACCGCGACATCTTCCTGACCCTGGCCAACTGGTGCTGCCTTTGTGATCGATCGGTTTTGGCGAAGGTTGGGGAAGAGTACTAAACTCAGCAGGAGCGATTATGAAGCGGTCGCTGACCTTGAGCGCATGTAGTTCGCACCGGACCCAGGCAGCGGGCATGCGCTTCATAACGGCAGCCATGTCGTCGAGATAGGCCTTCAGCCTAACAGATGAATTGCGGGTAGCAGGGTCGGTGGTCAGCGGCTCGGTGTCGAACATCAGGGACAACTCACTCAGCACTGTCCAAGATATGCGCGGATCAAGTTTATGGAGCAACCATCGATGCGTTTAAGGCTTCGCTGTATGACTGATAACAAGGCAGATACCCAATCGATCTAATTTGCCTAGTTGTAGCCTACAACATAACTTTAAAAAACTTCGTCTCATCACAAGCAGCGTACAACTGCGCTTCGTCACGTTGTTTGCTACCGACTGAGCGAAAAGCTGACGCCTTGCTTCTGAAGACTGGTCAGATATCGAAGTGGGCTGTTTTGTGCCGTCTCCCGATCCTTTCGCCAGCTCTCGACGCCGCGAACAAGAATGGCGACGATGAAGCCTGCGCCTGCCCCCACGATCACTGGCATGGTGAGGTGGCCTGAAGGCATTCCAGAGATTCCGCCTATTGCCGCTCCCTTGGCTGCGTCGGTCGCGCTATCTGGTTTCAGTGCTGCTTCAACCAAGCTGCGGGCCAGCTTACCCGATTCCGAGATCACTCCCTCTCCGAAGAACCGACGGCCCGTCGGACCCAAGTTTGCTTGGTCTTGCTGCCACTCGCGAAACATATCGTTGAGCAAGTCGTTGAGGCGCTCCTCGACAACCGAATCATCGCGGATGATCGCTGGCAGGGTGGTCGCCAACGTTTCGAGCTTTGCACGGAATTCCGCGAGCGCCGCACGCTCATCGCTCAAGGCTGCGATGCTCTCTGCGCTGACCATGTCGACATCACAGCGCCGGTAGACGAGGAACTCGGCGACCTGCTCTCCTGAAGTTTTTCCTGTTCGCTTTCGTCCATCCAGGCACGTCGCGAGAATCTTTTCACGTGGGATCCCTAGAAGCTTTCCGTGTAGCTTCGGGAATTCAGTCACGACCTGAAGGCCCTCATTTTCCGCGCAGGCCATCGCCAGAGTCGCCATCACGGCTTCTCCGAGCGTGGGATGCATCTCAAGATACTCGGGACCATTAGCCATGCTCGACTGCGGCTCCCAGGCGAGCTCGTTGTTCGTCAGAAACGAGGTCAGCTCCTCAAACAGCTTCCAGGCATGAATCTGGAATGTTGCTGTGGGAGACATCCTCCGCTCCCAGACTGTGAGCTTGCTGCCGATGCTACTTGCTCCCTTCGTATGTGCCGCCCTGCGGCCAAAACGCTGGAGGAACGCCTCGCCATCTATGGCGAGCTGGGACCGCAGCTCCGTGACCAGTTCTTGCTGAGCAGCATGTACGTGGGATGCGTGGAGCCGTGCGGGCCTCAGCAGCGGCGCGCGCCTGCCTTCGATATAGTTGAACGCATCTATTTCCGGATCATCAGCGGGCGCGCGCTCGGATGGCGTCATGCGGACGACGTGCGGGAAGATCAAAAGCGTACGCTTCAGCCAGTCCGCATCACGAACCCGGATATAGGGATAATTTAGCGCGTCGATATCGGCGGTCATGGTCCCTCCGTGCGGCGTGTTCCATTAGGGCTGTTCATGCTTCAACGGTTGCCTCTCTCCAGTACCGGAAGTGTCCGAAGATGCCTATGCGATCGGCTCATGGCTGGGTCCGTCAGTCATGCAGCCGGTTCCGCGCGACCAAGCGTTCAAGGATGTCGAGATCGGTCGCATCAGGAGCAAGTTCGAACTCTTCCAGCAGGAGGCTGTCGATCTGCCGAATAAGGGGATGGCGCCGGAGCCCCAATTCGTCGCTACCACGTTCCTTGACGAGTTTAGTCAGGGCGAAGCCTCCCTGCAGTTGTCCCGCCAAATCGACCCACCGCCGATCGGATCGGCCCAACCGAAGCTGGGGCGGACTTTCGCCTTTAGCTGCCTGCACCGAAAGGCTGAGCGGAAACGGGAAGGCGTCAAAGGTCTTGCTGACCTGGAATCGAGATGCCCAGCTAGTCGAGCTCGGAAGCAGCGCCCATGCCCATACGGCGAATATTCTGGACATCAGGAACACGGGCACCGCCTCGTCGCCGTCGATCTGGAAAAGGCGCTGAGCTGGCACCTCGTCCAGGTTCAGGACGCTTAGCTCGACTGGTATCCGGCCGTCTTCAATAACCCAGCGCCGCGTGCCTCTCGCGGGGCGCGACCAAGCTGCGATGAGATCGCTGATCCTCTTGCCTTCAATGGTTCGCTCTTCCCGGAAACTTGGCCAAAGCTCGACGAGCTGCCGGGCAAGCGGATCACCGGCATTCACCGCGCTCCACACCGCTGGCACTGGCAGGATGACATCTGGATCGATGCCGCGTGTACCGATCGTGGCGAGATAGCGGCGCTGCTGACCGACGAGCTCTGAGCCGGGGTAGGCGCCATGCTGCTCGCTCCAGTGGTTTGCGCTAACCCGGACGATGTCCCGTGCGTCGACGCCACGCGTCGCAAGGCCACGGTTTCTGGAATAACGATGAAGTCTGGGCAACCGGATTTCAGTCGGCAGATCGAACCGAGCCCGCGAGCCATCCAGGAAAGTGCGGATTGTGCCGGTGTCGGTATAGCGTGCGATTGCAGCCCTGTGGCGGGCTGCCTCTCTTATCGAGGTCAGATCTGGTGTCTCAGCGGTAACGATAACCATCCTTCTTTCGCTGGTGGCCGACGGAATCGCGCAAGCTAGGTCGGGATGGTCAAGCGTCTGCCGGATTGCCGCAGGGACCTGCTGATTGGATTGTTCAACCTGCTGCCAGTGTCCGCCGGGGCCGAGCGCTTCAGCGACGGCGGCCCGGGCGAAACGTGGAAAATCCTCACGTAGGGGCTGAAGCTCAATGAACGCGTTGCGCAATCTGGTATCAGACCGCTCGCGGATTCCGAACTGAATGTGATCACGGTGACGTCCGTCGCGACTGGGTTCCCACAGCCCGGCGGCGTTGAATTCGGACGCGGTGCTTCGCTCGACGGTAAATTCTCCGCTCCCGCAAAAGGTCACGACCGTGGTGCGTTTCGAACCCCTCGCTTTCAAGAGATTGTTCTTCAAACGTTCGTCCAGGGTGCCCGCGAGAGCGATCGTCACGACTATGTCCGCGATCCGCCGATCTATCGAACGCCGCGGCTGTCCCGTCCAGAACGGCGACCGCGCGACAGTGGTATCAATGACTCCGGTGAACCCGCCTAGCAGATGCCGGGTCTCGCGGTTCTGTCCCGAAAGAGTTGATGGAGCGTCGGCTGGGGGTACCGGCGCCAGCAGAAATGGGGTTTGGCGCGTCGCTCCAGCAAGTTTAACCATGCGCTCCTGCGCGGAGCTGTCATCCAGCGATTCGTCTCCAGCGAGCCAGATTATCAGCCCGTAACGATCAAGCGATGCTTCCGTTGGGATCCGGTCCAAAATTTGAATCTCAGGCAAGTTCGCGAAGCCGGAACCGCCTCGCTCTCCCGTCCTGCCGACCCGAAAACGCGCGGTGTCCCAGCGCTTGTCTGAGTCAAAAACCAGCTCTCCAGGGGGCTCGATATAGCGCGCGATCTGGGCCGCTCGACGATCGCTTGCAACTATTAAAATTTCAGCGACCTGCCCGGACAATGCAGCGTTCACGGCGGGAGGCTTGGGCAGCGTTTCCGCCGGCATCGCTGGCTGGTCAGCTTGGTGAGATGAGCCAGTTTCAAAACCGACTGTCTTCAGCGAAATGTTTAACAGATTGCCGAGCCGCTCAATCGCGCCGGTCAGCTCGGCAGCCGTGGCTTCACCGCCGAGAACCGCGACGGTTCCTGCCGCCAGTTCGACCTGGAAGTTCGCCGGTCCCGCGGATGTAATGATAAAGTTTTGCGGAAGCTCGGGCAGATCCTGTTTCGGATCACGCCTGTGAAGCAGTCGTCGAAGCTCAAGAATGATGCCAGGCCGGACGACAGTCTCCTCGAAGCAGGCGGCTGCTGGCAAATTTCCAAGCGCTTTCTCCATGAAAGCGAGCGCGGACCTGGAGACTGTGCTGGCGACCGGAGCCTCGGCCGCAAGCAGAAGGTCAAGAAACGAGATCGGGATCGAAGCCTCAAGGTCATCTCGCCAAGCGTCGATGCCATGAAGGATCTGTTGAGGCGTCCCGACGTAGGCGCGGCCGTTCCAGAGAAACACGTCCTGCCACGGGTCGCCAGCTGCCACCTCGACCTCCGTGTTTGGCAGGGAAACGACTTCGTCGTCCTCGAGCAGTTCGAAATGGCGGATGGTTGCTAGATGATCACCGTCAATATCTGCCGTCGCAACGTACCAAGCATTTCCACCTGGATGCGCAGCGAACGCCGGCAAGGCGAAGCCATTTTTATTGAGAGGGACATAGCCCGCAAGCTTGAATGAACCGGTCTCGATCTCGGTCACGGCATGATTCCGTTCGTGCGATACCATTCCTGGCTTATGCGCAGAATATCTTTCTGGAACTCGTCGGGCGCACGGTTGGGCTGCCAGTTATAGACCTTGATATCGCCGCCGATCTTAGCAAGCTCGGCATTCAGCGGAACATTGTCCTCCAGGAGCTGCTTCGGAGCGATTGTGAGCAGAACATTGCCGACGAGTTCGACGTCGTGAGACGCGGCAAGTTCGACTGTGGAGGCGCGCCGATCATGATCGTTGCTGCCCTCTATGCCCATGCGGGCGACATCAACGAACCCGCCCACGACGTCCTCGAAGGGCTTTATCTCATCCTGGATTCCATCCCTCAGCCGACCTTCAAAATAGGCATCAAGCGATTCGAAGGCCCAACCGATATGCCCTGTGGCCGCGGCGTGGTTGGGTGAGAGGGCATAGTCTTCAAGTTTCACATACTTGTCAGCCTGTTTCGCAAAGGCGCCGGTTGCCGCCCCTCCAGTGTCAAAGGGGTAGACATGGCGGGGGTCGTGCACGGCTTCGGGTCGCAGAATGAAGGTCACCGGGAAGCGGGAAAGCTGATGGGAAGGCTTGTCGCCGAACTTGCAGCGATACGCGGGCCTCAACACGAAAAAATATACCATCTCGCTATCGAAAACGGGGCATTTTTTCGAGATGAGCTTTCTGGCCCTGATGATCTCCTTTGCGGGCGTCGACGCTGTCGCATGCACGATCGGCAGACTGTCGGGCAGACCACCCGGAGCAGCTCTGGCGATCAATTGACGGTCGAAATGGGCGTTGTTCCGTCTTGGCATTCCATTCGGCCAAGTTCGCTTTCCGGGCGGTTTAGGCACCTAGCAACCTTTCGGCGGGAGCGCGTCACTCATCGCCGCCGTCCTGATCGAGAATGCCGGAAGCTCGGACTGTCTGAAGTGCTTCGAGCGCGGGTTTGGCCTGCCTCACGGACGGCTGTTTTTCCCAACCGCCAGCAGCATAACCAGCCAGGGTACGAAGGATGCCCGCGGTTTTCCAGTGAATGACCTTGGTGCGTTGGCCTAATTCGGCGGCCTGCAGCCACGTCGCGCTGTCGGTCGCCATGCACATCCGGATGCGTTCGAAATCTTCGACCGAGAGAGCCGGTCCTCCAACTTTCCTTGCACCACCGTCGCTCGTAGTCGCGGGAGCTCCGGCATTGGCTAGCTCCGGGGGCAGCGGGTCCAGCAGCGGCGGGAGCATGTCGCGAACCGCAAGCCAGCACTCCTCGCGTTTGAACCATTCGCCGGGATTGCGCTGACCGGCGGTTGCCCTGAGGACTTCGTCAATTCCTGGCGCCCATGCCCGGATCAACTCTTCCAGCTCGAGCGTGATGGCTTGACGCCGCCAGATGCCGTCAAAATCGAGGCGACCGCCCGTGTGGTAGGACAGCCCTGACACGAGATATGCGACGATCTGTGAGCGAAAGGCCGGGAACGCCATCTGACGGATGATCCGTTCCGCCGCGCGATACAGGAGCGCGATCGCGACCAATCGCCGGAACCAAGCGTCGTCTGGCGGCGGAGGCGGCTGATCCTTCTGGCGCTGCATGAAGTATTGGAAATTCTTCTGGCCACCCAGACAGACGCGGTATGGCAGCCCTGTCCAGGTGTTGAGGTAGCGCGCGAGATCCAGCTTGCTCAAGCGCCGCGAGCGTGGTGTCTGAGACTTGAAAGCCTGATCGTCCTTCGCCCGGTAAGAGGCCTTCTGTTCGGCCGCGAGATACGATCCGCGGGCTCGCTCGTAGAACCAGCGGCTGTGGCCGCTTTCCAGCCAGCAGTTGTTTGCAAGAGCTTCGACCTCCTGGTGAAACGGATCGTTCGCCGAAAAGTCGGCCTGCTGTACTGTATTCTGCCGGTTTGCCGCCCTAGAAACGGAACCTACCATCTCGCCCAGATCACCGCCGGTCACACGAATGATCTTTACAGGAACCTCCACACCCTCAAGAGAAAGGCGATCCTTGAAGCGCGCGCGATGGAGAGAAGCGGTGGTTTGACCCCCATTGACGATCTGTAGGCCCTTCAGTCCGCTGATCATTGATCTGCCCGCTTTGTCGGTCTCGAATTCGATCTCATCGACCGTGGCAACGATGCCGTTGTTGTACGCTAGGAACATCGAGGGCTGCTCAGATATCGTTCGCCGAAGCTCGGCGTTAACGCTCTTTCGTCCCTGGATGCCGAGAAACGCCCGGACATTCAACTCGAGAAGACGAACGCCATATCGTTGGTAGATGCGCGACAAGACGTCGCCGGGAAGGACTGTGAGATACGCCTCGTAGCCCCCGGCATCAGGCCGGACTGGTAGGCAGGGAAGCGGACTTCCCGCAAGTTGGCGCAGGTCGACAGCGATATCGGACCGGGTTTCGCCTTCGCCCAGGATGCGATGAAGGCGGACCATGTCAAACGCATCATGTTCAATGGTTCGACCTGACCATTCGCGGTCCTGCGGCAGGCTCGGACCCGTCAACTGGTCGGTGAGCAGTACGAGCCGGATCGACGTTATGCGCTCCGCGCCCCGTTCGATGGTACGTGCGAGATCGCTGGCGTCTGTGTTGGACGGTTCCAGCTTGTCGGCTAAGCCGTCCATCGAGGCGCGGGCAAACCTGAGCGCCTTGTCGTACGCCGCACGGATGTCGGCCATCGGCAGTCTTGCCGGCGGGATCTCGCCGGTGTGTATTGTCGTGTACAATTCAAGCGCGCCGCGTTCCTCATCGATGGCATAGCCATCAATGCGATATGCTGCCCTTCCGGTATGTCCCTCCTGGTAGAGATCGAACGCCTGCTCGAGCCGCTCAGCTTCTTCCAGCCGTTCAAGCACGGTCTTGGTGAACATGACGCCGGAGAACAGTGTCGTCGCATCCGGGCTGGAGACGACTTCCTCAACTTCGGCAGCGAACGCTTCCGCGAATGCCTGCAACGGGTCGTCCATTACCCTCCCCGTTCGTTGAAGGCGGTGCTTACTTCTGCCCAGGGCAGCGCCAGATCGGCGGCGGCGGCAAGTTCGACAGCGTACGACACCTCGGGAATCCCAGATGGGACGTCGACGCGGACGATCCGGGGAAACTTAGCCGTGACGCGGTACGCCGCAACCTGCTGCAAGCCCGTACGGACTCCTGTCCGCGCGCGCCGGTCGTCTGGGCTGAGTCCGCGACGGAGCAACGCGTTTTTGAAAAGCCGTCTCGTCTGATCATCTGCAGGTGCGCCATTATCGTTCCGGTGATGTCATCGATGCACTCGCCCTCAGGAGTTTCGTAAAGTCTTACATGAACTAGGTCGAGCACCTCCAGCCCCGCCTCGTCCAGTTGATCCAGCCCGGAAATCGTGATGCGGGAACCCGCGCCGAGCGTCGCCTTGACCTCAAGAGCGTGTCCCCGGTTCTCAAGATCGTGGATAGCATCGTCGGGTGCCCTCCAGGTGAAAAGAAGACGGCTATCGGCCTGTACGAGTTCGCGAAGTATTCGGAGTTCACCGATTAGGCCGATCACCTCACTGTGCTTCAGTCCATCAGCGACGGTCCGGAGAAACAGCCGCCAAGCATCCAGTCGTATCAGGACTGATGCCAGCGCGCTCGCGGAGGGCAGGTCTGCTGCATGTGCGATGAGATCGGCGGTCAGAGTTCCGAAGAGATCGCGCCGTGTCCCATCCTCTAGTGACAGGACGATGCTCTGGCCGGTGTCCGTTGCGCCCCGGGAGCAGCGCATGCCCCCTACCTCGAACTCGACATCGCCAACGCTTTCCGGGTCTGCAAGGTCAAACAGGAGACACGGCGCGCGATCGACGCTGCGAACCGCGACGTGAACGTCGAGAAAGCCAGCGTCGTCGACGCGCAGGCTGACGAAGCGTCTTGCGCCTGCCCCCGCAGTCGCCAAACGTGACCACAGCGCCTCGAGATCTGACGACGACGCCGTCATCGACGCTCTTTTTGGAGCACGGTGTTCTCGACATAGAATTTCCGGCTGCCAGTCCGGCTTTCGGGAAAACTGACGACGAGGCCGATCACCGGCCCATTCGTATTCACGGTATCGGCTGTGTCCGGATCGAGAGGATAGAGGATCAGCATGCCGTTCTGAGGCCTACGACCACGCATGCGCCGGACCTCCGGCCCCGAGGGGCGATCCGCAGGCGGCATGCCAGTTTCCAGCCGGGCACGGTTCGTCAGTTCCAGCGCTTCCGCGTGTTCTGCATTGGTCAGATCCAGTGCCTCGTCGGGGGGATTGAGGATGGATCGGACGATGTACCGTCCAGCGACCTGCCGGGTACTGAGCGGCCTACGGATCGTGCTCCGCAATCGATGGCCGGCAATATCGACTTCGCGGCCGTCGCCCGACGGCACGAAGACAGTCCAGCTGGTTAGCTCGGGCGGGTTCTGGCGCAGCTGCCCTTCGACATAGTTGGCAAGCCGATGGGCCTCGATCTCCCGGTTTTCGGGCGGGAGTTCGAGAGAACCTAGGTATGTGGCTACGCGCTCACCCGGTACGTTGCGCCACAGCATGCCCGCGGCTTGGCCGCCCCCTCCTGGACGCGGCGCGCCTGCCTCAGGCGGGTCGAGCGACTCGAGGAAGGTATCGGTGACATTGGCGTTGTGCTCGAGCTGTGTGTGGGTGGCGTACATTACCGTCTGGATCTTGCCCTCGCCGGCAAAGCCGGTCGGCCGCTCGACGGCATGTCGCTGTTTGTTCGATGCTGTGACGTTCATGATGCTGTGAGACTCGACGCGAAGGCCGTAGTCTTTCGGGGTCTGAAGCATCAGCCTCATATGGACGAGTTCTGCCCGCAGCTCCTGGCTCGCCGTGGCGACATGGCGGAACCAGTCTTCCATGTCGGGGGTGGTGAACAGTCGGCACACATCCGCGAAACCACGGCGGTAGCCGAACCAACGACCCATCTGCAGGAGGCTGTCGTACTGCTTCGAAATGCGAAGGAAGTAGCTTACCGTTAGCCCTTCCAGAGTGAGTCCGCGCGACAGTTTGTCACCGCCAATAGCGATCACGGACAGCCCCGTCTCCTTGTATCTGTCATAGTCGAGGGCGGATTTGGACCGACCGTTGGCGACGATAACCTGAATTTTGTCGCTTGAATCGGAAAGAGCTGAGCGGATCGCTGGCCAGTCAACCGGGACGATGCCACGATCGAACACCGTTCCCGCAATCTCCGCGCGGGTCGGCTCGAAATCCTCCCGCCATAGGGTTTCGAGTTCGGCGAGGGTTTCGGCATCTCCCCCGGAAATTCTCGCGCGTATGTCGTCGAGATAGCGTTCGACCTGGGCGTGAACCTGATCATGAACATCAACAAAGCGGGAAACATGGATGAGCATCGAGCAGTGCGCGTTTGGCCTGCCTCGCGTGGCTCTGATGGCGCAAGAGAGCAGGAAGGACCTGACGGCGGTTTTTAACGATGGAGGCAGCTCATTCTGGCCCCGGTATCGCGGTCTGAGAAAGCGGTCGTGGACATCAAGAATCCATGCTTCTCCCCCCTGATCGACGTGCCGGATCAGCGGAAGCCCCCCGTTCGCGACGTCGTCGTTGGTACCAAAGACGGCGGCAGGTCCGAAATAGTCATCTGGGGGCGTCAGGGCGAAAATGAAGGTCGACGGAAAGAGATCGGCACCATACTTCTCCGCGGAACGATCATCGTGAATGAGAATGTTCGCAAACGGTGTAGCCGTGTAGGCGACGTAGGCGGATCGCTTGAACGAGCGGATCAGCTTGCGGATCTCACCGTTGATCTTTGTCGGATCATAATCCTCGTCAAAACTGCCGTCGCCAAGCGTCGGCTGATCCTTGGTGTCGATAGAGGCCTGATCAGCCTCGTCATCGATCAGTAGAAGCGGCGCGCGGCGAAATTCTTCCGGCAGCTTGCCGATCCATCCGTTGAGATTGCGAAGGATAGTCGCGTTCTTCTTCACGACAAACAGGCAGGGCTGATCGAGAGGTGCAAAGTTTGCCTGACGCGCGAATGCGACGTTGAAGTCGCCAGTCGGCGAGGCAAGGGTCAGACTTCCCGCGGTAAGTGCCGGGGGAATCAGGCCGACGCCGATCGCCTTCATCCGACCGGCGTCCTGCCGATCCGGCTTGGTGTCGTAACCCAAGAAGTCCAGCTCCAGTCGTATCTGCGTCTGCAGGCGCAGGAGATTGTGCATTCCCGCTAGGACGATGATCACGCGATATCCAGCGTCGACGCTGCGGTTGATAACACCCGCGTAGTGCGCGGTCTTGCCGGACTGAACATCGCCCACGACCAAGCCCCGCCAGTTCCAGGGACCTTCGCGTCGCGGGTCGTCGAGCAGCTCGACGACCCGGGCGGTGCTGTCCCGCAGTTCGTCGACCGATCGTACGGGCCAGTCATCCTCCTGAAGCTTCTGCAGATATCTTGCCATGAAGGGCCCGGGCTTGCGTCGGTCTCCGACATACCACTCGACCGGCACCTCGCGGTCTACGACCGCAACCGCCTGCCCCTGCTGAACAACATAGGCGGTCTCAAGGACCCTGACCGCCCGCTCGAACTCACCTTCGGTGAAGCTGTGCCCGGTGCGTCTTGCAACGATCGCGCTAACGGAATCGAGCGCCTCACGGATCGTTTCGCGATCCTCCGGCTGCTCGTCGGTGGACGTGAGCAGCTGCCGGGCCATGTTGATCAGTGTAAGGACCGCGTCGGTACTCACTTGGCGGTGTCTAACCGGTCAATGACCGCGTTGCGCAGCACCGGTGAATCGAGGCGCATGCTACGGAGTAAGGCGTCTAGAACATCCTCGGTGCTGCCGCCCGGGCGGGAGGACGTGACCGCGGTCACCAGATCCTCGATCAGCTGACCATCGACAGCTTCCGGTCCCTCCGCCGCTTCGACATTCTCGGATACGTCGAGCCAGATACGCTCGACGGGAACCGAACGCTCGATAAGGCTGATCGCGGCGCGCATCAGCTTCCGGGTCTGCTGAGTGCCTTCCAGAAGCTCGGCAATGACCGGATGCTCTCGGTTGATTCTGTAGCGCCGCTTTCCGGACCGGTGCTCCTCGTTCCAGATCGGGGATGCGGGTGTCTTGCCGGGAGGCGTTCTCACTTGGCCACCACGCCAAGCAAAGACTTCCCGCGCCTTTTCACGACACTGCCCGCCGATCGCGCCAAGTCTTGCACGTAGCGCTGCGGGGGGACGTGCGCGGGCCTTGCGAACATCGATCCGCCACGCGGCATCGACGCTCTGCGGTAGATCGATCGCGATTCGCGCGAGGCGGCTGCTTTCGTCTTTCGTCCACTCCCGGTGACCGCCAAGGCCGAGCCAGCTTCCCGCGACAACGAGCCGTTTCGCTCGGTAAATGTAAAAGCCCTGACGCTCCGCCCAGCCACCGGGCCCGCCGGCGGCACTAAATTCCGCCTCATTCGCAAATCGATCACGGTGCGGCAGAACATAGGGAGCGACATGGACGGCCTGGGTGCCGCTTCCAATCCGGCCTGCCCCGAGTGATCTGGTGGCCGGATGGGTGCGAAGCATCGGGTCCCACGCCACCACTGGCCGGCCGTTGATCGAGATCGCGATACGACGGGCATCCCCATCTAGAAACCGGTGGAATACCATCGCAAAATGGTCCCGGACGTCTCTGATCCTGGCGAAGAAGCCCTCCTTGTCCAAGCCGAAGAGGCCGCCCATCTCGTCCATGCGCTCCAGCGCCACGAGGGTGCCTTCCTTCCCCTCTGGTATCCCGAAGTGCTCAAGAGGCGCCGGCAACGAGCCTACCTCGGCGCACCAGCTCCTGGTCCGGCGCACCTTTTCGACGTCCCAGGACATGCTGCTGGTCTCTTCCTCGTGGCGGCTGACGACGGTCAGCCGCTGGCACTGCGAGAGGGATGCGGTCTTCATACCCAGTCCGAACCGGCCAAGATCCTCCGGGCGACGTTCCACCTCCTCGTCTCCGCCAAAGCGCATGCCTTCGCGGAGAGACTCGAACGACATGCCCGGCCCGTCGTCACGAACGCCGATCCTTGGGTCACCTTCGTTCCAATCGATGCTGAGTTCGATAAGATTGGCACCAGCTGAGATGCTGTTGTCGACGAGGTCCGCGAGGGCGGTTTCGGGTGAGTATCCAAATCCTCGAAGGGATTTCAGCAACGCGCCAGCGTGGGGCGCAATTTCCATTGTTTTCAAACCAGCGCTCCCCCTTCCTGTGAGCGCGATGTCGCAGACCGACCGCTCTTCTCGTTTATACGTGAGCCAATACTGCCCCTGGTACGCCTCAAGCTGCCTGAATGCCCTCAATATCCTTCGCAAGCTGGCGGATCTGTGTCGTGAGCTCCGCAATCATGTGACTGCCGATCGAGAGAGCTAGTAAGGGCGGGACAGCATTGCCAATCTGGCGAAATCCCGCGTTCATTGCACCGGAAAAACGAAAACCGTCTGGAAAAGATTGCAGCCGTGCCGCTTCACGGACCGAAATCATGCGCTGTTGACGGCTATCCCAGTGAATATGCGAATAGCTGTCTTTCCCCAGGTGCGCCGTCAACGTCCGCGAAGGCGATGTAGGTTCGAGCTTCCACCATTTGTTCGGGAATTTGCCGGGATCGTAAGGCGGTACAGAGCTGTTACGCAGCTCTATCCAGCGCTCGCTTCCCTTGCGTGGCGGCGGGCTTTCCTGTGCCACACGCTCGCTGAAAATCGCTTCGGCGATCTGAAGGGCACGCGGGTAATCGGCGCCGGCGCGCATGCGGCGGAAAATTGCGAAGTCACGTGGAGTAAGCCGCACGAGATGCCCGTCAGTCTTTCCTCCGGCCTCAAATCCGCGCCATTCCCGCATGCGGTGTGCGTACGCTGACAGGTTCGAATAGGACCGGTAGGGCAGCTTGTCCGTGAGCTTGCGGCGGCGCATTGTGCCTGGATCCCGATAATGCTCCGAAATGTAGGGGAGATCTGCGAGCGCCGCCTTGGTCGCGACAGCACCCGGGAGGTTGGGGGCCGCGACTGGAATTGGGCGGAAGTGCGAATTCTTCGTAGGGATGTATTTAAGCGCCACGGTGCGGGCACCTTCATATCCGGAGGGGAGTTCCGCGGCATGTGTCGGACGGGGGAAAGTGGGAATCAGGCCGATTGAGCGATCATAGGCGATGAGGAATAGTCGTTCGCGCATCTGCGGAACACCGTAAAAAGCCGCATTTAATAAAGTGTAGCTGGCGTCGTAGCCAAGCTCGTCGAGCGTCTCGCAGATTTCCTCGGGTATGTTGTGCCCCCCGAAATTGAGAATGTCCGGGACGTTCTCGATAATGATGACCAAAGGCTGGACTGCCTCGACATATTCCAGAAAGCGTCGGTAGAGCTTGGCGCGTGGATCGTTTCTGAAAGCGTCTTCATCGCCTGTAACAGACCGAAGCTTGGAACGGCCGATTCGGGCAAACGCTTGGCATGGCAGGCCCGCTGCTAGAACGTCGAACGCTCCCGAAACTTCCGAGAGGCCGAGATCCTCGGCTAAATCAGCTGCGTTGCACTCAATCATGTCGCGCGGTATCGACCATCGATCCTTTGCGACGCCTTCCGGTGGAGCAAAGTTGATTGCGTAGCTCGCCGCTGCCACCGGGTCGGTCTCGACGTGGGCGACAAGGTCGAAGCCTGCTGCCTGCAAGCCAAGCGACATGCCACCACAGCCCGAACAGAGCTCCAGTACACGCGGTGCGTTTCCATCGGCAATGCGCGTAAGTTTGACCAGTCGAGCGGCTCTCGTCATTTCGGCGCTCCTGCGACGATCCTGAAAATACGATCGGCAAGATCCTTCTGCCTCGTTTCGCACTCCCAAATGACGGCCGGGTGCCAGCCGGCACCCGCGAGCTCGGTCATTACTTCGCCATCACGTTCTACATTGCGTCGGAACTTCTTTGACCAAAATTCGACATTGGACTTCGGCGAATAAGCCAAGCGGCAGTTCTCGTGCCGGTGCCAGAAGCATCCATGCACGAACAACGCTATCTTTCTGGATGCGAAAACAAGGTCCGGGCGACCCGGAAGCCTGGAACTGTGCAGTCGGAATCTGAAACCAAGCGCATGGGCCGTCCGCCTGACAAGCATCTCCGGTCCGGTGTCGCGCCCCCTGATACGGGACATGACGAGGGAGCGTTGCTCGCTGGTCAGAATGTCCATGCCCTTTTCCCCTCGTGTCTCGCAATCTCTATAACCAATGACACCGGCACGCCAGAAATCTATGAAAATCAGACCGCTTCCACCACATTGCGGTGTGGCGAACAATGAAAGGCGACGTTGTCACATCCACTGCGTGGATCTGGAAGAGTCAATTGATCGGGGGGGCCTCTGCCTAGCCGCTAACGGCCACGGTGAGCCGAAATTAGCACCTGAACCGTTGTCTGACTCCAGGAAGCGCTCATGCCGCCATGAATGTTTGGTTTGTGTCATCGTCGCGCTTCGATCTAGTCCGCGAATGACCATTGTGATTTTCGATGACAACTGCATGTTGGGCAGGCATTCGCCTGATACTATCGCTGTTAGATGGTTAGGGGTAACAAATGGTCACGCTCGTCGAGACGCTACCGGCATGGTTTCAAGCGATCGGTTCCGCTGGGGCTATTTACGTCGCCGGACGAACCGTGATTCTGACATCGCGCACCACCCGCCGCGACAAACTGAACGGTGTCGACGCAATTTTTATGCTTTGTGCCGAACTATTAGAAGAGGCGGATGAGGCTTTCAAAATTACACCCGACTTTACTACCGAAGTATCATTAATTGATGACGGCCGCTTCGCCAACGTGACGCGCATGTTGCTCGATGTTAGCAGTTCGCTTGTTGACATCGGATCAGAACGCCTGCCCGCGATGACCGCAGAGGCGCTTGCGTTGATCCGTGATTCTGAATCGTCGGTGAAGACGGCCAAGCAAGCGATCGGCTTGGGCATAGGGCTAGGCAACGAAGCTGATGTGCTTGCGCAGGCAGCGCCTCGTATGCGTGAACTTCAAAAGGAGGTTCATGGATTCGCCGTTCGTCAAATCGGACTAGTTAAGAATTGGTGGCGCCCGTCAGAGGACTAATTTCAAGCCCGTCCATTACGGACACAGATCATCTTCGATCCATAACCTTGTGAGACGATGATGGATAGATGCTAAAAGCTCCACCGCTGTTCGGAGGAGAATGGATCTCCGGTTTCGGGAAGCGGCTAAGCGATCCGGAATGTCGCTTATTGGACCCTCCCGCGGCTGATTGGTGTCGGAGGGCAACGCAATGTCGCTTCGGAAAAACTGTATACTGCAGGTAGGGACATTGCTAGGTGCGAACTGAAGAAGTCGCTCCGGCGTGCTTGACCGAGAAGGTGTTCTGCCGAGCATCATTCAAGGATGCCAGCGAATGGCCCTCGCTGCGGCACCCATGCTTCTGGACATCTCGGCGATGAGCAGTTCGCCGACCCATTATCGTTTCTGGCGAGCTCCCGAGCACGAGGTGATGCGCGCCCCCGGCCGTCGACCCGGAAGGTCGCTGAGGCTGGATCATAGCGGATGAGCTTGTTCAGCGCGTCACGAAGGGTGAGCGGCTTGGATGCGAAGTGCATCCGATCGACGCGAGCTGCCGCGATCATCGCAGTCCGTTCATCGGTAGTGACCGGCTTGGCGAGCCGCCCGACCGTTCACTGCATGAAAGCGCCCCGGATGTAGCCTTCATCGTCTTCGCCACGCAGGATCTCGACCAGTGCTGCTAGCGCGTTCCAACCACGCTCGGACGAACGCTCCATTCCTGCTTGATCGGCAGTGGCGTATTGGGCCCTGAACGCCTCAGAGTATCGGCGCAGGGCAGCTAGGTGAGGTCGCGCTCGGCGTCTCCGCGGAATGATTATGAAATGTCCTACGGTACTTCTAGTTATTCTGGTCCTCGCTTCCTCCTTCTCAAGGCACTAAGTGATGCCATTCACGGCTGCTACGGGACGCGCCGAACAATGGTGTATGATGACACCCAGCTTTCGCGATACTGTCAACGAGCTGCGCGATGCGGCGCTATGGGGGATGAAGATGATACGCCAGAACACGGCCGCCTATCACCGCGTCGTCTTTCGACTTCGACAGCCCGCTTCCCAAGGTGTGACCGAACTCGAACGGTACCTGTCGGCTATGCGGAAGAACGGGAAGATCAAGCGAGGCAGGCGCCACGTCGGCTTCGGGAACGACGGCCGTGACTTCGTAATTGACTTCGAGGAGCTGATGGACGGGACGCTAGCGAGGCTTTCGTGGTGACAGGCCATCGGCGGCTCGCTGGCTATAGGCGAGGCAAGAAGAATCTGAACGAATGGCGGAAGTTGGCGAACGGCAAGGGGGGCATGGATGTCGCTTTGTGGGTCTTGATGTCATAGCTGAAGGATTTTGCCCCCCTTAAAGGCAAGCGAGGTCTTATGCCCACAAAGGTCTAGCTGCCCAGTCTTGGGGGAAACCCATCGCGGATAGGTCCCCAGTTGGGTGCTGCGCGAGTAACGTTGCCAAGTCATCCCGCCATGCTGACGCTGGAGCGACTTGCCTCAACAGGTACATGATGAGGACCAAGGCGTTGTAGAGTCGTGCTGGAGCATGTGTTGGGGGCGGTTCGAGCGTGTGAACGAGGGCGGTTGGCTTGATGGGCACACGCATGCGTAGCAAAAAACCGCGGTTCCAGAGGCGGGCGTGATGCGCGCAACTGTTTCTGATCGTTGATAGATGCTTCAAAAGAGGCACCAGTACTGCCTCGG